>Ga0075366_10000542_pt1 | contig 17576 bp, 14 predicted proteins | sample EndMethybrTD3031_FD_72351 | JGI IMG/M metagenome (GOLD analysis project Ga0075366, IMG submission 72351) | Populus endosphere microbial communities from Tennessee, USA - Endosphere MetaG P. TD hybrid TD303-1 | ecosystem: Host-associated > Plants > Roots > Endosphere | place: USA: Tennessee...
ACGGCGTTCTCGGGGATGCCGATGCTCATCAGCGGGATGAAGCTGGTGCGCGCCGCCGCTTCGTCCGCCGCGGCCTGGCCGGCCACGCCCTCGATGCAGCCGGAGCCGATCTCGTGCTTGTACTTGCTGACCTTCTTGTCGAGCGCGTAGGCAGCGAACTGCGCGATGGTGGGGCCGCCGCCGGGCAGGATGCCCAGCAGCGAGCCGACCACGCTGCCGCGCAGCGCGCTGGGGATGATCCGCTTGAACTCCGCCCAGGTGGGGATGAGGTTGATCTTGCCGTTGAAGGGCGAGCGCTCCTCGCGGGAGTCGAGGTTCTTGGTGATCTCGGCAATGCCGAAGCAGCCCAGCGCGATGCTCACGATGCCGACACCGTCGGTCAGGAAGGGCATGTCCATCGTGAAGCGCGCCATGCCGCTGTTCACGTCGGTGCCGATCGTCCCGAGCAGCACGCCGATCATGCACATCGCCAGGCCGTTCAGCAGGCTGCCCGTGGTGACGAAGCTCACGCAGACGAAGCCCACCAGCATCATCGCGACATAGTCCGCGGGGCCGAACAGGAAGGCGACCTCACCCAGCATGGGCGCGAAGAACGACAGCACCAGGATGGCCACCGTGCCGCCGATGAAGCTGGAGAAACCGGCCGTGAAGAGCGCCAGGCCGGTCTGGCCCTTCAGCGTCATCGCGTACCCGTCGATGCAGGCCACGATGCTGCTCGCGTGCGGGATCTTCATGGTGATGGCGCTCACGCTGTCGCCATATTGGGCACCGTAGTAGATGCCGGCCAGCATGATGAGCGCACCGGTCGTGGGAATGGAATAGGTCAGCGGCAGCAGCAGGCTGATGGTGGCCAGCGGCCCCAGGCCGGGCAACAGGCCGACCAGTGTTCCCACCGTGCAGCCGATGGCGCAGAACATCAGGTTCTGCCATGTCAGGGCGTGCGAAAAACCGAACGCCAGATTGTTCAGGACTTCCATGATCGTGGCCTCAGAAGAGCGGCAGGTTCAGGCCGAGGAGTTTCTGAAGCGCGAACGCCATGGCGATCAGGCCGGCAGAAATCTTGACGTTGCGCACCCACGAGTTCGAGCTGCCGGCGAAGGCCGAACAGAACACCATGAAGACGATGCCCGCGACCATGTCCAGGTACATCGAGATCAATGCGAAGCCGCAAAGGCTCCCGAGGATGAGTGCGATGTTCTTGAAGTGGAGGTCCAGCCGCACCGGCTCGACGAAGAACGATCGGACCACCGTCGAGGCGCCGATCAGCAGCAGCAGGCTGCTCACCATGACGGGGAAGAGACCCGGCCCGGCGCGGCTCAGGTCCCCAATGGGGTAGCGAAGCGCCGTGAGGCCGAAGGCCAACGCGATTGCCATGAGGAAGAGTCCCCTGACAAGATTTCTGTTTCTCATACGTTCCCGATGCAGTGGGTTTATTGAACGCAACCGGCGCGGGTGAAGCCGGCCGGCTTGTCTCCATCCGGCTGGCACTCCGGACGATCGAATGCTCTTTCGCCGAGCTGATCGCAATCTGACCCCGAGGCGAGGGGAACTACGTACCCTTCGCTTGGAAGGGCTCTCCCCGTTCATCCGTCGCTTCGAGGAAAATGCGGCCCAGAAGCCGGAGCTTTCGAATGACGCCCACCATCACCGCCTTCGAACGATCGCCCGATCGCGGCAGAGGACTGGCGCGAGACATGCGCGTCCGCTGGGCGCTTGAAGAAGTGGGCCGGCCCTACGACGTTCGCCTCGTTTCGTTCAAGGAAATGAAGGAACCCGCGCATCGGGCGCTTCATCCTTTCGGTCAGATTCCGACCTACGAAGAAGGCGATCTCGCCCTGTTCGAGTCAGGGGCCATCGTGTTCCATATCGCCGAGCGCCATGCCGGCCTGCTGCCAGACGAAGCGAACGCACGGGCGCGTGCGATCGCGTGGATGTTTGCGGCGCTCAACACGGTGGAGCCACCGATCCTCGATCGCGAGATCGCCACGCTCGTGGAGCGCGACAAGGCCTGGTACGGAGAGCGCCTACCTGTGCTCGAGGATCGCGTCCGCGTACGGCTGGGCCAACTCTCCAGCCGGCTTGGCGATGCCAATTGGCTCGATGGTGCGTTCAGCGCCGGCGACCTGCTGATGGTGACGGTGCTGCGCAGGTTGAGCGGATCGGGGTTGCTGGATGGATATCCGAACCTCTGCGCGTATATCGCCCGCGGCGAGGCGCGGCCCGCCTACAAACGCGCTTTCGCCGATCAGCTGGCGGTTTTCACTGGCAAGGCCCAGAGCAGCTGAAGGGGTCTGCTCCGGGGCCCACAAGAGACGTTCCCGATCACTCTGTGCCGAGCAGGTCGGCTGGCGCTTGTTCCTTGTATTCACCTTCAAAGGCATGAACACGCTCAGCCGGCTTCTTGTTGAACAGAAGACGCAGCACGTCGGGCCTCGAATAGTGTCCAGTGGGGTCGTAAGCGGCCTTGGCAATGCCGATGAGGCCCAGGTCGATGTCTGCATAGAGAAGCCCTTCGACGGTTTCTCCGAGCGGTTCGCAGAGCGGCTTCGCATCGGGGCCGTAAATCATGGCAAATCCACCGCCTTCCAGAAGCAGGTCCTTCTTGCCAGGGGAGTCAATCAGCAGATCGAGCATTTCCTTGGACACCGTCGCGCAAGGCGCCAGGACATAGCATTGACCTTCCAGTGCATAGATCTGGCTCGCGGCATTGTTGGCCTCCGCGCTCAATTGAAATGCAGCTCCGCGATAGACGGAGAAGCTGGGCCACGCTGCGATGTGCACCTGCTCGTGCTGTGAGTACATCGCGTACTTGCTCAGCGGCTGGATGTGTTCCGCGCAACAGAGCGCGCCCATACGTCCCAGCGACGTGTCATGCACCGCGATATGGCTGCCATCGCCCTCGCCGAAGACCGTGCGCTCCGCATGCGTGGGTTTGAGCTTGCGGCGCGTAGCAACAACCTCGCCCTGGTCGTCGATGATCGCCTGCGCCAGGTAGAGCGAACCGCCCGAGCGCTCGCTGAAGCCAAGGACGACGTGAATCTTGTGCTGTGCGGCCGCAGCGCGCAGCCGTTCCCATTCAGGGCTCCCGATCACCAGCGCGTTCTCGAAGTAGCGCTGCACGAACTGCATGCCCCAGGCCGGCGAGTCAAGCCAGATCCACCACGGATAGCCAGGCAACCAGACCTCTGGAAAAGCAATCAGCGACGCACCGTTGCGCGCCGCCTCGGCGATGAAACCGATGGCCTTGTCGACACCCTTGCCGAGGTCCAGGAATTCGGGCGCGGCCTGAACGGCCGCTACTTTGTATTGAGTCTTCGAGGGCGAGGTCATGACTGCGAACTTTCGGATGTGGGTGACTGGGCCACTCTAAGAGAGGCACTCCATCCGTCCCATCGATGCAGTAACTGTTACCTATAGATGGTCGAGCGCATGGATCTTGCGGCGCCGGTGCTGGCGTGGCCGCTGGCGTTTTCGGGCGGCGCGGCCATTGCGCCCCGGCGCTCAGAGCTTGCTCAGCGCCTGCACGATCTCGTCCACCAGCCAGCGGTGGGCCGCGCTGTACTCGTGGCGTGCATGCCAGTGGGCCTGGACCTGGAAGTCCGGCAGCGGCACAGGCAACGGAAGCGCCTTCAGTCCGCCCTGCAACACGTAGAGGCTTGCCACCCGCGAAGGCAGCAGCACGAGCAAATCGCTCTCCGACAGCAGTTGCGGCAGCACCGTGAACTGTGGCACACGCGCCACGATGTTGCGATTGATGCCGCGCTTGGCCAGCGCCTCCTCGATCAGGAAGTGGCCCGAGCGCGGCGAAGACACCATCACGTGCCGTGCCGACGAAAACTCCTTGAGGCTCATGCGCTCGCCGATGGTCGGATGGTTGGCCGACATCAGGCACACGTAATGCTCGCGAAACAGCAGCACGCTGTGCAGGGGCGATGCCAGCGCCGGAATGTTGCCGATGGCCATGTCGAGCCGCCCGACCGACAGGTCTTCGCTCAGCGCATCCGGGATCTGCACGATATCGATCTCGATGTGCGGTGCCGACTCCTGAAACTTGCGCAACAGGGGTGGCACGAAATAAAGCACGCCGATGTCCGACATCGCGAGGCGAAAGCGCCGCGTCGAGCGCAGTGGATCGAAGGCGGCGTTCTGCTCGAGGGTACTCTCGACGGAGGTCAGCGCGTCCCGGTAGCGCTGGAACAACTGCTCCGCCAGGCTGGTGGGCATCAGGCCGTCGGTGCTGCGTGAAAAGAGCCGGTCGGCGTACACCTTTCGCAGCTTCGCGAGGCCATAGCTGATGGTCGGCTGCGTGACGTCGAGCCGCTCTGCCGCCTGCGTCACGCTGCGCGTTTCATAGATCGCGACGAACACGCGAACGAGGTTGAGGTCCAGATGGCTCATGATTCTTGCCGGAGGCTGGAATGTGCCACACACCGGCAGCGGTCAGACCACCAGGTGCGCTTCCAGCGTCTCGCGCGGCAACGCTCCGCCGTCCGGTCTTGGTCTTGAACAGAGCCTGCGAATCTCCAGGAGCCGCGCTCGCTCAGGCCTTGGCGAGCTCCGCCGCGGCTTCATCGATGAGTGCCGCCACCTCGGCGGACCTGGACGCCAGCGAGGCATGGCTCGTCGCCAGGGTGATGGTCTTGCGCGGGTTCATTCGCGCTGCCATCTTCTTCTGGTTTTCCGGAGCGATCATCCGATCCTCGCTGGAGACTTGGTACCAGCTCGGCTTTTTCTTCCATGCCGGCGCGGTCACGTTGTCGCCGAACGTGCTGGCCAGCGGCGCCTTCTGCGCCACCGCCATGACCAGGGCCTCGTCCGCGGACAGGTCCTGGCAGAAGCTCTCGTGGAACTTGTCGTACTTCGCCCAGAGATAGCCATCGCTGTCGGGCGCGAGATTGGCGATGGCCGCCGGCGGAATGGCGTGGCTGAGACTGCCTGCGCTTTCGCCGGCATCCGGCGCGAAGGCGGCGATATAGACCAGGCCGACCACATTGGGGAGGTCACCTGCCTCGCTGATCACCGCGCCACCGTATGAATGCCCGACCAACAGGACCGGACCGGGCTGTTGCGCCACCATCTTGCGTGTGCGCTCGGCGTCGTCGGCCAGCGAGGTCAGCGGCAGTTCGACGGCCCGCAGCCTTGTATGGCCCAGGCGCGAAAGCTCGACGATCACCTTGCCCCAGTGCGCCGCGCCGCCCCAGAAACCATGCACCAGAACGATTGTGGGCTTGTCACTCATGGATCAACTTCTCTTTCATTGGGGATTCGTGGGCTTCGGGTGTTCGGTTCGTCCTTGCGGTCGAATAGTCCGGATTCGAGCACGCCGCCGGCAAGAGTCGCAAGCCTTGTGGTCTATGTCTCTCATAGATCTCATCGATATGCCGCGGGCATCTGCGCAACCTGATCGGGCAGCAGCCTCGAGGATGGCGTTGCGCCGGATCTCCGTTCCTACCTTCATCGAGCTTCCCTCAAAAGAATACCCAACTGTACATTTTTCTTGACAGCGTGGATTCCCGAAATCAATAATGAACCGTAACGTACGGTTATTACCGATTTTAAGCGCATCGCCCACCCAAGGAATCCATGTCCTCTCTTCTCAAGACTTCAACGGCTGCCTCACTCGTGGTCTGCCTGGCCCTGGGGGCGTGCAGCAGCACGCAGCCCATTCCTTACGCCGGCATCCCGTCTTCGAACCAGCTGCGCCCCAGTCAGAACGACGACTCCGGCCGCATCCCGTTCGAATACAAGACCCAGGTCGACTGGCGAAGGTATTCGGCCTTCGTGCTCGATCCGGTGGCCATCTATCGCGGCAGCGACGCCCAGTTCGAGGACGTGTCGGAAGACGACAAGGCATTCCTCGCCCGCAACATGCGGGACCAGTTCGCCGAAAAATTGAATGCCCGCTTCCGGGGCGCTCCAGGCCGGAATGCCAATGCACTGCGGATCAAGCTGACGCTCACCGGCGCAAAGACGAACACGGCCGTGCTCAGCACCTTCTCCCGATTCGACCTCATGGGCGGCCCCTACAACGCCGTGCAGGCCGTTCGTGGCAGGGAAGGCGCCATGACGGGCTCCGTCAGCTTTGCCGTCGAGATCTACGACGCGTCGACCAATGAGCTGCTTGGGGCCTACGTTGCCAAGCAGTACCCCAACGCATGGAATCTCAAGGCTGGTATCGGAGCAAGAAGCGCATCCATCGTGGGCATTGAAAAAGGCGCCGACCAACTGGTCGCCTACCTGAATTGAATCGTCGCTCACCGCAGGAGCACTTCCCGCCGTCGCAGGCGGTCAAGCCTGACCTCGGATGATCGCCAGTCTGTTCGATGGCGCGTCCGGTGCCATGAAGTCCGGGATCGTGCGCGGCGTGCGGCGAGGCCGCGAGAGAAACTCGACCTGCCACTCCGCGATACGCCTCTCCTTCACATGCCGGTACGCGCCGGGCGTGGGCTCGTCGATGTACTCCGCCTGCACGATCAGCGCCAGCGGCTTTTCCGCGCCTTCGGTGGCCTCGGCGAAGGCGAGAGCATCCGCGAATGAGGCGAACGAGTAGCAGTAGTCGCTGCCATCTTCAAGATCCACCGCGCCGCGTTCCGGATGGCACCAAACCCGATACTCCAGCACAGCGTCCCAGACGTAGCCGCCGCCGGACATCGCCGAAGCAGGGTAGGTACCCACCAGTGCGGGGTCGAGGACGTCGGGACAAGAACGGTTCATTGGTGTCAATTCTTGGTGGCACTTCAGAAAAGAATCACCCATTCACCGCGAACGTACCGGTACTGGTAGCTGGGTCCTGAAAAGGTGGTGCTGCGACTGTAGCCGGCACCGAATCGAAACACCTGCGACCCTCTGACGGGACTTTGGAGACTGAAGTCCAGCAATTTCGTTGGCTGGCTCAGATCGTGATTGATGGTCTCATTGCCGAGCCCCGCCGTCACAGCCGCGGTCCATCCCTGGAAACGGTGCCGCCAGCTGACCGCGAGCATCGACTCGGCGTAGCTCTTCGGATTGAAATAGGCCCTGTCGACATCCTCGTGGGTACTTCGGTACGTTCGATAGCGCGCCTGCAGGGTCAGCCCCAGATCGAGCGACGGTTGATAGATCAGCCGCAGGCGGCCGTGGTCCCGCCGATTGCCATCGGAAAAATACTGTTGGGCCAACAAGCCCACCAAAGTCACGTGGCTCCCGAGCCCCTGATCCACGGCGACCCCGACGAAGGAAAAGTCGATCCCACGGTCCAGGGACTTGGGGGTTTCGACCCAGTCGCGCGTCAGAAGAAACTCCACCGCGGTGCTCTTTGTCGGGGACATGCGGTAGCTGCCGTCGAGTGTCAGCAGCGTATGCCCTCCCTGCTGGAACAAGCCCGCCTCCATCGCCCCCCCGTCGCCCGTCCTGGTTTCGATCGAGCGGGCGAGAAACGAGATCTTCTGGCCATTTCTTCGCCAGCTGTCCTGCTTGTACTGGTAATCGCCCAGCCGGAACCCCAGGAAGCGATCTGCGTTTTCAAAAGCGGGGAAAAACTCCACGGACACACGCCGCGATTGAAAATGATCGCTGTCATTGGTCAGAAAGAATTCCGTTCCAAATGCCATGCCGGCTGCTTTTTCCTTGGTTTTTTCTTCCTCTGCGCTGCAAGGAGAAATCAACGCCGCGAAACCCAGAAGACCGGCCAGACCGCATCGGAGTCCCCCGCTCATTTCGTACCCCACGATTTAGGCTTTCTGAACAATTCATCCAGATATCCCAGAATGCTGGCCGGCTGCAGAATGAGGCTGTACAGCAGCACGTAGACAAAGAATCCCTGCACATTTTTTCGCACGACCAGGCCTGTTTTCTTGAACATTCGGCGTTCGATCGAAAACATCAGAAGACTCAATGCGAAAGCGGCCGGCAGCAGCGCAAGGGTCATCAGCCCCACGATCCAGTAATAGCCGAAGAAGGCAAGTATCAATCCAGGTATGAATCCGAAGGTGAACGCCAGATCCAGCCATGGGAACAACAGGTTCCAGTAAACGAAAAATGTCGACAACCGGGATTTGAGGAGGATCCCCGGATGCTTGATGAAGGCTTCCGTCATGCCACGCGCCCATCGCTGGCGCTGCTTGACCAGTTGCTTGAGGGTGCTGGGCACGTTGGTAAACAGGCACGCGTCCTCGCAATGGCCGACCCGATAGCCCGCCTTCAGCAGGGCCCAAGTGAGCACGATGTCTTCCCCCACGCACTCCGGCCATCCGCCCACCTCGGCCAGCGCGGCACGGTCGTACACGGAAAATGCGCCCTGCGCAACCAAGGTACCCTGGAACAGCGATTGAACCCGCTTGATGGCAGAAATACCGTGGAAATAGTCCCATTCCTGGCAACGGGTGATCCAGTTTTGCCGCGAGTTTCGGACCAGGATCTTGCCCGCCACAGCGCGCGTATTCGGCGGATCAGCTTCATAGCGCTCGACGATATTGGTCAGCGCCCCCCGGTATAGAAACGAGTCCGCATCCACCGTGATGACAAGGTCGTGCAGAACCTCCTTGAGCCCGATGTTCAGCGCGCGGGCCTTGCCTCCGTTCTTTTTCAGGTCGACGAAGGTCAGCCACGGGTATCGGTCCTGATTGCGCTGAACAACAAGAGAAGTGCCATCCGTGGATCCGTCGTTGATCACGATGACCTGCAACTCGCCAGGGTATTTCTGGTGGCCGATGCTGACAAGCGTCTCCTCGATCGAAGCCTCTTCGTTGTATGCGGCAACCAGAATGGAGATCGGGGGATAGACGGACAAAGTGCGGTGCGGCGGCCTCTTGTCCAGAACCAGGCTTATCGCCAGGAATGCATTCATGAAGCCCGGAATGATGGCGATGCCATACACCAGGAAAATCGCCACAGCGGGACCGACATGAAATTGAAGATCGGCGAGCCAAGGCCCCGCGGCCCATATTGAAAACCCCATCCAGGCGCTGGCACCAATCAATGCGATGAGAAATTTTCCCGACACCGGCAGGTAAAGCATTCGCCGCAGCGCTTTTTGGCCATCTTCGTTCATGGTCACCCTCGATAGTTCCAAAAATGTAACGCGCATGGAGCCCGGGGAACAGTCTGTTTACACTGTTCGAGGCGCGTTAACAACTATGAATCGAGGGCGTTGCTTCGCCCGGCGCGGGGAGCGCGTCGGCAGGTGAACGTATGGCCTCCATGGGCGTTGGCATAGACCGCTTCAGCGTGCAAGGTCCGCGCCGTCCGCATGCGGCTGCATCCATCGGCCGGCTTGATCGCGCAGCGATTCGATCTGCACCCGGACCATGGCAAGCTCGGCACGAAAAAGCCGGGCCACGTGATGGGCGGCCTCGTCGCCATCGACCTCCACCGTCGTCGCGGGATCGATCGGCTTCGGGTCCGCTTCGCCGCCGCCATCCGGCTGCGCACCTTCCATGTACGCGGCCAACGCATCCAGCGCGCTTGACGCGCCTTCGGCCTCGGCATGCAGCGCGGCCAGCTGTTGCGGCGCGTGCAGCGCCACGCGATGCGCACCAAGCGCGGACAAGTAGCTCAGAAGCGCGTGCGACTGGATCAGGAACCGCAACGCGACGCCCGCGCGCGGCCGCACGAGGCCCGGTTCGCGATACATCTCGAACACGGCGGCGGACAGCGTGGCGTCGGCGTTGTGGGCATTGCGCCTCGCGAGCCGGTAGGCCAGGTCGTCGCGCGCGCCCGAGCGGTACTGGCCGGCGATCTGCCGCAGGTAGTGCCCGTGGTTGCGCAGCGCCGTCGCAGCCAGATCGCTGAAGCGCCGCGACTGCCAATGGGGCAGCACGAGGATCATCGCCAGCGCGGCAATCACGCTGCCGATGGCGGTGTCGATCAGCCGAGGCACGATCAGCACGTCGCCGTCGCCCACCTGGTTGGAGCACATCAGCACCAGTACCGTGACCGCAGCCGTGGCGAGCAGGTAGCGCGTCGCACGCGTGGCGAAGAAAAAGACACCCGCGGCCACGGCCACCAGCGACTGCAGCCAGGGCTGGGGAAAGAGCGCCAGCAAGGCCCACCCGGCCACCACGCCGACCGCCGTTCCCGCGATGCGCTGGCCCATGCGCGACACGGTATCGCCCCAGGCCTGCTGGCAGACGAACAGCGTGGTCAGCAGGATCCAGTAGCCCCGCACCGGGTGGATCAGCAGCATCACGCCGTAGCCCGCCATGAGTGCGGCGGCCAGGCGCAGCGCATGGCGAAACAGCGCCGACTGCGGCGTGAACTGGCGCCGCACGCGCTCCACCCGCTCGCGCCAGGAACGCGGCGAGCGGTCGAGCAGCCCCATGTCGGCGCGCCCGGCCCGGGCCGATGGCTCGGTGGCGCCGGCGAGTTGCCCGTCGAGTTGCGCCAGGTTCCACGCCAGCGCCTCGACGGACGCGAGCAGCGCGAGCCGGCGCGGTTCACGCACCTGCGTGCGCTCGTGGTCGATGGCGCTTTGCAGCTCCGCCAGCGCGCAGCCCGTCGCCGGGCCGGCGACGAAGGGTTCGCGCCGCTCGATCGAATGCGCAAGGCGGCGGCAGGCTTCTCCCTGCAAGCTCAGCACGCGCTGGCAGCGGTAGAGCAGGTCGCTGTGAAAGAACGCATCGGCCAGCGCGTTGTAGTCGTCATGCGACGAGGTCGCGCGCTCGTGCACGTCCTGTGCAATCAGGTACAGGCCGCGGTAGCGCGCGATGCGGCCCTGGGGTGCGCGCGCGCCGATGCGCCGGAAGATGCCCTCCTTGGCCGCGTTGAGTTCGCCCACCACGTCGGCATTGAGCTGCGCAAGCGAAAGCCGCTTGCGCTCCATGTCGATGCCGCGCAGAGGCTCGAACAGCGATGCCTTGAAGCACACGTAGTCGCCGAGCACGGAGAACAGCTTCACCAGCCGCACCTGCACCGGCTGGGCCGGAAAGAACACGCACCAGGCCACCGAGAACACGCCATACCAGGCAGCGCCCGCCAGCAGGAGCAGGACCTCCCGCAGCCTTGCGGCTTCGCCCGCGGCCGCGTTGCCGTCGGCGCCCAGCGTGGCATAGATCGCAAGAATGAGCGTGGCAAAGCCGATGGCCTTGTAGCGCGGCTCGATGGCACCGAGCATCGTGAGCGAGAACGCGGCCAGCGCGAGCCCCGAGATGAAGAACACCGGCTGGTCGATCCAGGACAGCACCGCGAAGGCCGCCACCGCGAAGCAGCCCAGCGTGACGAACTGCGCGCGCAAGCGCCCTCGGGCGCTGTCGTCGGTCTCGGCCAGCGCGCTCGCAATGGTGCCCAGAAAAAGCGGCGTGACGGCTTCGGCGTGCCCGCTCAGGCTGCCGATCGCCATCAGGCTGCCCAGCGTGAGCAACACCCGCAGCGGCTGGGCCTGCCCGGACAGTTGGCGCAGGCGATAGCGAAAAGTATCCAGGGAAAATGAAAACATGGCCGTCTTTGTGCACGATGCATGCCAACATGCACCCTGCCCTTGCGCCCGCCGGCGCCGCTCAGCCTAGGCGGGCACGGGCCGCATCGATGCGCATACGCGGTTGCGGCCGCCCGCCTTCGCCGCATACAAGGCCTGGTCCGCGGCGCGGATCAACTCCTTCGGCTGCGCCGCTCCGGGCACGGGCTTGAGCGCGTCCACGCCGGCGCTCAACGTCACGAAACCGTCTTCGGTGCCGGCATGAACGATCTTCAGGTCGCGAACGGCGCTGCGGATGCGTTCCGCCAGGATGACGGCGCCGGCCACGTCGGTGTTCGGCAGCAGCACCACCAGCTCCTCGCCGCCGTAGCGCGCCGCCAGGTCCCCCGGACGATGGCCTGCAACCTTGGCGATGGTGCGGCCGATCGTCTGCAGGCACTCGTCGCCGGCCGCGTGGCCGTAGATGTCGTTGTACTGCTTGAAGCAATCCACATCCATCATGATCAGCGCGAGCGTGCTCGCATTGCGCATCGCGCGGCCGAACTCGTTGTCGAGCGTCACGTCGAACTGCCGGCGGTTCGCGAGGCCGGTCAGCCCGTCTTCCATGGCCAGCGTGTTGAGCGTCTTGTTCAACGTCTGGAGCGCGTCGCGCGCCTGCCGCAGTTCGGCCTCGGTCTGGATCTGGAGTTCGAACTGCTTGACGAGCCGCCATCCGACGAAACCGACGACCAGCACGAGCAGCACCACACCGGCCGAATGCCAAAGCGTTTCGCGCCACCAGCCGGCCAGGATCTCGTCCTTCGACAAGGCTGCGCTCACGAACAGCGGGTAGTTCTCGAGGCGCCGAAAACTGTTCAACCGCATGGTGCCGTCCTGCGACGACCGGATGAACGCCATGCCGACCGCGCCCTGCTCGCGGTACGCGCGAAAGAGCCCGGTCTCTCGCATGTCCCGTCCGACCATCTCGGGGCTGTAGGGCCGGCGCGTCATCATCGTGCCGTTCTCGAGCACCAGCGCCACGGCGCCGGCCTCGCCGATGTCCAGGCTGTCGTAGAACTTCATGAAGAAGTCGATGTCGATGGTTGCGAGCGCCACTCCCGCAAAGCGGCCGTCCGCATGATTGATGCGCCGCGACACCGGCACCAGCAGCTCGCCGCTGGTCCGGCTCTTCACCGGGATGCCGATGTGCGGTCCGCGGTCCTCGTGCGTGCGATGAAAGATGAAATATTCCCGGCCTGCATTGTTCAGGTTCTGCGGCGGCGTCCGGCGCGAGTTGGCGACCCAGTTGCCCTCTTGGTCATAGATGTGCAGTCCGTCGAGCTGCGGAAATTCGTCGACTTGCGCGGCAAGCACCTTGCGAAGCCGCTCGACGGCCGCCGGGCCGGTGCCGTCGTGTTCGACGCGCTCGACGATGCCGACCAGCGCGGAGTCGGCTGCCTTGAGCGTGTCGTCCGCCTGCTGCGCCATGGCGCGCGCGAGGTTGGACGCCGCCACGTTCATCTGCCGCAGTTGCACCTCGCGCGCCTGCCAGCTGTTCCAGCCGTCGAGGGCCAGCAGGCTGAGACAGACGACGGCCACGAAGACCATGGTCCGGAAGGTGATGGAAGGTCGGCGAAACACGATGCGATCTGAAGGATTCCGTGACGATCGCACGCACTTTGACACAACTGCGCCCCAGTCACCTCGAATTCAGCAAAACGGGCCCGGATCCGACCCGCGAGGCTTCAGGGTTTGCCCTATTTTTTAGTTATCACATAAAACTATATTGGTTATCCAACATAACTTCATCACAGCCGGGCGCGACCCGGCAAGGAGACACCGATGAGCCGGATCATGTTCTCTTCATGCCGCCCGACATGGGCCGCATTGGCCACGGCCTCGCTGCTTGCCGCCTGCGGGGGCGGTGGCGGAGGCGCAAGTGGCTTTGGGTTCGTTTCGGCCGCGCCCTCCCTCGGCGGCTCCGGGTTGTCGGAGGCACGCCCCGGCACGCTCCAGTCGTGCAGCGATCTCGCAGGCAAGGCGGCGTTCGGCAACACCGTCTACACCAGCGTCACGTCGGTCGCCGCGGGCACGCTCGTCGTCGCCGGCGCGAGCACGCCCGTGCCGGAGCATTGCCTGGTGCAGGGGCAGATGAACCAGCGCACCAGCAGCGTGGACGGCAAGACCTACGCCATCGGCTTCGAGATGCGCCTGCCGGTCAGCTGGAACGGCCGGTTCTTCTACCAGGCCAATGGCGGGCTCGACGGCAACGTGGTGCGCGCAACGGGCGGCATCGGCGGCGGCGCACCCACGAGCACGGCGCTGCACCGGGGCTTCGCGGTGATCAGTTCCGACGCCGGGCATTCGGGCGCGCAGATTCCGACCTTCGGCATCGATCCGCAGGCGCGCCTGGACTACGGCTACAACGCCGTCGCGCAACTCACGCCGATGGCCAAGAACCTGATCGCCAAGGCCTACGGGCGCGCACCCGACCGCTCCTACTTCGGCGGCTGCTCGAACGGCGGCCGCCACGCGATGGTGGCCGCGGCGCGGTTCGCGAACCAGTACGACGGCATCCTGGCCGGCAACCCCGGATTCAACCTGCCGAAGGCCGCGGTGGCCCAGCTCTACGGCGTGCAGCAATATGCCAAGGTGACCACCGCCACCACGGCGGCCGGCAAGCCGGACCTGCAGACCGCTTTCACGCCGGCCGAGATGACCACGGTGGCCAACGCGGTGCTCGCGCGCTGCGACGCCCTCGACGGCGCCACGGACGGCATCGTGGCCGACGTGCAGAGCTGCAAGCAGGCCTTCGACCTGTCCAGCGCCGTGCCCACCTGCGGCGCCACGCGCAACGGCAGCTGCCTCACGGCCACGCAGAAGACCGTGCTCGACAACATCTTCTCGGGCGCGCGCAACAGCACGGGCACCGCGCTCTACAGCAGCTTTCCGTATGACGCCGGCATCAAGGGCGCCGACTGGCGGCAGTGGGAATTTGCCAATTCGCAGAACCTGGACACGGCCGCCGTGGGCTTCGTCTTCAGCACGCCGCCGCTGGGCACGAGCCGCCCAGCGGGCATCGACTTTGCGCTGGGCTTCAGCATGGACACCGATGCGCCGGGCATCTTCGCGAGCACGGCGCTCTATACGGAGTCGGCGATGTCGTTCATGACGCCGCCGAACCCCGCCAACCTCTCAGCGCTTCGCGAGCGCGGCAGCAAGCTCATCGTCTACCACGGCACCAGCGATGCGGTCTTCTCTTCGGACGACACGACGAGCTGGTACGAGCAGCTGCGCGCGGCCAACGGCGGCGATGCGTCCGGCTTTGCCCGCTTCTTCCCGGTCCCCGGCATGAACCATTGCAGCGGCGGCCCGGCCACCGACCAGTTCGACATGCTGGCACCGCTGGTCGCGTGGGTGGAACAGGGCAAGGCGCCCGCAGCCGTCACCGCCACGGCGCGCGGACCCGGCGCCAACGTGGTCAATGCCGAAGTGCCGGCCGACTGGTCGCCTGCCCGCACGCGGCCGCTGTGCCCGTACCCGCAGACGGCGGTCTACATGGGCGGCAGCATCGAATCGGCCGCCAGCTTCGCCTGCCGATAGGCCGACCTGCCCTGCGCCCCGGCGCAATGCCTCAGGCAGGCTCCATGCCGTGGCGGCGCTGGGTGTCGGCGCTGTCCGCCGAGCGCATGAAATCGAGCAGCGCGCGCACCGCCTCCGGCTGCGCGCCGCCGCCGATGCCCGGAGCGGCCGTAAAGACGGTGGTGATCTGAACCGCCGGCGGCAGCGGGCCGATCAGCTCGACGCCTTCGACGCCGATCAGCTCGCTCAATTGCTGGAACCCGAGCTCGGCATCGCCGCGCGCCAGCAGCGAGCCGACCGGCACGCCGGGCGGCGCCTGCACCAGGCGGCTGCGTATGTCGCCGGAAATGCCCCAGCGCTCGAACAAGGCCATCAGCGCCGTGCCGCTCGGACCGGTCGAGTAGGCGATGCGGGGTGCCGCCAGCACGGCGCAGCGCAGCGCCTCTTCGGTGGAAATGCCGGGACGCGGCGCACCTGCGCGCACCGCCGCCGCCACGCCCGAGCGCACCAGGTCGGTCTTGCCGGCGGCATCGAGCTTGCCCGCCGCCACCAGCTTGTCGATGGCGTCCGAGGCCAGCACCACCACGTCGAACGGCTCGCCCGCCGACACGCGCCGTGCAGCCTCGACACCGCCGATGGCCAGGAAGGAAACCGGCACACCCGTGCGCTGCGCATACGCGGCCGCGAGTTCGTCCAGCAACCCGCGCGTCGCCATCGAGCAGAGGCCCTGGATCGGCGCCGTCATTCGTCGCCCCTTTCGCGGCCGATCAGGCGGTCGGCGTAGTCCTGCCACGGGCTTGTTCCGTCGAGGCCTTCGAAGAGGCCGCTGCGCGCCTGCCCGGCCACCCAGTCGTGCTTGCTTGCAATGGCCGCCGCCATGAACGGCTCGAAGCCGGTCTCGCGAACGGTCTGCGCCGCTTCGCGCATTTCTTCCGCGCGCCGCTTGCCGTGCTGCACGACGCGGCTGAAGAAGTAGGCGCCCTGGCGCTCCCAGTCGATCTGCGGAAAGGTCTCCGCGAGCGTGGGCAGCACGTGCGCCTCCACGCCGTAGCGCCGCGCCGTGGTGTAGCTTTCGATCACCAGCGCTTCCAGGCCCTTGATCATGATGCTGCGGCTCATCTTGATGGCCGACGCCACGCCCAGCCGCTCGCTCACGGCGCGCGCGTTCATGCCCCACGCGCACAGCGTGGCGGCCAGCGCCTCGGCCTGAGCACCGCCCAGGAGCATGGGCACGCCGATGCCGTAGGGCGGCACCGAGGTCATCACGCCGGCCTCCACGTACGCCACGCCGGCGGCCTCGAGCGCGGCCCCGGCCTGCTGCTTGGTGCCGGGCGAGGCGGAGTTGAGATCGAGAAAGCGCGTGCCCGCGCGCGCGTGGCGCGCCGCCTCCTCGGCCACCGCGAAGGTGTTCGATGCGGTCACGGCCGAGATGGTCAGGTCCGCGGCAGCGCACAGCGCCTGCATGCCCGCTGCGACGCGCATGCCGTCCGCCTCGGCCGCGGCGCGCGCGGCAGCCCCGCCGGCCGGGTCGGCGAACTCGAGGTCCCAGACCCAGACCGCCTCGATGCCGTTCTTGTGCAGCAGGCCGCGGCCGAAGATGCCGCCCACCTCGCCGTAGCCGACGATGCCCAGTGTCATGCCCATGTGTGTCTCTCCTTGTTCAATCGACGGTGATGCGGGCCGACTTGATCACGCGCTCCCATCGCACGATCTCGCTTGCGATGAGCTGGCCGAAGGCCTGCGGCGTGGCGGGCGTGGCTTCGGCGCCCTCGGCCGCCAGGCGCGCCTTGACCTCCGCCGAATCGAGCGAGCGATTGATCTGCTGGTTGATCATCGAAACGATCGGCGCGGGCGTGCCGGCCGGCGCCACCACGCCGTACCACTGGTCGGCCTCGAAGTCCCCGGTGCCGGCCACGCCGCTTTCCGCCACCGTGGGCACGTCGGGCAGCAGCGCGATGCGGCGCGGGCTCGACACCGCCAGCGCGCGCAGCTTGCCCGCCTTGATGTGCGGCAGCAGCGCGGGCGCGCCGGTAAAGAGCGCCTGCAGCTGGCCCGCCAGCAGGTCGTTCACGGCCGGGGCGGTGCCGCGGTAGGGAATGTGCAGCAGCGAGGCGCCGGTCTGCAGCTTGAGGTATTCCATCGCGATGTGCGCCGCGCTGCCGTTGCCGCCGGAGCCATAGGCCAGCTGGCCGGGCCGGGCCTTGGCCAGCGCCACCAGCTCGGCCAGCGTGCGCGCCGGCACCGAGGCATGAACCACGAGCACGTTCGGCACGCGCGCGACCCAGGCCACCGGCGCGAAGCTGCGCACCGGGTGATAGCCGAGCTTGGGGTAGAGAGACGGGTTGATGGCGAGCGTGCCGATGTGGCCCATCAGCAGCGTGTAGCCGTCAGCCGGTGCCTTTGCCACCTTCTCCGCGCCGACGGAACCGCCCGCGCCGGGCACGTTGTCGACCACCACGGCCTGGTTCCATGCGCGGCCCAGCTCCTGCCCGATGCCGCGCGCCAGTACGTCCGTGGAGCCGCCGGGCGTGAACGGAACGACGAGATGCGGCGGATGGTCCGGATAGGCCCCTGCCGCGGCGCCGCGGCAGGGGCCTATCCGGACCATCCGCCGCATCTCGTCGTT
>Ga0075366_10000543_pt1 | contig 17572 bp, 12 predicted proteins | sample EndMethybrTD3031_FD_72351 | JGI IMG/M metagenome (GOLD analysis project Ga0075366, IMG submission 72351) | Populus endosphere microbial communities from Tennessee, USA - Endosphere MetaG P. TD hybrid TD303-1 | ecosystem: Host-associated > Plants > Roots > Endosphere | place: USA: Tennessee...
CCATATAGGTTGGTAGGCATGGCCGCCAACCATTTGGTGCCGTATTGACGGTTGTACGACCAGCACATCTCGATGCCCGCAATCTTGGCTAGCGCGTAGGGGCGGTTGGTTGGCTCAAGCAGGCCAGTCAGCAAATATTCTTCTTTGATTGGTTGAGGACAATCACGAGGGTAGATGCAGGAACTACCCAGGAAAATCAATCGACTCACCTGATTAGCATGCGCTGCGCGGAAGATATTCGTCTCGATAAGTAGGTTACTCATCAAGAAATCGACTGGATAGGTGTTATTGGCGTGAATGCCGCCGACCTTGGCCGCTGCCAGGAAAACTATCGCTGGGCGCTCTTGTTCGAAGAAATGCTGCGTGGCGGCTGAGTCTTCCAGATCAAGCTCGGTGCGGGTGCGGGTTACAAGGTTGGTATAGCCTTGTTCCTGTAAGGCGCGCAATATTGCACCACCGGCTAAACCGCGATGGCCTGCTACATAGATTTTGCTTGTCTTGTCCATGGCTACTTTGTGTTACTCGTGGTAATCGTACGTTGTGAAGCCGTGCTTTTTGACTAGCTCGTCGCGTTGTGCGCTCCTGAGGTCGGAGCGCACCATTTCCGAAACCAACTCTTGGAAGCTGATTTTTGGTGTCCAGCCGAGTTTTTGCTTGGCCTTGGTTGCATCTCCCAATAATGTTTCCACTTCGGTAGGGCGGAAGTAGCGAGGGTCCACTTGAACAATGCATTTTCCAGTCGAAACATCGTATCCCTTTTCGCCTACCCCTTGACCTTCCCAGCGCATATGGATGCCGAGTTCCAGAGCCGCTGCATTGACAAAGTCGCGTACGCTGTACTGTATGCCTGTGGCGATGACGAAGTCTTCAGGCTTTTCTTGTTGAAGCATCAGCCATTGCATTTCGACGTAGTCCTTGGCATGGCCCCAGTCACGCAGCGAATCCATATTACCCAAGTAGAGACAGTCTTGCAGGTCGAGTTTGATGCGCGCCAACGCGCGGGTGATCTTGCGCGTAACGAAAGTTTCGCCACGGATCGGACTTTCATGGTTGAAAAGAATTCCGTTGCAGGCATAAATACCATAGGCCTCGCGGTAATTCACCGTAATCCAGAATGCATACATTTTGGCAACTGCATACGGGCTGCGGGGGTAGAACGGTGTAGTTTCCTTCTGAGGAATTTCCTGCACTAGGCCATACAGTTCGGAAGTGGAGGCTTGGTAAAAGCGGGTCTTCTTTTCCAGGCCCAGGATACGGATGGCTTCCAGAATACGCAGGGTGCCGATACCATCTGCATTGGCCGTGTATTCCGGGGTTTCGAACGAAACTGCAACATGGCTCATCGCCGCCAGGTTATATATCTCGTCAGGTTGCACCTGCTGGATGATGCGGATTAAGTTGGTGGAGTCCGTCAGGTCACCGTAGTGCAACTTGAACTTTGCATTGTCAACATGTGGATCCTGGTAGAGGTTGTCAATACGATCAGTATTGAACAGCGAGGAACGACGTTTTACGCCGTGCACGATGTACCCTTTTTTCAATAACAATTCGGCCAAATAAGCGCCATCTTGGCCTGTGACGCCGGTAATCAGTGCAACTTTTGGGTGGTTCAATTTAATTTCCTGGTAATCAATTTTTAAAGTGCGGTAACAGCCGGAAGGTCGACTAAATTTAGTCTCAAATTTTAACCGCTAGATGCTTCGGGCGCTATCAAGTCAATGGTTTGAAAATAAAGGGACTACTTTTTCACAGAGTTGGCGTGCAGTTGGTGTGGGGTATGGTAGTTTTTTAAAAAATAGGGTAGACCAAATAATCGGGAAAGCGCTCCGATGATTTGAAAAAGCAAGCCGATAACGGCCCCGTTTTGAATGAGTAATAAATGTGATAGTAAAAAATCAAATGCTGCGGTCCCCAAACCAAAACCCCCGGCAACACCAAAAATTCCACCAAATATGGCGAGTGGGAAAACTATAAATCCTTTTAATGGATTTATTGTGTCTCCGACTGCATAAGCAATAAAAAGCAATGCGGTGCACCAAAAAATATGATTTAAAATGGAAAGCGCTAAGCTTGCAACAAGTGCCCTAGGGTTCTCGCGTAACGCATTGAAAGAGCCAATCATTTGCTTTAAACGAAGCCCCCACGAATGGTTCATCAACCAACGGTTAATGCGGCTGCTATTGTAGAGACGGCGTGCTCCGGCAATTCGGAGAAAAATCAAGGGACCAATCCCAGCTAGAAATGACAGGCCTACCACTAAAAGACGGGACGGCAGATCTGCCAATAAATTCCATCCGATAACACTAACTATCGCAGCGAGCAGAAAAAGCCCCAATAAACCGATAACGCGATCTATTGCTACAGCCATGACTGCACGGGTTCGCAAGCCTGCGCCAACATGTTCGGCCACATAACCAGCCTTCACAAAATCGCCCCCATTGGAGCTTGGCATGGCAAGATCAAAAAAAGAACCGATCATTGTCCAGCGCAATGCTTGAGGGTGAGGAACATCAATGCCCTGGCTCGAAAGTATGATTTTGAAGCGATACGAGACAATCCAAAATGGTGGCAAGGTCAATAACAGTGCGCCCATGAGCCATGGCCAAGTTTTGGTTAATGCAATGATTACAGATATATCAATGCGATTGAAATGGATTAACAATCCTATGATAAAAAATGCGATTGCTAACTTAAACCATATGGAGTTTACAATTCTACGAAGCATACTAGGGTGAGTATTCACATGCTTCCTTAATCGTGTCGTCGCAATTCAAACCACAGATAAGCCAGCAAGCGCTTACCCGTCGGCCAAATCTTGAAGTGTGTCTCGCCGTAACCCCGTGAGATTTCTTGCGTTGGGAATTCAACCCGCGATATTTTGAGTTTGTAGGAGCGAATCACCATTTCGATGTCGATTGACAGCCCCACGTCGAGGATTTTCATCCGCTTAAAGGCTTCACGTTTCCAGCCTTTGAAACCATGTAATACGTCTCGCACCCACGGGCCTTCGCGACGCCAAACCAACGCGGCGGCAGCTGCAAGACCCATAACTGCCCATTTTCGTGGACGGAAAAAGTGCGCATCCTCTTCGTTCACAGATCCCGGTAGTTGCCTACTGGCGATTACGAGATCATTGCCTTTATCAAAAAGTGGCCTGAATTTGAGGAGGTCGCCCGTTGGCAATGTGCCCTTTGCGAAAAAGACGACTACCGCATCCCCTGTTGCCACTTCATTTGCATGAACATACGCGGCATTTAATCCACGTTTGGGTTGACGATGAACCTTGATGCCCTGGCTTTCTAGGTATTCAACGGTGCCATCGGTGCTGCCACCATCAACTGCAAATATTTCATCGAACTCATTGATTGGCAGATTAGGTACGTCCGCTTGACAACCTTGTAACTCATTCCAAACTATCAAACACAAAGAAATTTTCACACTACGATCCTGTTTTCAATTGATTCGCCATCTGCAGCGCTTCAGCTACAGCGACGTCGGAATTCATGTGTTCCCAGCGGCCCCAGCGACCCAGTCCGATCACACCATTGGCTTTCGCCCACGTCAGAATCCTCTCAACCGCTTCGGGCTTGCCGAGCGTATTGATGGGATACGCGAACTCGTTGTGGAAGCGAGGTCCCTGGGCTGGCGTTGAACGTGATGCATTAGCCTCCGTCCAGTAGCCGCGAGCACCCGTCGAGAAGTTGGATCGGAGCAGCAAACGATGATGCGGAACCGATTCGTCTGGCTCGTAAGTCCAATGCGCCTTGCTATCCAACGTCTCCTGATGATAATCGACGTCGATAGGTGCATTCTTCAGAGAAGAGATTGCGGCATTGACGTCCTCTGGAATAGCGCAGTACTTCGTCCACAAAGTCCACGGAATGGAAGACACGATTGTTTCAGCCTGCCAGCGTCCATTGACAGTACGGTTCGCCAGATCGATGCTCTCTACCGAGCAATTAGTGACAAGAGAATCTCCAAGCGCTTCGCCCATACGGCGCCAAACTTCGCCATAGCCGAATTTCTTGGGGTACAAAAATGTACCGTGCGCCGGCAATGCCCCCATGGGCTTGCCTTCAAGACAACTCAACAAGGTTTCGCGGAAAGAAACATTTGGAAGCTTGTACAACCAATAAGTACCCAGCGCATCTGGATCCATCGACCAGATCTTGCGGTTGTAGGGCAGCATGTATTCCTGCGCAATACGATCACCCAATTTCCAGTTGATCCATGCTGCGAAAGACTCTGGCATCGCTTCCCCACGAATGCAGCCGGCCTGCGCAATGGACTCTAGGTAGTCAGCCTGCACCTCGATGGGAAGTTGCCAGAGATTTGCTTCCAGCGGATGGTCCACTTCTACATCCCGAATGCGGATCTTCGACACGCGATCGTAAAGGTCCCACTCCTCACGCGGCATGAAGCGGAACACGAAGTCCAGCACCTCCTTGCGCTTTAGGTCCAGAAAATGCCCGCCGCCGATGTCCAGGGGGGCGCCGTCCACCGTTTCGGATCGACATAGGCCCCCGGAGACGGCTTCCTTTTCGACCACGACGATCTGATCAAGTGGACAACCTGCATCGACCAAGGAATGGGCAAGCGTTAACCCGCTGGGACCGGCGCCCAGAATGAGATATTTAATTTTTTTCATAATTTCGACCCAAAAAACCTTAAATTTTAGAGTGGTAGCCGCTCATTTCGCTGCCGCCCTGCGCCAGACGGATCCATTGCTCCAGCGAATAGATTCTGCATCGGCGGTAATTTTTCCGGAAACGCCCCAGTCTTGGACATAGATTGAACCATCTCGAATAGCAGCGAGGGCCTGAACCCCTGTTTCGGTAGTAACCAGGACTGTTTTTTCATCACGTGCGCCGATTGTTGCTACACCACTGTCAACCTTCCAATTTCCAGCCACCTCGGAAGGTGTACGGATTGGCACAGCGAGAAAGGCTTTGTTCTGGAAGAAAGTGAACCGGCTTCCATCTGGTTGTTCAATACCGAGGTCATGAACTATATATCTTGGATCGCTTTTTAATATTTCTACGATTTTCAAATCAAGTCGAGATGAGAATTCCGGCCAATTATCGCCGCTCTTAAATAAAATCCCGCTGGAATCACTTGAGTAAATAAATTTCAGAGCTTCTTCTAATGACATATTAGGGTGCTCGTAATATGGTAAAGTTAGATAATGAGCCGCTTTGCCAATCATTAATCCTTCGTAATCTAATAATCTAAGGTGGTAATATCTATTGCCCCCTAGAAATACAATTTTGTTGTTTTCTTCATTTCCTTCTAAATAGGCACTTATCTGGCGCACCAATTGATTTGTTTTCCACTCCCTTGAGTCAGGAGGGAGGTCGCTTTGTCTAAGTACATGTTTGTCCAAAGCGTTTGCAAAATAAGTAAACTGTTTCTCGCTCAGAAATGCATTGCTGTACAAATAAGAGGGGACCAGCAAGGTCAGCAAGACAATATTGCACAAAAAGAATATTCTGTTGGATTCAAGTATGTATGTGATGCCGATGCCTGAAGTAATAAAAATAGGGATCAAGGCCGGAAACAAATAACGAGGATCTTTTATCTCTCCAAATGTGGCCAAAAAAAATGGAATGAAAAACCAAACCAACATCAAAAGAAAATTCCATTTTTTTATGAAAAATGAAAACCCCCTCGTTTTCCCAAGAAGACTTAAAATACCAAAAATAAATAAACAGGCTGTAATTAAAAAAACTGGAGAAATGAAAACAGAACTCCAATAACTAAAAATGGTTGAAAAATCAAACACGTCGCCAAAGCCATACAGTTTGGCTAGTTCTTTGGATGACAAGAAAGTTGTCATCGAAAAAATGGGCTTGATATTATATAAATAATAAGGGCATGAAATTGTAGCCGCTATTGCAAATGCCGGGGTGATTAATTTTATCAATTCTCCAAATGTCATCTCTTTCATTAGGCGTAATGAGATAAGAGTAGCTATCGGAAACACAAAAACAACAAACGTAACCTTCGTCAGCAAGCCCAAACCAATGAATAAGCCTGCGGTAAACGACCATCGAACTTTTTTTGTCTGCTGTAGCATTAAGACGGAATAGATGGAAGCACAAACCCATGCTGAAAGCGGAAACTCAACCAAGAAGTTGTGCGACAACATCACGGTGAGTGGATAAAATCCAAAAAATGCGAAAGCAAAAAAGTATGCTTTTTCGGTATTTGTACTTCCACCTGTCTGCCGAGTAATTCCATGAATTGACCAAGCCAAAATAAACCAGCAGAAATTTAAACTAATAACTGCGGAATCTAGGTTTATTCCAAAAAAATAGAATGCGGGCTGCACGAGTACGAGCATTAAGGGAACCCGGCCCCTATCGATGTTGAAAACGGCGGTCAAGAAACTCCCAAAACCACTCTCTTGCAGAACATGGTGCAACCTAGCAGATTGATACAAATACAAGCCTTGATCCCAGGCCGGTGGGCTGTTGTCCAACAAAGACCAGCGAATAGAAAGCGTAAAGAAAACGAACAACAATATTGAAGACGAGCGCCGCCAGGTCAATATGGATTTCAAAATTTAATTCCTTTTTTGAGAAATGGTATATATTAAAAAATATTAATTCAAATTTTTCGTAGCCGAATATTCTGAATAACCGGAACGTCCTTTGTCCCTTCCTCAGGCTGTAATCTGAAAGAAAAAAGTGCGGTATCTCTTTTCTTCAGGATGATTGAGAATGGCGCGTCCTGATTGATAGCTGCCATATCGATGGTGCCGACGTCAGCCCAACGAGCGCCGTCCCAACTTACCTGAAGATGGAACACTCGTTCGCCAGGTTTGCGTCCCCATTGCTCCCAAAAATCCAAACTCACTTCAACGCTAGTCGGTTTCTTGAATTCAACTTTGTAAGAAAAAGCACCATTTCGATTGGTTTTATAGGAAGCGAGGTCATTTCTTATATCGGGATGAGAGTAAACGTTATCATCGCCATCAATCAGCCCATAATTGGATATCCAATCACTTGATATAGCGACATGATCAGCAAAAATCTTATCCACAAACACACCCCGTCCAGTTACGAGGGCGGGGTCTTTTTGGCCTAAATCCACCGAAAAATCTTCTGAAAATGTTGTTGCGATTTTTAGGGCATCTCTCTCAATTCGACGTGAGAAATTATTTGGTTCAAATTCTGCGTAGTTATCATAAATTTTGATGCTCTCTCCATTTGGATCGAATTTCTCCAGACTTAAATTCGCCACGATAACAACGTTTTGCGCATCAATGATTTTTTTTGCAATAGGATAAGCCCATTCGGAGTCGCACGACAAGCGCCGAACTAAGCCATTCAATGAATCAGGTTTGCAATGGGTCACCATAGCGGAGTATTCGAATCCTAGGAAATCAACAGAATAGGACTTTGCTGTCCAGTAAATTCCCCAAGGTGATTCAAACAACTCCCGTCTTTCAAACGAGTCTGTTTTAGGTCCCAAAACAGAACCATCACCCAGCCCTTCCCAGTATTTTGAATCACTGGATACAAAAAATAAAACTGATTTATTTTCATTTTTGGTGTTTTTGGAGGTTATTCCTGCATTAATTAATGCAGTGGTTAATTTTGCATCAATTTTTCGCTGCTTCGCCAGAACAACCGTCTGAAATTGCCCAGATAATGTTAGAAAAAAACCTAGCGCGATGGCATACCCAATGCGTTGATTACCTTGGGATGGACGTGATAACAGATTTAGTGCTTCTGCTAATGCAATAGATATTGCAATGGTAATTAATGTTAAAGGGATATAGCCGTACCGCCGCGGCATGACCGGCGCCTTTTCCCCCAAAATCACCGAAATCAGCACATAAAGAGAAAAAGAAGCAATGGCGACAAGCAGCAAGCCTAACGCCACACGCATTTCTATTTTCTTTCCGTCTGAGGTGTTTTTTTGTTTTGCAATGCATGACAAATAGGCAATGACCAAGAATACCGCCAGGGGTATTCCCCAGTATAATCCTTCGCCTGAAATGTCAATGATCTGTTGCGTAAAAGACAAATAGATGGAGTAAATAGATAGCCACGCACTTTCGAAAATTTCCGAAATGCGAAAATCGTTTTTCTGAAAAGAAAATCGCTGCGGAAGATTATTATCTCGAATAAAAAATGACCAATTGAGTCGGTGTAGAAGGAGTGCCGTCAAAAAAGCAAAAATTGCAAAGCCCGCAAATTTTCTAATGGCTATTTGTTTTGAAAAAATAGATAAAAATAGCAGTGAAAGTAGAGTTGCTGGTAGATGCATCTCGCCCGTCAACGCGCAGGCAAATCCTAGCCCAATGGGGATTAAGATGGAATCATTGCGCGTTCCCGCACACATGGTCATATATACTGTGAAAATCCATATTTGAAACGGAAAGATCAAGTAAGAATAATGATGAAATGTCCAAGTAGTAAAAAATGGAGAAACCAACCACGCAAGTGCGACAAAAAGGGCTAATGGCTCGGATGCTTTGAGTTTTCGAAAAAGGTGGATGATCAGAAGTGATGTCAGTACTTGCGATACTGAAATAAAAACTGGATAGATTACACTCATCCCCCCCCAAACACTCCAAATACTGAATTGCATTAATCTTGAGAGTCCGTAAGTCCGGTATTCGCGAGAAAGATCTCCACCGGTAAAAATTGTCAGTGCAGCTCGAAACCACCCTTCGTTGGTCACGATATCGGAATAGTGTCTAGGAATATAAAGGTCATCGAAAATAACGACCGAATTCTTTACATATGCAAAAATCAGGAGTAAACCAACCAACAATAGTAGAACATTTGATTTTCTTTCTTCCTCTTTTCCGAGGAGGAAGGAATAAAAACTATTTATATTTTTCATGTATAAATTTCTTGAGTCACTCACTTCAATGATTCTTCTTTGGCAATCTGATCAAACAAAAAAACTCAATACTCCAGCGCACGTAAAAGATGGAATAACCGGTATAAGGTACCTAGCCTGCGCGCCATTCCACTACCATAGCGCCGTTAAGAATAGACCAAGGAGCAATAGTGCCGCGACCGGGCGGGTATGGGCACTCTTCCCAGCCAAGCCAATTTGTTTTGACATATGCATCATCTGGTCACTGTTTCAATTTAGTCCCAACCTCAGCCAGAAGTCGGTATAAGTGGATCAGACCCAATGCACCCAGCACACCAAAAAAAGGAAAAATCGGCAACATGTAGCGCACTTGGCTGCCACTCCACGAGCTAGCGTCCAGGATGGCAAACAAGCCCACGCGCGCCAAAATTGCCGCCGTCAGCAGTATGGACAGCATGGACTCGGTCGACCTTGTGCGCCGAACCAAGCAGATGGCTCCAGAAATTACGAATACGCCGCAAAGCAAATAATGCAAGCCTACATTCAGGCGCCCTAGGCGGCTGAGAAATCTATCGGCCCGTTGCCGCGGTTCGGCGATCTCCAGTCGGTCCACCCCCACCCGCAGTTCGGTGGATAGTCCAGCGTGGGCAAATTCGGTCACATGCCCCTGCTGCAAGGCGGATAGCGCCACAGATTGAACACGTCCCCCAGGCGTTTGCAATTGCAAGGTTGCCGGGGCCTTGAAACCCTGCACTGAGACCTGGAAACTATAGGCGCCGGGTACGTCGGTTCGGACCGGCCCCAAGCTCTGCCAGACGATTTGCCCGTTCTCGCCGTCCAGCCCGACTCTGCTTCCCACTGGAGCCGTCAACCAGCCGCTCACTGTGGCCGTCAGCGCTGGCGCCCTACGGCCAGTCACGGCCACGTACTGGGAAAATTGCGCCGGACTTGCGTTTTCCGCTGGAGTTTCTAGATTTTCGGCGGCAGGACGAATGACCAGCAGAAGAATCCGGCGCAGCGAAGCCGGCAAGTCCGGCGCCCATTTCCTGATGTCCGGATCGACAAAGGACGAGAACACAAATCGCTTCTTCAGGCGCCCATCGGCAAATGCCTGCTGCAACTCTGCGGCCACTGCAGCGTACTTGCGCTCGGCCAACGCAGCGGAGGCATGCCAGCCGCTGCGCGCTGCCACATCCCGCAAGGCCCAGTAGAACCATCCGTTCGCAATCTCCCCCTTCGCTGACACATAAGGGCTGGCGATCGCAATCCATTGTTGGCCCGTGGTACCCGCCATTGCGGGTTGCAGTTCCCGCAGAGTAGGGCTTGCCTGGAAGCCGAGACTTAGCATTTCCTGCGTGACTGTGATCTGCTTCGGCGTGGGGCCCGTGTCGATGCTGTTCAATGCTGTCATGGCACTCTTATAGCCCGGAGCATCTAGCTCTTGACTGGCCCAGATGCCCCATTTCGCATAGTTTGCTGCCGAAAAACCAAGACCCAGCAGCACGGTTGCCAGCAGTGGTAGCCCAAGTAGCGGTATCAGCAAGGTGTGACGAGAGGCTGGCGACCACCAGTTCCAGCGGTCGACCAAGGACCAGAGGGCCAGCAGTCCTAGCGGTACTAGCAGGACTACACCTTCTGAACGTGTGTGATATGCCGCAGCAAAACCGACCCCGTAAACCACCATTGCACCACAGCGCGCCACGGACGGTCCCTCTTGGCGGCGACTCCACAGTTCTATGCCCGCCGCCAACACTGCTGTCGACAACACTGTCAAGAGTGTCTCCGCCAGGGCGCGGTCGAAAATGCGAATGATGTAAGGGTGGAAGGCCAGAAAGATGAATAGCACCACGGCCGCCCAGGTTACTTGCGTCAGCCGACGCAATGCATATGCGAGATACCCGCAGGCTACGAGCCAGGCGAGGTCGATTGCCAGCCGGGCAGGAATACCCAAGAGATCAACTCCCATCAGCCAAACCGCGTAGGTGGGCAGATGGATCAGTGTCATCTCACTATACGAACCCCGCCAGATGCGGTTGAACGCCGTCTCTACGTACCAAAATTCGTCATGCGGGGCGTTCAGCGCCAGGATGTCGCGGTTGCCCGTCAGATAGAGCCGAAAGGCCATCAGGAGCAGCAACATGACCCAGAGCATTCTTTTTCGCGTCATGGCTGTTCACCCGCCAGTTCAGCCAGCCCTTCGGCCATTCGGGCGGCTTCACGCTCCCACGATGTGGCCGCCGCAAACGCTGCGCCGGCCTGCCGTATACGCTGCGCAACAGTCGGTGTTTCTAGCACCTCCACCACGGCGTCTACCAGGCTTTGGATGTCGGGGTCGGCTAGTTTGGCGTTTTCATCGTTGAGCAACCATTGTGTATAGGGGGCACGATTGCTAATGACAGGCACACCACACGCCATCAATTCGAGCGGCAGCAGAGAAAGATTAGAGCAGGAGAGAACCAAAGCCGCGTCGCAGCGCGCGTATAGCTCGGGTAGTTTGTCGATTTCCACCAACCCGGCGTACTCGCAAGGAAAAGGGATGTCGTAACCCCTCACGTCCCATCCTGCCAATACAACCCGCATTTGTGGCACTCGCTTTGCTACATCTCTTAGTACAAGAATGCCCAACTCAAATGCACGACGAGGTGTCGGTGGACGAGCATAGAACATGACGCGGTGAAAGCCATCGCCACCGCGTAGCTCTGGCATAGGGCGATATAAATCACGATCGTATGAGAACCCAATAGAGCGTGTACGAGCGCCATGCTCTTTGTGCAACTTCTGCGCGAGCCAGTCGCCTGCAGTGAAGGCAGCAAAGCCAAAGCGGTACGTAGCTTCCGCGAGCATCGCGTTACTGCCAGCGGGGTAGAACCACGGTTCGTAATCCTGCACGAAATAACATCTCTGCTTACAAGATTGAAAACGTCTGACGTAGTAAGCCGTCTGCCAGGATGTGGCCATTGCAAAATATGCGGCTGGCGTAGCGTCATCGGCCCCAAGATGTACCGAGGCCTTAAGTGGGAAGAACCATTTTTCGATATCCCGCTTCGCGGCTGCGGCCGAAGGTGGTGATGGTTGGCCTACGATGACAATCCGATTCGTATAGCCTAAATCCTCTAAATTCTTGATGAATCGAAGAATATTTAGGTGCCCACCGGATCCCTTGCCAACGGGAGGAATAAACCAGTTGATGGTCATCGGAGGCACACATTGTGCTAACGACTCCAATCCAAAACCCCCCCCCAACAACTCGTCGTAAGGACGGGTCACAGAAGCTTTACCTAAGAACATGCCGCCCTCACTAAGGCGCCTGCGAAGAAGACGGGTTAACGCGCCCCATCCATTCTGTTGACCGTACCGTACGGCTTGCACTAATTTTCTCGACATACTGGCGGCGGCGCTCATTTTCTTAAAAGCTGCTTCATGTAAGCAGCGGTCCGGGTGATCCCGTTTTCGAGTGCCACCTCTGGTGCCCACTCCAACTGGTTAGTCGCTAAATTGTTGTTCAGCAGACTCATTGGTATATCGAATCGGCGTCCCGGCAGGTAGCGCCGTTGCAGCTGTAGCGCCATCTCCTGCATACTGATGAACGTACGCCATTTGGTCACTGGTTCTGAGCTGATGTTGAATGCGCAGCGCTGCCTCAAGTAGTGCAACATCACCTTAAGCAACGGCAACATCGTCACCAAGTTACTCCGCACGTCGCAGATTGGGTCATCGCACGTCGTGAATGCTTCGGATGGCGCCATATGGGGTCGCTCAACGACGCGCAACGCATGCCCATTGCGAAGTAGCCGGTCCGCGATCGGGGATCCAGTGAAGCCTCCATCGTCAAAGATCTTGATCTTGATCTTCATCGAGTCAGGCCCGTCACGTGGCTACTTGCACTGCGTAACCGCAGCGGAGCCAGTCCCAAAGCAAACAACCGTTCCACTGCATGCAGCCTCGTGCCGTCGTAGGGCAATGGTTCTTCCGGATAGTCTGCGTAACTCCATCCCAATCGCATTAGCGGCTCTAACGCCGCTGTTTGAGCCCAAAACATTGACCCTACTGGAAAGTTGAAGTGTTCCGGCAGCGCCTGAACACCTAACCTCGGTGCGAGTGATTCAGTCTCCTGCCGGTTACCCGTCAGCCCCAGAATGTGCGGATCGTCTGGGAACACCATGCCAATAGAGGTGTCTGCTTGCATCGCCGCCAAAATAGCATCTGCCATCGATCCTGCCGACGCGCTGCCGAGCAGGTTCTCTAGCAAGAACTGATACCACGACTGCCCCATGCGCACATCCTTCACGTCTGCACTTTTCTTCGTGTGCAAGTGACCGATGATGTCGTACTGCCCCAGCAATTTCGATGCAAATGTGGTCAATAACGGTCCGATGTCTCGCCCACGGTTAGGCACTAACTCCACCGCTACCACCTTCCCTGCATAAGCCTTTAACTCTTGAATGGCCGCATTACGTACCTCCTCAGAGTTGACGCTCACAAACAAGTCCGGCCGGACGTGGTTGTGCTTCAACCTTTCGAGAATCTGGACGAGGAGCTCCGGATAATGTACGTGCAGATGCAAAGCCACACGTGATTGTCCCATCACTACTGGTCGCAGCTCTACGCCCGATTCGATCACCTGGTAGTGCCACGGCCCCTCAGGTCGACCCGCTCTTAAATAGTCAGCAAATGGGTCGGACGTCTTCGCGGTCAACCCGTGCTGCTCCAGGTAGATGCCGGGGTGAAATCCGGGCTGTGGTTTACGCCGGCCAATCCCACTCGCCCACGCCCGTACGTAAGCGCGTACCTCTGCTTCGACCGTTCGCTCTTGTGCGTGCGGTGGGCAGCAGAAGTCACGCTGGAATAGCCCGGAATCCAAAATGGTCTGCGTGTCCGCTTGTTCTTGACGGTTACGCTCGCACACGTTTTGAGCCAATGACTCCAAGCGTGCTACGTAGTTTTCCATTTGAAAGAAGGCACTGGACGCTATACGCGTGAGATCAGCCACGGCCGCCCGCTCTTGGGGCGATCGTGCTAAAGCTCGAATTTTTTCGGCCATTTCCCCACAATCTAGGTATCGTGCCACGCAAGCGTCCTTCAACCCACTTTCGATGAGGAAGTCTGCAATCCCGGTCGTCTTGTCAAAACACAGAACTGGCACTGCATGTACCATGGCATCAATCGCGACGTTAGGCAGTGGGTCGAGTCTTGACGACAGCAGCAGTAAGTCTGCTTCTTCGTATGCCGCTTCGATGGCCGTTGTCTCGTCGATAAAGACCACGTGATCTTGCAGATTGGCGCGCCGAACCTGATCAGCCAGATACACCGAATAGTTCACATCGTGCTCCGGGTCGTAACCCTTGCCGACCCAGACAAACCGGTATTGCACCCCGTCTGGTGACCCCAGCACTCGCGCGGCGCATTCGATGAATAGATCCACCCCTTTGCGTAATTGCACAAACCCCGCGCCCAGCACCACAACAGTGTCTTTGGCGAGATGTGCTGGCCTGATTAGCTGCCGAATACGAATACTCTCGACTTGTTGTTGCTCTGCGTCAAATTCACCGACCGGTACTAGACATCGCCCCTGTGGCAAGATCTGCGCCGAACGCTTGCCAAAATCCGGGCATTCGGCCAATGCGTTCTCCATGGTGACACTAGCGGAGAACACTACATCGGTCGACCACAACAACGTATCCCTGAACGCAGATTTCGGCCGCGTGTACGACGCAAACTCATGGATCAGGCTGATTGTTGGTACGAAATGCTGGGCCAGCGCTGGCAACACCTCACGTGACTCTATGCTGTTAATCAGCGCATATTTGAATTTAAACCGACCACATAGATCCTCTAGAACCTGCTGGACCAGCACCGAATGTCGCCGTATCTCCGACGAGATAATGGTGATGGCTCCCGCCTGACGAAAGGACTCCGATAGTATTCCTGGCTCTAGGCACAGCGCGACCACGTTGTAGCGTTTAACGCAATGCTGAACGATGTTCAAGCTCAGTATCGGAGCGCCAGTTCTTGAGGCCTCATGGCTGACAACCAAAATAGTCGCGCGCTCTTTTTTAAAATTACCCTCGGTAACTTCAATCTTTGGAGGGTTAAAAACCCTACCGAACAATCTGCTCTCGTGCAGTAAGCGCATGTGGATAAGACGCGCCAACGCACTCCAACCGTTTTGTCTAAGGTATCGAACGGCTACCAAAAATTTACGCAACACAACGTTCATTCCGCGTGTTTCAGAGACGATATGGCCAGAAGTCGCTGGTCTCTTGACAGCCAACGCTGTATCGGTCTTGGTATGCGAGAACCTTGATTCCCCAAGAAGTATCCCATCACGCGCATGAAATTACTCACAGGCATGGCAGCAACTTGTCTCCAATGGCTCTTGTAGAGTTTTGTTCTGTAGGCAAAACGAACGTCTCGCAGAGTGAGGCCGACAAAGGCACGCAACGCATGCCGTAGGCCCGTGCCGTGCTGATAGTCGAACAGTCGACGCAGCGCGTATGACTCGTCAAAGCTGCGTTGAAAGCGCTCGACAAAGCCGTAGTCGTGGGAGTGGGCTACGATGGCGTCGGGCGCATAAGCCTTGCGGTAGCCGGCCTCGATGATCAATCGTGCCCAAGCTTGGTCTTCCGCAAAATCGACCTCGGGGTAGGGGATTTCCTGCCAGACTGTCCTCCGCAGCAAGGCATTGTTATCCGAGAAGAAATAAAGATACTGCCGGTAGCCCTCTTCGTTTGCATAACGCACCGGGTCATCGAGTTCTACCACGGGCCGCGCCAAAAAACCCTGGAAGTGCGCCACCAGCTCCTGCTGAGTGAAGATCGTAGCCTCAGGATAGGCAACATGACGGCCAAAAACCCCGGCAATCCGTGCGTCGGCTTCAGCTGTCTTTAGTAGCTCTGCGAGCCAACGGGAATGCAAGGGCAGTGCGTCGTGGGTGATCATGGCGATGAACTCACCCGTGGTGTTACTGATCGCGAAATTACGCGTCTTGCCATGACCAAATTCGCGCGATTCGATTTCGATCAACCGAATCTGCGGATATTGCCGAACCAATTCGACAGTGCCGTCAGAAGAACCTGAGTCGACGACAAGTACCTCGAATGCACCGTCAATCTCCTGGCGCACCACGGCGTCCAAAACAGACTTTAAGAGGAGACCCGCATTCTTGGTCGGGATGACAACGGAGGCCTTAAAAGGCATGGAATCACTCATTTCTCAATCAAACGCCGCATGTACGATGCCGTTTGCACGATACCTTCTTTTAGACTGATCTTGGGTGACCAGCCCAACTCATCACGGGCCAGTGTGTTGTCCAGAATGCTGACGGGGACATCAAACGCTCGCCCCGGGCGGTAGTTCCTCACTATCGGTGTTCCTAATACTTGCTCAATCAATCCAATGACGTCGTTGAGACTAGTGCCTTGACCCGAGCTGATGTTGAATACGGACTTCGGACCGTCGTAGGTTACCGCTTTGGCAAAGGCGTCAGCCACATCGCTGACGTATAGGTAATCCCGCGACACGCTGCCATCGCCCCAGATCTCAATCGGTTGACCCTGGATGGCCCTACTCAGAAACACTGCCACCGCACCTTGCGCAGTTTCCACGCGCTGCCGATTGCCGAAGGGATTGGACACCCGCATGATGTTGGCCTTGATGCCGTGTAGGCCCTGGTACATCAGGAGGTATTTCTCGATTGCCAATTTGGTGATGCCGTAAGACACCAGTGGTTCTGTGGGGTGCTTTTCATCGATCGGCAGGTAGCTCGGATTGCCATAGACCGTGCCACCCGATGAAATGAAAACGATCTTCTTGATCTTCTGCGCCACCATTGCATTTAATAACTGGAGGGTGGCCACCAGGTTGCTCTGCACGTCGTAGATCGGATCGTCGTTTGAACTCTTGGGCAACGTGGTCGACACTAGGTGCAAAACTACATCCACGCCGCTGATAGCGGTGCTGACGTCATGCACACTCATCAAGTCGCCCGTGAGCCACTCAACCTTTTCATCGGCAGCGAACGCGCGATACGGCGCTACGCGAGGGCGTTCGAACACACGCAGTTCGTGACGATCCTGCAGCAGGCGGTCTGCAATGGCTGAGCCGATGAATCCACCGCCGCCAAAAATAGCAATCTTCATCGTGATACACCGTGGATGTTCGTGGCTGCGATTTTCCAGCCACCAGACGGCAACGCCAGCGCGATCAAGCGCTCCAGGGCGTGCAACAAACTTCCGTCGTAAGGAAGCGGCTCTTCAGGATAGTCTTCCCAACTCAATTGCAGATCAGCCACTGACTTCAAAGCGGCCGTTCTGGACCAGAACATGGTTCCGACAGGGTAGACAAAATGCATGGGAATGCTGGTGATGCCCATGTTCTTGCCGATGGCGACCGCGATGTCTCCATTCTTTTCGATGCCGGTGATATAGGGGTCGTCCGGAAAGACCATGCCAATGGACGCATCTTTCTGCAAACGGCCGATGATGATGTCCATCATTGGCCCGGAGGCGCCGCCAATCAGGTTTTCCATCAAAAAATGGAACCAGGTCTTCCCCATGTTTTCGTCTTTGACATCCTTGCTCCTTTTGGTGTGGATGTGACCCACCAAGTCGTAGGACGTTAGTATTTCCGGCAGGAAGGCCGTCAAAAATGGGCCGATATCCCGGCCACGGTTTGGCACCACCCGCATCGCAGCCACACGGCCGGGATAGGTCGCCAGATAGGTCTTTGCCAGCTC
>Ga0075366_10000544_pt1 | contig 17558 bp, 13 predicted proteins | sample EndMethybrTD3031_FD_72351 | JGI IMG/M metagenome (GOLD analysis project Ga0075366, IMG submission 72351) | Populus endosphere microbial communities from Tennessee, USA - Endosphere MetaG P. TD hybrid TD303-1 | ecosystem: Host-associated > Plants > Roots > Endosphere | place: USA: Tennessee...
CCCATGCTGCGTGATAGGTCAGCATTCTTGCGCTGGTGAGGTCTGTTGCCATTCCTGCCATGCGATGTCTGATTGTTTGCAGCTCTGACAGTTTGCCCGAGAAAGCCTGGCGCGACATGACGTACGCCAGCGTGCTATCGAGGCAATAATCAACTCCGCCAAGCGCCAGGACCGCCGCAGCGAGACGTTCCAGCTGAAAGCCGCGCATCAGATACAAGAATCCACTATTGATGCGACCAATGACGTTGCCGGATGGAATTTCCACATCGGCAAAGTTGATCTCTGCTGTGCCCGCACTGTGCCACCCGATTTTCTCCTGCGGGCTCACGCCGACACCGGGCAGATTTGCATCGACAATAACCAGAGAAATCCCGGTATTGCTTCTCTGCGCGTCTTTGGCCGCGGAGGTACGGACGGCCACTACGTAGTAGTCTGCATTCGCACCGTTGGTGATAAATGTTTTTGTGCCATTTATGATCAGGTGATCATTTGCCTGCGTTGCAGTGGTTGCCAGCCTGGACAAATCAGAGCCGGCTTCCCATTCAGTGATGGCGAGGGCCGCCACTTTTTCGCCCTGAATGGAAGATGCCAGGTAGGTTTGTTGTAGCGCTGCGCTTGCGTATTTGCCGAGGTAGTGAGTTGCCATGTAGGCATGGACCGATACGCTGGCCCGGATGCCGCCATAGCCGAGCCGCGCAAGCTCTTCCAGGAAAACGATGGAATGAAAAAGATCCAGATCCTGTCCGCCATGCTGCTTGGCGTGTAACAAGCCAAGCAGTCCATGATTCCCCATTTTGCTCCATGCATCCTTGGGTATGGCGCGTGCCTGTTCCCAGTGTTCGGCAAACGGTGCTACATGCTCGTTCAAGAGATCGCGAACGGTAGTTCTGAAGGCGGCGTGCCGATCAGAAAGATATATTGATCGCATGCCAATATCGCCGTGCTGAATTCTGCTTGTCACGTTGGGCCGGAAAATAATTTGTCATCTAGTGCTTGAGGACTACGGCCGCAAAAGTTGAACTGGTCCCGACTGATACCATCATGAAATAGTCACCTTCCTTGAGGCGACCGGCCTCTAGCGCGTCGCAATAATTCATGAACGGGTCGGACGTAAAGCAATGCCCCGTCCTGGCAACATTGTCGAGGTATATCAAACCAATCGGGCATGGGAAATTTCGCGCAAAAAACTTCCACGATATGCTATTGACGTTATGAATAAGGATGAGCGATAGCTGTTCTATGCTGAGTGAGGCTTGATTCAATACCTCTCGCACAACCTGAATAAGATCATCGCCGTAACTTGTTGCCGGTACTGGAATGAAGCTGGTAGTTGGCTGAATACTGGCGTGTTCGAATTTCCGTTGCGCCACAGCCAATACCGTGTTTCGATCGCCCTGTTTACCCACAAGACATGCTGCGGACGCATCGCCAATGATTGTTGTATTGGGTATGAGGCGGAGCCTGGCATCGAAGCCGACTTCCCCGGTCAGCAAGAGCACCTTGGCATCATCGTCCTCATCATGTAGCAATACGTCTGCGAGATGCAGGGCAGTCAAAGGTGTTGCGCACTGGTCTTGAGCAAGCCCCACAGACACTGCATGTTGAAGACCGTGTTTTTTCTTGAGGGCTCCGATGAGATCGCCTCCCGAGGGGCAGACACAGGGAGCGGCATGACAGTGGAAAATGTACTTTATCTGCTGGATATCGACTGACATGCTTGAAACAATTTTTTCAAGAGCCTTATCCAGGAGTTCGAATATTCCCCCATCCTCGACGACGGCGATCTGTCGTAACCCGAATACCGTGCGAAACACACTGACGTCCTGCGGGCTCAAGAGGAGTTCTTCAGCCAGGTCCTGAACGGACTTTCTGCCTGGTGCGACGTGGCTGACCAGATCATTCAGGTAGAGCATGAGTCACCTGACTTTGAAACAGGCGGAGTCTGGCCGCCAAACGAGAACAGGTAAAGGTGGCCGTCATTTGACATGTGAACCAGAAGTACATGCGAGGAGCCATTGGCAATCAGATTCATCGTTGATACAAGTCCGGCTGAAGACATGAAGCGTGCATCGGCAATGCTCGGAGATGTGGGTAGGGAGCTACCGACTGCCGGGTCCAGGCTGTCATCCACGACGACATGCACATCTTTCAACTCAAGTCGTCGGGAATCGAGATACGAATATATGGATTGGACAATCCACGAGGACTTCCTCGAACGCTCTTCGGTCCAGTATCTCTTTCCATCGACGCTAATGCCTTTGGCATCAGGGTTGGCGGTTAACTTCATGACCAACGCGTTGTCAATATTGTTTTCCAGACTCCCTGGCCGTTTGTAAGGCAGTGTTGCCTGGTCAAGAACAAGCAGCAGCCCTGAGCCTGTGAAGCTTTCTCGCCGAAGTGCAGCCAGCAGTGTGGTCAGCGCGATGTAGGGAGATGTGAGTTCTTGCTCGGTCAGCCCAATGGCAGGCGCATCAATATTGAATTCGCGACATAGCAGGGTGGTCGTGGAACGAAACGGGAAATAGGTGTCCAGCGTCTGGTGAGCCATCAGAAAAAGACTGACGTCGTCGATCGGGCAATTTGCCTGTAGCGCTCGTATTACCTGGGTCGCCATTGTCAGAAAATCATTATTTCTGCCGCCGTCCAGTTGCGACAAATCAGTTTTCAGACCAAAAGGCTCAAGCAGTCCGTGGAAATAGGAGTCCAGCCACGGAGCAACTGTCGGGACAGGTTGCTGCTCAGTAAAGGACTGGTGGCAATATGCCTGGATGCGGACGCAGGGTGATGACATATACGATTGTGAAATGAGCCAGATTCCGACAGGGTCCTGCATGGCTGCGAAGTGCCGTTACGGCATGAGACTGCTTGCCATATTCGATTAGCTTGCAGCTCGACGCATCGGACATCAACACATCGCCTACACGGAAGAAGCACGGCCCCGAAAGGGAGGCATGTCTTCGGAGTTTGCGACATCAGCGGCTATCGCCAAGCCTCACGGGCATTGGTCTCAGACGCTTTGCAGACAGACGCGTTGTCGCGAAAAGTCAGGCCATTTCGCTAACTACCTGATAAGAGTCGAAGACTTGCAAAATGCCATCGAGTGATCCGGCATCTGCCACGGCATCAAAACAATTGTCCAGAAACCCTGCCTTGATCCCCTCGAGAAACGCGATGACCTCCAGCTTGGCCAGCGAGTCGAGCTCGTAGTCATCATCGATCTTCATCACACCGGATTCACGGTGTGCAAGCAATTCGGAAACAATTTGATTTTTTAACATGATTTTCTCCTTCTAGACTTTTGCCTTGCCCGATGTTCCTGTTTCGAACTCTTCAACGTACTGGATGCCGCTTGGTACCAGACTGGCACCATAACGTTGTTTGTACGCATCACTGACGAGGCGGGCAGGGGCATCACCCACAATCAATACATTGAACCCTGTCACCAGTCCGGCATTCTGGATGGTCTGGATTTTTGCGTACCTGACTCCCGGAACTGCGCATGCCACGCGCTCCAGTTCTTCTTTTTCAATGCGCATGCCTTTTATTTTCAGCTGGCCGTCTGCGCGCCCCAGAAAATAATATTTGTCACCTCGTACTTCGACGAGGTCCTTGGTGTCAAAAAACGCTACTTCGCTGCCATGCAAATAGCGCGCGACTTGCGGGCCTGATATGAGCAAAGTGCCGCGATCAGACACTTCTGCCCGGTTGCCGCCGAATGGAATTCCGATGGAAACGTCCGAATCCTTCTCCAATGTCTCCATGTCCAGTCGTTCGCCCGTACATGAAATCGTGGTTTCGGTCGGGCCGTAGACGTTAATGACTGACCCGCGAGTTGCCTCGCCCCATTCCAATGCCAACGCGGCGCCCAAGCGCTCTCCGCAAAAAAGTGACAATGGGATCGAGACCTTTTCGGCTGTGGCAGCACGTGCTCGTGCAGCAAGAATGTTGGCGGCAAGCGTCGGCGTCGAGAACCAGATGTCTATCTGGCGAGCACTGATGAAATCTGCCATCGTCATTCGCTGCCTGGGCGTCGGAACGTGCAGGGCAAGACCGAAGGACATGGCCAACAGCAAATCGTGGTAGAACAAGTCAAAAAGAGGCGAAAAAACTGCAGAAATATTCTTCGCGGTTTTGTATTCGGGGATGAATCCGGAAATGCCTTCGACATAGGCATCAAGGTTTTCCGTTGAAACGAGAATACCCTTGGGTTTGCCAGTTGTGCCCGAGGTGAACAGGCAATAGACGTCACCTTGCTTGCGCTGCGCTGTTCCCGTGCCTTGATGTATTGATAGCTTGCCTTGTTCATCGATATAAACGAATTGCGGCAGCAATTCTTTCAGATCGTCGAATGCAAATTTCTGCGTGCTGAACGGCACGATGGTGCGATCAGCAAGGACAGAGGCGCAGAACACCGAAATGTAGCGTTCGACGTCGGTGCACTCGCATACCACGAAGGATGCATCCGGCATCTCCTCAAGATGGCTTGCTATTCTGGCTGCTGCGTCGGCAATGTCCGAGAACGTGCTCTGACGAGTCCCAAGGTCGAGTAATACCTTGTTACCAAACTGCTCGAACGATTTTGCAATGGGAAGCATGAAAATCCCTCCTTCTGGATACCCGACAAGTTTGCCCGGAAATTGTTACGCGCTCAGGAATGAGTTGAGTGCTGGATTTCGCCTTGGGCTAAAGCTGCGGTAATTGCAGTAACGAGATCGTTGAAGCTGCTGGCGGTGTAGATGATGTCTGGCTCCAGCAATTCGTCCCCGAATTCGCGCCCGATATGTTCGAGCATGCGAATCGCGCCGAGCGAGTCTCCGCCCAGTTCGAAAAAATCGTCGTTGGGTTCGATATGAGGAACGTGGAGCAACTCTTGCCAGATTTTCAGCAGTGTGGCCGAAACTTGCGCGAATCCCTCAGTGCCGGAACCGGCACGTGCCATAGATAATTCGGGCTGCGAACAGTCAGAAGTCATCATCTCTCCAAATCTCAGTGCGGTGATCGTCGCCCATGCGACCCACCTTTTTCTTGTGGCGCGTTTGCTTGCCATGAACAAACGCGTACCGATCCATAGTTTTGAAAAATGGTTTTCGGTGTTTTGATAGTCCTGAATGATTTTTCGTCTAAAACCTGACTTAAATCAACAGGAATGCAAAAAAGTGTCACAGCTTAGCCGAATTTCTTCGTAAGCGGCAATGCCGTTTCGCGACTTTTTTACGTTGCTTTGCGTGTATTTTCTTGCACAAGAAGATGCGGGAGGTGCTAGGAGCGGACTGGGCTTGGTGATGGTAGTGACTTGCGGTCAACCTTGCCGTTCGGGCTCATGGGCATGGCGTCGATGAAAACGAAATTCTGCGGCAGCATGTAGTCTGGGAGACTCGCTTTCAGATGCGTCTTCAGCAACTGGGAAGTCAGTCCTGCAGCGCCAACGATGTAGGCAACAAGACGTTTTTCTCCCGGGTGATCCTCCCTGACGATGACCGCAGCGTCCTCTACGGCGTCGTGTGTCGTCAGCGTGGCTTCAATCTCGCCAAGCTCGATACGATAGCCTCGCAGCTTGACCTGGTTGTCGATGCGGCCGAGGAATTCGATATTTCCGCCTTCGACGTATCGGGCTTTGTCGCCGGTTCGATACATGCGGGCGCTGTAATCACTGCAAAATGGATTTGCGATGAAGCGGTCTTCAGTGAGATCGGCACGATGCAGGTAGCCGCGTGCCAGTCCAGCGCCTCCGATATATAGCTCGCCGGGAACGCCAACCGGCGTAGGCTGCAAATGCTGGTCGAGTATGTACACGTTGACGTTTGCAAGCGGTTTGCCTATCGGCACGGTGTGCTCTATCGAGGCGTCAACCTTGAACCAGGTAGCACAAACAGTTCCTTCAGTAGGGCCATAGGCATTGAGCAAGCGCCTGCCGACGGCCCATGTTCTGGCGAGTTCCGGAGACCATGCTTCGCCTGCCAGCACCAGTGTTTTGAGTGCGGGGAGTGGTTTCTTCGGCAGCACTGCCAGCAAGGATGGCGGCAAGGTTACGATGTTGATCGCCGATTTCTCCAGCAGCGTTGTTATTTCGTATGCCGAACGCAATGCTTCCTGGCGGATGAGATGCAGGCACGCTCCTTTGGTCAGAGTGACGAAGGTTTCCGAGACTGCAGCATCAAAGCTGATCGAGGCAAATTGCAGAACCTGGCTGGTTTCGTCGACTTGAAAAGCCTCGGCCTGAGTGATGCACAAATTGGTCAGGCCGCGGTGTTCAAGCGCTACGCCTTTGGGTTTCCCGGTTGAGCCTGAGGTATATATGACATAAGCGAGCGTTTGTCCCGACGCTCTGTGTGCGGGGTTGTTCTGCTCATGAGAGGAGAGAAGCGGCCAGTCTCGATCCAGGCAAAAGGCATTTGCTCCTCTTTGCTGCAATTGGTCGAGCAGTGATTCCTGGCTCAGGAGCAGCGTGGGCTTGGCATCTTCGATCATGTATGCCAGACGATCTGCAGGATAGGCAGGATCAAGTGGTACATAGGCACCGCCCGCCTTCAGTATTCCCAGCAAGGCAATGACCATATCCAGCGAACGTCGGACGCACACACCTACGAGCACATCTGGCCCGACTCCGCGTGTGATCAGGTAGTGAGCCAATTGATTGGCCTTGCCATTGAGTTCTGCGTACGAAAGGGACTGGTCGCCAAACACCACGGCAAGTTCATTCGGTGTTTTCTCGACCTGCAATTCAAACAGCTCATGAGCACAGGCGTCTGGAAAGTCGGCTGTGGTCGCGTTCCACTCGAAGACAATTTGTTGATACTCGCGAGCTGTCAGGATAGGCAGCTTGAAAACCGGTTTTGTGTTGTCTGTCAGGGCGCCGTCGAGCAGGGTTGTCAGATGGCTTGCCATTCGCTCAATGGTGCCGGCTTTGAACAAGTCGGTGCTATACAGAATTTCGCCCGGAAGGTCGGGTAAGTCCTGGATCCGCAGAGTCAGATCGAAAGGCGCGATGGCGCTCTTGAGATCAGGCCTGCCGGACTTGTCGTTGCGAGGCTGTTCAAGCACGCAAAGTGCCTGGACCAAGGCGGAATGACTCGTGCACTCCTGGTAGTCAAGCGCTTCTGCGAGTTGGCGTAACGGGACTGCCCCATTTGCACGAGCCTCGTCGATCGACGTTTGTGTTTGCTTGACCAGACCGGCAAAACTCGTATCGATGTCGAGCTCGCTGCGTAAAATCAGGGGGCAGGCGATGTCCGCATTGACGAAACCCAGGACGATGTCTGCCTGCCCGCTGTAACGCGAAAGCAACACACTGAAGGCGGCAAGGATGAGGCTGGAGAGACTCGCGCCACTTGATTTGCCCAGCTCGCGCATGGCGAGGCCGGACTTTTCTCCGAACGCAATGCCCACGCTTGCGACGCGCCCACTCTTGATGGCGGGGCGGGGATAGTCCGTTGGTAGCTCAAGCAGGGCAGGCGCGCCCGCGAGTTTTTTCTGCCAGTAGGCAAGTTGCTGTGCGGATAACTTTGTGGGACGACAGTCTTGCGCGGGCTCTGCCGGGATCCCTGTTGATGGTGGCGGATTGAGGCATTCCGAATCGATGTCGTTTCCGTCGCGCACTTGTCTCTCCTGCTTCCCGTCTTCGATCCGGTGTCGTTGTTCGGTATGAATATCGGCTACTGTCCAGACCGCGCGGATGTTATAGCAGGACCGCGGCGAGGCCAAGTGGCAGAACGTCCCAAACGTGAGCATCATGGATTGCCGTGAGGCACATCGCAGTTCCAATCAGCCGTTACAGGAGCCAACGATTGTCGGAAATGTCTGAACAGGGCATGTGGCGCAAGCCCCCAGAGGACTTTGTTCTGTCTGCCGAGGCCGTCCACCTTTGGCGAGTCGAACTCAATCAGCCATCGCGCGTGTCCGGGCTGATGGCGTTACTGACTCCGGACGAGATCGTCAGAATGGAGCGGTATCACCACAGGCGGGACAGAGATGGGTTTGCAGTGACCCGAGGCGCCTTGCGGTACATGCTGGGCCGCTATCTGGGAGTTGCTGCGACGGATATCGAGATTGAATATGGTCGTCACGGAAAACCCTATGTTGAAAATCATTGCAGTGGCACTTCCCTGCAGTTCAATATTTCCCACTCTGGTTCACTTGCGCTTATGGGATTTACCTTGGAGCGACCTATCGGTGTCGACCTTGAAAAGATTCGTGCCGAGGTGGATCTGGATGGCGTGGCGGCAGTGTTTCTGTCACCGACAGAAGCAGCAGATCTGGGGCAGCGATCGGGAGACGACAAGATCGATGCCTTCTATCGTTATTGGGTGTGCAAGGAGGCTTATCTGAAAGTTCGTGGAACGGGGATGACTCTTTCCTCACGCAGTTTTTCCATGTCGATAGCGGATGCCTTTCCTGAGCTGGTGCAAGCACCGCCATGCGATCAGACTCCCAAGGACTGGTCGTTCTCGTGGGTCAATGTGGCGCCGGATTTCAGGGCTGCCATAGTGTGCGGCGGTGCCTTGCCGAAGGAGTACGAGTTCTACGATTTCTGATGACCGACACCCAAGAAAAAACGGCCGATAGCAAAAGCTATCGGCCGTCTTGGTACCAGGCAATCAAGGCTTACTTGGATTCTTTTTCGATCAGTTTGTCGACCATGCTTGCCGGCACTTCGTCGTAGTGGTCAAACTCCATCGTGAAAGTACCGCGACCGCTGGTGGCGGAGCGCAGGAAGTTGATGTAGCCGAACATTTCTGCCAGCGGTACGAAGCCTTGTACGTAGGCGCTCGGGCCTTTCTGGCCCTGGTCGGTTACCTGGCCGCGACGACGATTCATGTCACCGATGACGTCGCCGAGGTAGTCGGATTCGGTCACGACTTCAATCTTCATCGCCGGCTCAAGCAGCTTGGGCTTGCTCATGCGATGCGCTTCACGGAAGCAGGATTTGCCGGCGATTTCAAAGGCGAGGGCCGACGAGTCAACATCGTGGAACTTGCCATCGATGAGGCGTGCCTTGAAGTCGACGACTTCATAGCCTGCGACCTGGCCAAACTTTGACTCGGTGCGGATGGCATGCTCGACTGCAGGGATGTATTCGCGTGGTACGCGCCCCCCCGTGACTTCGTCGGAGAACTGGATGCCGCTACCGACGGGCAGGGGTTCGAAGATCATTTTCACTTCAGCAAACTGACCGGAACCGCCGGACTGTTTCTTGTGCGTGTAAACGTGTTCCACCGGACCGCCGAAGGCTTCGCGGAAGCTGACCTTTGGCTTGCCCATGTTGGCTTCAACACCGAGTTCCGTACGCATACGGTCGATGGTGATTTCCAGGTGAAGTTCACCCATGCCGCGCAGCACGGTCTGGCCGGTTTCCTTGTCGACTTCCAGACGCAGCGACGGATCAGCCTTGGCCATCTTGTAGAGAGCGGTGGACATCTTGTCGACGTCACCACGCGTCTTCGGCTCGACCGAAACACTGATGACGGGGTCGGGGAAGCGCATGCGCTCGAGCAGAGCAGGGTGGGCCGGATCGGACAGCGAGTCACCGGTTTCCGTGTCCTTCATCGAGACCAGTGCGCAGATGTCGCCAGCGCGCACTTCTTCGATATCCTTCATGACGTTGGCTTGCACTTCAACGATACGGCCGACGCGCTCCTTCTTGTCACGCGTGACATTCATCAGGGTGTCGCCTTTCTTGATGATGCCGGAATAGACACGGATGAAGGTCAATGTACCGAACTGGTCGTTGATCACCTTGAAGGCCAGTGCGCGGGCAGGTGCATCATCCCTGACTTCCTGGCTGCCGATGACGTTACCGTCAGGGTCAACCATCGAGATGCCGCCGTTTTCGCCTGGGTACGGCATGTAGTCGATGACAGCGTCCAGAATGTGCTGCACGCCCTTGTTCTTGAACGAGGAGCCGCAGAACACGGGAACGGTCTGACCCGACACGGTGCCCTTGCGGATCAGTTTCTTCAGCAGGACGGGGTCGTATTCACCGGTTTCGACGAAGTGCATGAAAGCGTCGTCGTCGAGTGCCAACGCGGTTTCAAGCGCTTCCTGGCGCAATTCGGGCAGGCGGTCGATCCAGTCGTTGTCTGCCGAAGCCTGGAAGTTGAAGCGCGCACGCAGTGATTCCAGTGGCACGGTTTCCCAAGGGCTGTCCTTGTCTTCTTCTTTCCAGATATAGGCGCAGTTGTTGATCAGGTCGGCCATACCGCAGAATTCGTTGGAGCTGCCCAGCGGGATCTGGCACAGGATCACGGTTGCGCCGAGGCGCTCCTTGATGCCCTTCACACAGTGGGCGAAGTTGGCACCCATGCGGTCCATCTTGTTGATGTAGCACATACGTGGCACGTTGTACTGGTTGGCCAGACGCCAGTTCGTTTCGGTTTGCGGCTCAACACCGGCAACACCGTCGAACACAACGACCGCGCCGTCGAGCACGCGCAGACTACGGTTCACTTCAATGGTGAAGTCCACGTGTCCGGGGGTGTCGATCACATTGATCTGGTAGCCCTTCCACTCAGTGGAAACAGCTGCACTCTGAATGGTGATACCACGCTTGCGTTCTTGTTCCAGGTAGTCGGTCGTCGTGCTCGCCTTACCGTCCTTGGTGTCATGCACGTCGACGATCTGGTGCTTCTTACCCGTGTAGTACAGGATACGTTCGGTGGTGGTCGTCTTGCCCGCATCGATGTGCGCAATGATGCCGATGTTGCGGTAAAGACTGAGTTCTTTCTGCCTGGCCATGATCTCTTCTTTTCGGAAAAAAATTACGTGGGGCGCATTATGAGGCCGAAAGGCCTTTTTTTCATCAAAACCTGAGCGATGAAATGGCAACGACGCGATATTTTTTGCATTGATGCCCATTAATCGAGGGTAAGGGCTGGACAGGCGGTCTGTTTTGAGTCACTCGCTTCAATCGATCCGTGTCCGGATGTGAGACCCTGCAGTCAGCCTTGCTGAATACGAGCGGGCTTCGGACTTTGCAGCCCAATAAAAGGAGACAAGCAAACATGCAACCCAAGCTTCTATTCATTTTTTTCGCCATTACCTGTCTCTGTGCCTGTTCGAAGACCCAGGAAGCGAGCCAGGAGGCTGGCAGTGCCATGGGGCAGGCAGTCGATACTGCACAATCGGCTGCCGCCGGTATCGGGCAAGCGATGGCGAATGACACACAATCTGCAGCCGCAGCCGCCAGGAATGCGGTGACTTCAACGGCGGGGCAAGTCAAGGACTCTGCGCAAACTGCGGCAGAGAACACCAACAAGACTTTGAACAAGGCAGTGGACGCCACTCAGAGCGCCGCCCACGAAATCAAGGAAGCTGCAAAGGAAGTTGCCAAAGACGTGAAAGAGGGCGCCGTAAAAGCCAAAGAAGCCGCCAGGGAAACAATGAAGAAGTAGTCGCCGAAGCAGCTTCCCCCTCGCCGCAAGAGCGTCCAGACACGGACGCTCTTGCGGCCGTATTCCGATTTATCACATCAATTCGACCCTCGTTCGTCGCCGCCAGGCGGTCCGCGTTTCTGACGTAAATCCGTCGGGGATAGCCGTCGGCCCGCCCGTCTATTCCGCTCTCAAAAACGCATCTCCATCGCTGATATTCGCGCCCTGAAGCATGTCGCCCTGCGTGGCGAAAGCTCTCGGATTTGTGATCTTGTTTGATGGCAACGCGCGTTTCCAAGTTTCGAAAAATCTGCGCTCGTTCATTTCAGGCCCTTCACGACTGGACCCGATGTGAAGGTCATCCGGAATCGATCTGTCTTTTGATCGCTCTGGCTGACCACCGATAAACGCTACTCCCGGCGTCAATCGGCAATACAGATTGCCTGACCGCTGTCCTTTCGAGGATTGCCTGGGGCAGATATCGAAAGGAAATTGCGTGTCTACTTCTCGTCTTGCAGCAATCCTGCTTGTTTTCACGATAACTGCGCTTACCGCCTGCGGTGGTGGAGGTGGTTCCGCATCATCGTCCGATACGGCGCCGCCGCCCTCCGCAACTGAGGCAGCGTCGGTCAGCAGCGATGCTTCGCTTCCGCCATCCGTATCAGCTGATTTTTCCCAGGTCGCAGTGACTGCGACCTCCAGCAGTGCGTCACAGGCTGCATCACTGGTGCCGCTCGCGCCTGTGACGAACTACACCGTCTCGCCGCTCGAACTGATCTTGAACGGCGACTTTTCGAATCAACTGTATTTCTGGGGATTGGCGGACGCACAGACGCGTGCCGTCCCGAGTGAGATACGCAGCGGGGGCAAAGCGCTTCTCGTCAACTCCTGGGCCGGGCAGAAGTTGTCCGCCACGAGCTTGCAGCCGGGCAAGTCCTATGTACTGACCGTCACCGCAAGGAAGACTGCCAATACGGGCACCGCCGCCGTGTATCTAACCTTTCATGACAAGAATACGGTGACCTACCGGAGTTCCCGGCGACTCTTCACATCGACCTGGAATGCCCAGTACACGCTTCGTTTCACGGCACCGGCCTATACCGCTCTCGCGGATGTCGCGATCTCGGTATCGGGTGTGCAGGCAATCGTCGATACGGTTTCCTTGAAGATGCAGGTACCGATCGTTCAGACAGAGCCGGTTGTCTCTCTCGCCGGATCGTATGTTCCGGCGGGCTACGGGCTGGCGTTCAACGACGAATTTACCGGAACAGCGCTCAACAGGGACAAATGGTTCACGCGCTTCATCTACGACGGGGGCACACGGGATCATCTGAATGACGAGAAGCAACGTTACCGTGACAACAATAATCATATTGTGACCGGCGGTTTGCTCAATCTTGTCGCACGCAAGGTCTCGTCAAGCGATCCGCAAGGCATGAACTACGAGTCCGGCATGATCCGCTCGGACTGGACGACCCGCTATGGCTACATCGAAGCACGTGTGAAGATGCCCGGTGCTCTTGGACTTTGGCCCGCGTTCTGGCTGAACCCGGACGTGTCGGAAGCCGGTACTGCCGTGTGGCCGCCGGAAATCGACATCTTTGAAGTCGTGAACAATGGCGTGGAAGATTTGCCCAACATGTTGCACACCAGCGTAGTGCAACTCCCGGGGATTCCGGCCAGCTACCTCTACATGGATCCGAGCTTCGTCAGCCAATGGACCTACTGGAATGCGCCGTTCAAGTTCAGCGATGGTTGGCACACGATCTCTGCGGAATGGACGCCGACGACCGTGACGACTTTTGTCGACGGCAAGAAGATAATGACGAAGGCGTACGAGTGGAAAGATGGGGCCGGACAACTGGCAGGCCCCGCACATATACTGCTCAATCTGGCAGTAGGCGGAAGTTGGGCTGGGCGTCATGGCATCGACGATGCGTCTTTTCCGCAGGCTTTGCAGATCGACTGGGTTCGCGCCTACAAGAAGCTCAACTGATATCTGCAATTCCGAAGCACAAGAAAACAGCGACCGGAAGGTCGCTGTTTTTTCGTGGGCAGCCAGATCGCATCAGGCGCGCGCATCACCCCAACGCAGCGCCGAAGTGTCGTCTCCCACGTAGACCGTATGGCCGGAGCGATCCACGCAATACGACGGCGAGACAACCATCTCCTTGAACTTCATGCCTTCGCCGATTCGCGTGTATTCAAACAGCACGCTGCGTTCCACGCGCGCGCCACGGCGCAGATGGCTGCCGTGGCCAATCCATGACGGGCCGATCACTGCCGAACCCGGTTCGATCCTGACGCTGGAGCCTATGTAGACAGGGCCTTCGATGCGCACATTGTCCCAGGCCACCGAGGTATTCAGGCCGACCCACACACCTGGACGGATTTCCTTTCCGGGCATGTCCATCTGCGCCACTTCGCCACTCAACACGCGCTGCAGAACAGCCCAGAAATCCGTGACGCGCCCAATGTCGATCCAGTTGAAAAAGCGTTTTTGCGCGTAAAACGGCAAATTACGTTCAACCAGCATCGGAAACAACTCGCTGCCGATATCGAAAATCTGTTTCTCCGGAATCATGTAGGCCACGGCAGGTTCGAAGATGTAAATGCCGGTACTTGCAAGCGTCGACTTGGCGTTTTCGGGTTTTGGTTTTTCCTGGAAGGAGCGGACGCGACCGTCTTCATCGGCAACGACGATGCCGTAGTTCACGACATCCTGCAGAGGCACGTCGAGCGTCACCACGCTGGCAAGCGCGCCCTTGGTCTTGTGCTCGTGAAGCGCAGCGCTGATATCGAGATCAACGATGGCGTCGCCGCAGATGACCAACGTGGTTTCATCGAAGAAGCCACTATTGTCCTGGATCTTGCGCATGCCACCAGCAGAGCCACACGGGCGAGGCACAATTTCGCCGTGCTCGTAGGCTCCTTCGTAGGAGTAGCCGATTTCGACACCCCAGCGGTGACCGTCGCCAAAATACTCTTCGATCTTGTGATGCATGTAAGCCACGTTCACCATGATTTCCTTGATGCCATAGCGCGCCAGATGCTCGATGAGATATTCCATCACGGGTTTGCCGAGAATCGGAATCATCGGCTTGGGAACATCTCTCGTCAGCGGTCTCACCCGTGTGCCCTGGCCTGCGGCCAGGATCAGTGCTTTTGCCATTTACTACTCCTTGTTGAAACTTGTACAACCTGACAATCAGCGAAAACTGCATAAGCCTTCCGCTCCCGAATCCGGAAGAAGAAAATGCCATATGACTTTACGAATGTTCGGTCAGCACTCTACGCCCGGCGAATTACCAGGGGTTCAGGCTGTCATCAGCAAACGACATACCCGTTGATGCGCAGGCGGATGAATCGTTGTGCGTTACAGCGGCTACACGGATTGTCTTCTGCCAATCGCGTGATATTCCAGTGCAAAGCTGGCGACGAGCGCTGGCTGGTAAAGATTGCGCCCGTCGATGATGACGGGGTGGCGAAGCTTCTGCCGAATGCGCGAAAAATCTGGACTGCGGAATTCTTTCCATTCCGTGACGATGACAAGTGCATCTGCGCCTTCGAGCGCGTCGTTCGGCGTGACGGCGTAGCTCAGTGATGGACTCTCACCCAGAATGCGCTTTGCTTCGGTCATGGCTACCGGATCATAGACGCAGACGGTGGCGCCACGGACCAGCAGCGAATCGAGCAGGACCAGACTCGGCGCCTCGCGCATGTCATCGGTGTCCGGCTTGAAAGCCAGGCCCCAGACGGCGAAATGACGGCCGCTCAGGTCTTCACCAAAGCGCCGGACAAGCTTGTTCTCCAGAACATGTTTCTGTGCGTCATTGGCGGCCTCTACTGCCGTGAGCACCTGCAATGCGTGGCCGTTGTCCAGGCCAGTCCTGATCAATGCCTTGACATCCTTCGGGAAGCACGAACCGCCGTAGCCACAACCGGCATACAGGAAGCTGTAACCGATGCGTGGGTCAGAGCCGATTCCCTGGCGAACAAGTTCGATATCGGCCCCCAGTTTTTCGGCAAGCAGTGCCAGTTCATTCATGAAGGAAATGCGCGTCGCAAGCATCGCATTCGCCGCGTACTTGGTCAGCTCGGCACTGCGCACATCCATGACGAGCAGCTTGTCGCGGTTGCGTTGAAAGGGTGCATACAGTGCACGCATCAGGTGAATGGCCTGCTCATCATCTGCGCCAATGACGATGCGATCCGGCTTCATGAAATCGTCGACCGCCGCACCTTCCTTCAGGAATTCCGGATTGGAGACGACTGAAAACGGAATCTGAACGTTCCGCTTTGCCAGCTCGTCAACGATCGCTGCGCGTACATTGTCGGCAGTGCCGACGGGCACGGTGCTCTTGTCGACGACGACCTTGTAGTCCGTCATCAGCCGGCCGATGTTGCGCGCTGCGGCGAGCACATATTGCAGGTCAGCCGAACCGTCCTCGTCGGGCGGCGTGCCGACTGCGATGAACTGGATCGTGCCGAAGCGTACCGCTTCATCCACGTCGGTCGTGAAATGCAATCTGCGCCCGGCGACATTGCGCGCAACCACTTCATCGAGATCCGGTTCGTAGATCGGAATCTCGCCCTGCTTCAGTCTTTCGATCTTGGCTGCATCGAGATCGAGACAGAGCACATCGTTGCCCATCTCGGCGAGACATGCTCCCGAAACGAGGCCTACATAACCGGTTCCAATTACAGTGATCTTCATGATGTACCTTGCCCCGTTGTGTCAGTGGGTCGTTGCGCTATTGCGAGATGACGACAGGGACGACGAGATCGGCACAACACGGTGGCGCGTGTTGCGGATCGCGTCTATACGGCGGACGAGAGACGCCGAATCGTCCGGAAACTTGCGTGCGAACAGCAATTGTCCAGGGCCATAGACGTCGGAGTCTTCCACTTGCATATCTGTCTCGAACAGTGAGAGGTGTGACTCGTCGATCGGGGCAGGGCTGGGGCCCCCAGCACTCCAGTCCGTATAGACGAGATTGCGGCGCATCCTGTTGCGGAATGGCGAGTTACCCAGAATCGTCTGGAAAAACATTTCGTCCGGTGCATGGCAGTGCTGGCAGAACTGCACCATCTCCGTATGCCGGTCGACAAACGCCAGTGCATATTCCGCAGCCTCACGCGTCAGGGCCCACCATTCACTGCCGGCGTAGGGCTGCAAGCCTTTGAAGCTGCGCTTGTAATCGCGGACTTTCGGCAGGATGCCGAGTCTGGTCAAAAGCTTGCGCGCCGCGCGATAGACGATAGGCGTGCCAGCCGTGTGCCGGTAAGCGGTCAGTCGCGACAGGGGCTTGCCCGCGGCTTCCGAAGGCATGCTGACGATGTTCATGAACTCCGTGCCGCGATGCTGGATGAAGAAGTCCTGAATTGCATCCGCCGAATAGAGTGGGTAGTCGCTGCCACTCAGCAGCACGAAGTAGTCGAAGTCTTGCGGGCAGGACGTGGCGTTACGCAGCAATTCCAGTATGGCGTCAACCTGTGAGAAATCGCCCCAGAACACAGCCTTCCTGTCGCGCGTGAAGCTGACGTCGGTTGCACCGAGTCCGAGAAAGGGCGTGATGTTGGCCTTGCTGTCAACGTGGATGAAGAAGCGGTTGCCCTCGAATCGCAGGCTCTTGATCATGGCCTGCAAATGTCGGGGCGTGTTGTGGGCAAGAATCAGGTAGGCGATTTTCATATCGGCGGTTCTTTGAGAACTGAATGAGCGGTTGGTGGCGAGACTGCATTACTTGCGTATCTGCTCATGCTTCCTTCGCGGCGTAGCGCCATTCAACGAGTTTCTGGAAATCACGCCGCGAGCCCAGAAACAGCGCGCGGGTCGGACCAGTGGAGCGCAGCAGCAGGTAAGCGCCATACGAGACACCGAGCGCGACGAAGACGATGAGCGCTCCGGGCTCGATATGCAGCTTGCTCTCCATCACCATGTAGATCGGCACGTGCACGAACATGATCACCAGAGAGGCTTCGCCAAGTTGCGTGAAAGGCGCTGCAAGCCATTTTCGCGTGACCAGGAATTTGCTCAGCTCGAACAGCATGACAATGAAAGCGCAAGCCACCAGCAGGCTGACGACAGGAAAGCCAAAGTTGCCTGTCTTCATGTCGAGATGAATCGGGACCTGCAACGCGAATAACATGACACCGAGCAGCATGACGATGAAGGCCGCTGCCTTGAGG
>Ga0075366_10000545_pt1 | contig 17549 bp, 15 predicted proteins | sample EndMethybrTD3031_FD_72351 | JGI IMG/M metagenome (GOLD analysis project Ga0075366, IMG submission 72351) | Populus endosphere microbial communities from Tennessee, USA - Endosphere MetaG P. TD hybrid TD303-1 | ecosystem: Host-associated > Plants > Roots > Endosphere | place: USA: Tennessee...
GGACGTGCCGGCTCTTTGCCGCAACGGCCTTCCGAGGAGGCGCTCGATCCGCGTCGCACCGCCGCGGGACGCATCAGCCTGCGACATGAGGTGCAATCTGCGCCTGCGGCACAATCCGCTGCCGTGGCATCGAGCGTAACCTCCTCGTCTGCCTCGTCCGCCGCCGCTGCCTCTCCAGTCGCGCGCCCGGCACCGGCCGCTGTGCGCGCCGTTCCGCGTGTCGCCGCAAGCGCACCCGCTTCAGCCAGTGCGCCGGCCACAAGTAGCAGCGCGGCCCGCAGCGAACCGCAAGATGCAGCTCAAAGCGAAACGAAAGGAGCCCGCTGATGATGCCGACCCATCGCTCCAGCCGCATTCTGCTGCCGGTCCGCGCCAATTTCATCACCATCTCGCTGATTCTCGCACTGGTGCTGCATTTCATTCCGATGGGGCGCTTCTATGCGATTCCCGATTTCGTGGCACTGGTGCTGGCTTTCTGGTGCGTGCGCGAGCCGTTGCGCGTGGGCATGGGCACGGGCTTCATTCTCGGCGTGATCGTGGACGTGGCGCATGGCGCGGTAATGGGACAGCATGCGCTGTCGTATGTGTTGCTCGCCTATGCCAGTGTCGTAATGTCGCGGCGCCTGCTGTGGTTCTCGCCCGGCGCGCAAGCCCTGCACATGGTTCCACTGTTTCTCATGGCGCAGATCGTCATGCTGGTCGTTCGCCTGATGGTCGGCGGACGTTTTCCGGGCTGGGACTATTTCTTCTCGACGTTTACAACCGCAGCCTTGTGGATGCCGGTGCACTTTCTGCTGCTGATTCCGCAGATGCGCCCGATTGATCGCGATGACAATCGACCGATCTAGGGAGGAGGCAGGAGTGAGGAGGGAGGAGTTAACCTTTGTGGCTTGCCCGGCGCGCCCCGTCAGTAAGGTCCGTCCGTTCATGCACGCCGCTTTTGCTCCTCACTCTTCACTCCTCACTCCTCACTGAGCATCATGGAATTCAAGCCGCCTGAACAGGAACTCTCCCGCTTCCGCGCACGCGTGGCGGTGGCGGGCGTGTTCGTGCTCGTGTGCTTCGGCCTGATCCTGACGCGCTTCGTTTTCCTGCAGATCGTGCGCCACGATTACTACTCGACGCGCGCCGAGGAGAATCGCATTTCGCTGGTTCCCATCGTACCCAACCGCGGCCTGATCATTGATCGCAACGGTGTCATCCTGGCGCGCAATTATTCGGCCTACACACTGGAAATCACTCCGTCCAAAGTACGTAATCTCGATGGCACGATCGACGAACTGGCGGAAGTCATTGAAGTGCAGCAGAAGGATCGCAAGCGCTTCCGCAAGCTGCTCGACGAGAGCAAGAATTTCGAATCGCTGCCGATCAGGACGCGGCTTACCGACACCGAAGTGGCGCGCTTCATCGCACAGCGCTATCGATTTCCCGGCGTCGAAATCAAGGCACGACTGTTCCGCCAGTATCCACAGGGCGAACTGGCTTCGCATGCTCTGGGCTACATCGGGCGTATCAACGTCAAGGAAGCCGAGGTCATCGAAGAGGATGACGAGATGGCCGCCAACTATCGCGGTACGGACCACATTGGCAAGATCGGACTGGAACAGAGCTACGAGAACCACCTGCACGGTGTAACCGGATTCGAGCAGGTGGAAGTGGATGCTTCGGGCCGTGCCGTGCGCGCCCTGCGCCGCACGCCTCCGGTACCGGGCGACAACCTGATCCTGACCATGGATGCAGAGTTGCAGAAAATTGTCGACCAGGCTTTTGGTGACCGGCGCGGCGCGCTGGTGGCGATCGAACCCGGCACCGGCGGCATCCTGGCGCTGGTGTCCAAACCGACTTTTGATCCGAACCTGTTTGTCGACGGCATCGACCCGCAGAACTGGGACGCATTGAATACGTCCATCGACAAGCCGCTGCTGCATCGTGCGATCTATTCGGCATATCCGCCAGGCTCTACCTTCAAACCCTACATGGCCCTGGCTGCGTTGATGACCGGCAAGCGCACGGCCTCGCAAACGATCTACGACCCCGGCTACTACGTTTTCGGCAACAACACCTTCCGCGACGACAAGAAAGGCGGCCACGGCACGGTCGACATGTACAAGTCCATTGTGCAGTCCTGCGACACCTACTACTACATGCTGGCCAATGACATGGGTATCGACCTGCTGTCCAGCACCATCGGCCAGTTCGGCTTTGGTGCGAGAACCGGCATCGACATGCAGGGAGAAGCCGAGGGCGTGCTGCCTTCGCCAGCATGGAAGAAGAAACGCTTCAAGAAGCCCGAGCAGCAAAAGTGGTACGCGGGCGAGACGATCTCCATCGGCATTGGCCAGGGTTACAACTCCTACACGCCGATCCAGATGGCGCACGCGATGGCAACGCTAGCTGCGGGTGGCGTGATGTTCAAGCCGCATTTGGTGCGCTTCATCGAAGATGCCAAGAGCGGCAAACGCACGGCGATCGAGCCCACGCCAATCAAGACGATTCCGATTTCGCCGGAGCATCTGGCCGTCATCAAGCAGGCCATGGTCGGCGTGAACAAGGCAGGTACAGGCGCACGGGCGTTTGCAGGTGCCGAATACGAGTCCGCCGGCAAGACCGGCACGGCGCAGGTCTACTCGCTGAAGGGCGCCAAGTACAAGGAAGGCGAAGTCAATCTGCGTCTGCGTGACCATGCGCTGTTCATTGCTTTTGCGCCGGTCGAGAATCCGAAAATCGCGCTTGCCATCATTGTGGAGAACGGTGGTTTCGGCGCAGCGGCAGCCGCGCCTATCGCGCGGCAGGTGCTGGACTATTACCTGCTCGGCAAACGTCCGGCGGGCCCGGCGGCCGAAGTCGATGCAGAGGATGAATGATGCATTTTGATCCGATCGCATGGATACGCCGCCTCTTCGCCCCGATCGATCCCTGGCTGTTCGGCATCCTGATGACCACGCTGGCTGGCGCGTTCATCGTCATGATGAGTGCATCGCCCGAGCGCTTCCAGTCGCATTGCATGAACATTCTGGTGGGCATGCTGGTGCTGTGGTTGACCGCCCACATGCGGCCACAACGCCTCTACAACCTTGCCCTGCCGCTTTATGTGATGGGGGTCCTGCTGCTGCTTGCGGTAGCGCTCTTTGGCGAAAGCTCGAAGGGCGCGCAACGCTGGCTGAATCTGGGCGTGGCACGCATTCAGCCTTCCGAGCTCATGAAGATCGCCATGCCGCTCATGCTTGCCTGGTACTTCCAGAAACGCGAAGGCAGTCTCAAGTGGCGCGACTTCGTGGTCGCCATCGCCCTGCTCGCCATACCGGTCGGCCTGATTGCCAAACAGCCCGATCTGGGTACGGCGATTCTGGTGCTCGGCGCAGGCGTATTCGTGATCTTCTTCGCCGGGCTATCGTGGAAACTGATTGCGCCGATCACGCTGATCGGTATCGCGGGCATCGTCGCCGTCATCATGTACCAGACGCAGATCTGCGCGCCAGACGTGAAGTGGCCAGGCATGAAGGACTATCAGAAACACCGCATCTGCACGTTGCTGGACCCGTCTTCCGATCCGCTCGGCAAGGGCTTTCACACCATCCAGTCGACCATTGCAGTGGGTTCCGGTGGTGTATTCGGCAAGGGCTGGCGTGAGGGTACGCAAGCGCATCTGGATTTCCTGCCGGAGCGTCATACGGACTTCGTGCTGGCCGTGCTGTCGGAAGAGTTTGGTCTGGTTGGTGTGGTGGTGTTGACGATTCTCTACGGCATGCTCATTGCGCGTGGCCTGGCGATTGCTGCCAATGCACCGAACATGTTCGGACGATTGCTGGCAGGCGCCATCACCATGACCTTTTTCTGTTATGCATTTGTCAACATGGGCATGGTCAGCGGCATCCTGCCCGTGGTCGGTGTGCCGCTACCCTTCGTGAGTTATGGTGGTACCGCGCTGGTTACCTTGTGCCTGGGTATCGGCGTGCTCATGAGTGTGCGGCGCTATCGCCTGCGCACAGGAGGAGCTTGATGCGCATGCGCGCCATTCTCTGCTCGTTCGCTCTGCCAATGCTGACGCTTTTGCTCGCCGCCTGCGCAGGAACCCGGACGACCGATGTGGAGACGCGCAGCAGCCCTCCTGCGACCGGCGCTCCAGTTCGGAACCCCGAAGCACGACCTGCTGAAACACGACCTGCACCGACTGCGGCCCCCACGCCATCTGCCACAGCGAAGAAGGGCGGCTATTACAAGGACGATGGCCCCGGCGACAATCCGCCGCCCGACATGGCGAGCATTCCCGACGCCGGACCGAGAACCGAGCCACTGCATCGCTATGCCAATCGACCCTATGTCGCGCTGGGCCAGAGTTATGTGCCGCGACAGGAGATCGCGCCCTACAGGGAAAGCGGCATCGCCAGCTGGTATGGCAGGCGCTTTCACGGCGTGCGTACTTCCAGCGGCGAGCGCTACGACATGTACGGCATGACGGCAGCACATCCCACCCTGCCGATTCCCAGCTATGTACGTGTGACCAATGTCGATAACGGCAAATCGGTGGTCGTGCGCATCAATGACCGTGGTCCGTTTCATGCCGATCGCGTGATTGACCTTTCCTACACAGCCGCCTGGAAGCTGGGCTATGTGTCGAAGGGTTCGACCAGGGTGGAGGTCGAGGCCATCGTACCGGAGGACGTCACGATGCTCGGCAGGAATGTACCGCCGGTTGTTCCGCCCCGTGCAGCAGCCGATGTTTCTGCGGCGCCCGAAACACAGCAAGTAGCTGTCGAGGCACAAGCCGTGGAAGCGGCCAGCGCCCGCGCATCTGCAATATCTGACACAGCAGCGGCCCCTGTCGGGATCTATCTGCAGCTGGGTGCGTTCACCTCGAATCGCAACGCCGAGGACTTCCGTGATTACGCCAGACAGGAACTCGGCAACCTGAAGCAACTCCTCATCATCATTGCGGACGTGGACAAGGACCGGGAACGTTTTCGCCTCCACCTGGGTCCGTTCAGTAGTGCGGGTGCTGCGCGCGAAATGGCCGATCGCATCGCGGGCAAACTAAAATTGAAGCCATTTCTGGTACAGCGCTGAAGGGCGATTCTTCACGCAACAATGCGCGCCGTGTTGCCCGGCAGCCCTTGCCTTGGCGCGGCCTGGCAGGCAGCCTATCCCTATAATGGCCGGCCGCATGCGCCGACCTTTCTTCCCGCTTCTCAACCTCGAACTACGCTGGACCCTTTTCCCGAATGAAGTCTCCACTCCGCCAATCTCTATTCCATTTTTCCCTCGCTCTGTCCCTGTCGCTGGGCTCTATCCATTCCGCGCTTGCCATAGCCACTCCTGCGCGTCCGACAGAGCCGGCTGCAACAGCCGTGGCTTTGGTCGTGCCGCCGGTGCTGGCCGCCCGCTCGTGGCTGCTTCTGGATACGAGCAGTGATCAGGTACTTGCGTCACTCAGGCCCGACGAGCGCGCCGAGCCTGCGTCACTGACCAAGCTGATGACGGCCTATGTGGTGTTTGGTGCCCTCAAGTCCGGGACCATCCGGCTTGACCAACAGGTGCCGGTCTCGGAGAAAGCATGGCGCATGGTCAAGTCCGGCTCGGCGATGTTCATCGAGCCGCGCAAACCGGTAACGGTCGATGAACTGATTCACGGTGTGATCATCCAGTCCGGCAATGACGCTTGCGTAGCGCTGGCTGAACTCGTGGCAGGCAGCGAAGAGAATTTCGCCACGCTGATGAATCGCGAAGCCATACGTCTGAGACTCACCAATACGCATTTCCAGAATGCGACGGGGCTCACCGAACCCGGCCACTACAGCACGCCGCGCGACATGGCGAAAATCGCTGCTGCCATCATTCGCGATTTCCCCCAATACTTTCCGATCTACTCGCAGAAGCAATTCACCTACAACCGCATCACCCAGCCCAACCGCAACCGCCTGCTGTGGCTGGACCCTACCGTTGACGGCATGAAGACAGGTCATACCGATGCCGCAGGTTTCTGCCTCGTCGCCACCGCGCATCGTGGCCCGCGGCGGCTTGTCTCGGTCGTGATGGGCACCGAATCCGACAGCGTACGTGCGGAGGAATCGCAGAAGCTGCTCAACTTCGGTTTCCTGGCCTTTGACACCGTACGCTTCTTCGCCTCGGGTCAGCCGATGCGCAGCCTGCAGGTGTGGCAGGGCAAGACCGACGTCGTAAAGGTAGGCTTCACACGCGACGTGATGGCCTCCATACCAAAGGATCGTGCCAATGCGGTCAAGCTGCAACTCGAATCGCGTCAGCCTCTCAAGGCACCGCTGGCATTCGGTACGCCGGTTGGCATGGTGCATATGACGCTCGACGGCCAGCCTCTTGGCGACTACCCAGTGGTCGCACTTGAAGACGTGGCGCAGGCAAACTGGTTTGGCCGCACGTGGGATGCCATACGCATGTGGTTCAAGTAACCACGCGACAGGACAGCTACGAATAAAAAAGCCCGCCAGGAAGCGGGCTTTTTCTTTTCGGCCTTGAGCAAATCTCAAGGCAAGGTCAGCGTGACCGAATCAAAGGTGCTTTGTGAAGTGGTCGTTGCATTACCCGACACGCCGACAATGCCCACGTAGACACTGCCATCCAGCGGCGTATAACCGCTTGCGGTGAAGTCCTGTGACTTGGTCACAGCCCAGCTGGTACCCCCATTTACCGAGTACGCCACCGTGATGACCTGCCCAACGCGTTGCAGCTTCAGCAATACCGGCGTGACAGCAGGCAAGAGTGTGTAGGACGGGCTGAAAGCTGACGAAGAGATGTTCTCGTTGTCGTTCTTGCGCTGCTCCCATTGCAGGCGCGGGATGCCGCGTTCGAGGATGCCGTAATAACGCGAACCTGCTGCAAGGCTGTTGCGCACCATCAGGCCCGCACGCAGATTGCCCGTGTTGGCACCGGCAAACACCTCCTGATACGTCAGCCGCGCAATGAGCGTGAAATCGCCGGCAACAGGGGTGTAGACATACTCCATCGAATCACCGTAAACGCCCGCTACCGCGGTACTCAGGCTGCCCGCGCCGGTCAGCGCGTAGACACTGCCTCCACTGCCGGTGTTAAAGGTCGCACCCGTGGTGCCCGGCAGACCGGCGCTGGTGAAGGCGTTGGTCAGCGGGCTGGCGCCGGGAATAACAACATCCGTCGTGCCCGCAGGGCTGGAGCTGGACGATGAGCTGGAACTCGACGCTACTGAAGAACTGCTCGAAGAGGCACTGCTCGCTACCGACGAACTCGATGAACTGCTGGCGGCAGTGGTCGGATCAAATGTGATCCTGCCTGCGCCAGAGTTAAGCTGGTTGTGCTGACGTACCTCTTCCGCGCTGGCGCCCAGCGTGTAGCTATAGGTCGGCGTCCAGCCCAATACATTGGTGTAGGGGGCTACGGTAAAGCCGCTACTCGTCCCCGCCGAAACAGCGCTGCTGTAGCGCGCGTTGAGTGCTGCCTGAGCAGCCGCTTCCAGTGCGCTGGAAGCCGCAACACCGTTGTACCAGGAACCGACATCCTTGAACTGGTAGCCGTTGAGATTGGAAATCACGCGCGCCACGCTGGCCTTGGAACCGGTCATGTAGAAGGCATTGGCCTCTGACAGGATTCGCGATTCCGCTCCCATGCCAATGTAATAGCCTGTCGGGTAGATGCTGTCGTCTGTATTGCCCGTGTAGTAGTTGTTGTACACGTGGATTTGCCCGAAACGTGCGCGCGGCGCGCGTTGCACCGAGCTGTCCCAGATATTGTTGCTGAATGTGATGCGGTTATAGGCACGCTCCTTTGTACCGTTGCCATCGCCCGAGCCGCCGACCATGTTGGTCTTGTCGTGATTCTTGAAAAGCGAGTAGGAAATGGTGATGTAGTCAGAGCTGTCCTCGATATCCAGCAGACCGTCATGGCGCATCACCGGCAAGGTGGTGCCATTGATGGTCAGTATTTCGGTGTCGAGATGTGTACCATCGGTCAGGGTGCAATGGTCTATCCAGAGTTGCTTGCCCGTGACAACCGAGATCGCCTTGAAGCGCGCATTCCACTCCAGTTTGCTGGTGTCATATGAAGTGGTCAGGTCGAGGGGCGCCTGGAATTCAATGTTGCGGATGACGATATTGCTGGTGGCATTGATGCTGAAATAGCCATCAATGATTTTGGCGTTGGCACCGACACCAAGGATCGACGTATTGGAAGGAATGATGAACTGGATCTGTGCCTTCTGGATGTTGGACAAGGTGGTGCGCGCGGAGCCCAGCGCCTTGATCTTGTTGTTCTGCGCAATCGCGTCTGCATCGCCAGCTGCAACCAGCGCGGCTAGATTGGCCATGTAGGCCGTATCCAGACTCTGGATGTAAAGGTTCCAGTCCCACTTGGCTGCCGTGGCATTGGTCGATTTGTAGTAGGCCTCGTCTGCAAAGGTACCATTGCCCAGATCTGTGCCCCAGATGCTGCCCACCACATAAATGATCTTCGGTTCCAGCAAGGCTGCTGCAGGGCTGCTCGCGTAGGTGGGGCTATTCGCATTGAGCAGCGCATTGTTCAGCTCTGCACGGTTGTGCACCAGGTAAATATTGCTGCTGGGCGCATACATCCCACCGACAGTGCCCGCGCCTTGTGAAGCCCAGCCGCTGACCGTCATGACGAGGGGCAAGGAGCTGCTGGAGACACTTGACGCAGCCGAAGAAGAGGATGACGAAGTGTTGCCCGTGCCGGTTACTGCGGTTGAGAGTTTGCCCGCTCCGGACTGCGCCAGGGCGTTAGCCTTCACCAGGACAATGGGACGCACGCTGAAAGCGTAGGGCACGCTCCAGGCTACGGTCGCGGGAAGCAAACAATCACTGATGGCTACAGCATTGAGTATCGAGCCCGTGTCCTTGAACGCACCAGCGGCGCTGGCTGAGTTCGGGTTGGTAATGACATCATCACAAGTGCTCGCTCCAACAATTTCGAACACATTATTGTTCGACAGCATCTTGGCCGACACGCCTGCACCCACGCTGTAGCTGTGCGGGTAGACGGGGTGCGTCTTGCTGCCAATAAAATAGTTGTTGAACAGATGTACCTTGCCGAAGCGCACGCGCGGCGAGCGCGTCGAAACGTTGCTGAACACGTTATTGCTGAAAGTGACGCGCAAATAGCCGTCGTCAGTCGTCGCGGCATCAGACGCGCCAATCATGCTGCCTTTGCCATGCAGGCTGAAGTTATTGTATGACACTGTGATGTAGTCGGATGCGCTGACGATATCGAGCGCGCCGTCGTGACATTCCTTCACCGCACCGTTCTGGATCAGCAACGTGTCATTCGTCACCGGTGTGTCAGTGACCGAAATGTGATCAATCCACACATGGTTCGAAGCACTTAGGGAAATCGCAGGAAAGCCGCCGCTCCATGTGCTGCTGCCCGCATCCCAGACAGGCGCAACATCACACGGCGCCACGATCTTGAGGTTGCGAATGATGGCTTGCGAAATACCAGAAAGCGACAGATAGCCATTCACGATACCGCTATTGGTGCCGTCGCCAATCAGCGTCGTATTCGAAGGCAAGGCAATCGCAGCACGGGTAGCCTGGTCTGCATGGCTGCTGAAAGCGACACCTTCACTCATGTCGACGACGCCTACTATCTTGATGATCTTGGCCTGGGTGCCGCCATTGGCGATGGCATTGAGGAGCTGCGCACGATTGCTGACGGTAAAGATGTTGGCCGAAGCCGCTGCGGAACCGCCAATCGTGCCCCCGGCCTGGCTGGCCCAGCCGTCAGTTGGCGCGGTCTGCAATGCAGCATCCACTGCATGTGCTGCCAGGGGGAAGGCGCCCGCGATCAACCAGGACAACACAAAAGCGCTCGCCAGCGCCGCTCTCTTCAGCTTCAACATCTCGTCTCCAATCATTCCGGTTTGCTTGGCGCAACGCCTGTTTTTATGCACCTCAGTCCCAATTGCGCCTTTATACCGTCTGCAGCGCGGATCCGGGACTGAAATCCGGTGCCACTTCAAATATCTGGCCTGAGGACCTGAATTGTCACCGGTGTTTGCTGCAGACTCAATCAAGAAAACTGCGGGGTCCATAAAGTCCTTTGCGTTGTTCTTGAGCACTTATTGCGCGAAAATGACGGCCTTATCAGCGCAGCTATTGCAGACACAGGCGTATGGACCTCCCCGAAGGCAAGGACACCCTCCTCGAATTTCCGACCGATTTCCCCCTGAAGATCATGGGCGCGACGGTCGACGGCTTCGCTCAGACAGTGCTCGAAGTAGTGCAGCGCCACGCACCTGACTTTGACGGCAACAGCATGGAAATGCGCCCGTCCAAGGGCGGCAAGTACCTGTCGCTGACCTGCACCATCCGCGCCACTTCGAAGCCACAACTGGATGCGCTGTACATCGAGCTATCGTCGCACCCGATGGTCAAGGTGGTTCTGTAAGCGTGATCGAGCCTGCATCCGGAGTGCTACCGCTGCTGGTGCGTTCACGTGGCGTTCTGCCATACGAACCAACGTGGCGGGAAATGCAGGCTTTCACGGCTGCGCGCGGCCCTGAAACCCCGGACGAGTTGTGGTTGTTGCAGCATCCACCGGTCTATACACTCGGCCTTGCGGGCAAGACCGAACACCTGCTGGAAGCCAGCGAAGTACCCGTCGTGAAGATTGACCGTGGCGGCCAGATCACCTATCACGGCCCCGGCCAGGCGGTGATCTACCTGCTGATCGATCTGCACCGGCGCAAGCTCATGGTGCGGCAGCTGGTTAGATTGCTGGAGCAGGCACTGATCGATGTGTTGGCTCACTGGGGCATCACAGCCGAACGCCGCGATGGCGCCCCGGGGGTGTATGTGGCTGAGGCAAAGGTAGCGGCCTTGGGTCTGAAGATCAGCCGTGGCTGCAGCTACCACGGCCTCGCGCTCAATGTGGATATGGACCTGTCGCCATTTGATCGCATCAACCCCTGCGGTTACGAAGGCCTGGCCTGCACCCGGCTGCACGATCTGGGTGTGATGGCGACAGTTGAGGAAGCACATGCGCAGCTTGCCACGCGGCTTGTACAGTTGCTGAATGAATTGCCGAACCAGTTACCCGCGGCAGTACCTGCCACCGCGCAATAGAGATTTTTGAAACGCCGTCCGATTTGAAACGACGGCCAGGAAAGCAGAAGACCATGGATCAGGAAGTCAAAGACGGCGTAGTAGCAGTAGTGGACCCGGTGAAGAAACAGCGCGGCGAACTCAAGACGGCGCGTATTCCAATCAAGATCGTGCCTGCCGAAAAGCTGCGCAAGCCGGACTGGATCCGCATCAAGATCGGCAATGCAGAAGAGACCGCGCGCTTCAACGAGATCAAGGACACCCTGCGCGAGCACAAGCTGCACACCGTATGCGAAGAGGCGTCCTGCCCGAACATTCACGAATGCTTCGGCAAGGGTACGGCGACCTTCATGATCATGGGTGACATCTGCACGCGTCGCTGCCCGTTCTGTGATGTCGGCCACGGCCGCCCTGATCCGCTTAACAAGGACGAACCGCGCGATCTGGCCAAGACCATCGCCGCCATGCGCCTCAAGTACGTCGTCATCACCTCGGTCGACCGCGATGACCTGCGTGACGGTGGTGCACAACACTTCGTCGACTGCATACAGGAGACTCGTCGCCAGAGTCCGCTCACGCAGATCGAAGTGCTGGTGCCGGACTTCCGCGGCCGCATGGACATCGCGCTGAAGATCTTCAGCGAGGCCACGCCGGATGTCATGAACCACAACATGGAAACTGTGCCACGCCTCTACAAGCAGGCCCGTCCCGGCTCCGACTACAAGCACTCGATGATGCTGCTGAAGAACTTCAAGGCCAATCATCCTGACGTGCTGACGAAAAGCGGCCTGATGGTCGGCCTCGGCGAAACCGACGAAGAGATTCTCGAAGTCATGCGCGACATGCGTGAACATGACGTCGACATGCTCACCATCGGCCAATACCTCCAGCCTTCGGCAGGCCACCTGCCGGTGCTGCGCTACGTGCATCCTGACGTGTTCAAGATGTACGAGGCGGAAGCGCTGAAGATGGGCTTCAAGAACGCCGCCTGCGGCCCCATGGTGCGCAGTAGTTACTGGGCGGACCAGCAGGCACATGGTGCCGGTGTAGCCTAGGCAGATTTGAAGCGGATTCTGTTTATCTGCAGCCAGAACAGGCTGCGCAGCCCGACCGCTGAGCAGGTGTTTGCCGAGTACGCGGGTATCGAAACCGCTTCGGCAGGCACCAATCACGATGCCGAGGAGCCGCTTACTCCCGAGTTGCTGCAGTGGGCTGACTTGATCTTCGTGATGGAAAAAGCCCATCGCAACAAGCTCTCGCAGCGCTTCAAGGCGCACATCGGCGGCAAGCGTATTGTCTGTCTGAATATTCCCGATGACTACACTTTCATGGACCCGGAGCTCGTTCGTTTGCTGAAAGCGAAAGTCAGCCGTTTTCTGGCTTGATGCTGACCTATTACACGAGCACCTGCCGCGTCTCGGCAAAGAAGCGATGAAGCTGCTGCTCGGTGCGTTCGTCCAGCATAACCGTGGGATGTCTGCTCTCGGGGCAGGGTATGCGTGGCGTAGTGCCAAAAAGTCGGCACACGAGTGGGCGTTCCGCGTACACAGTGCAGCCTTGGGGGCCGAGGTGTGGACAGCTCAGCGCTGCCAGTGCCCCATCACGTATGGCCTCGCTGACAAAGGGGAGGCGCGACATTTCTTCGCTCGACGCAGTCACCGGCCCACAGCAATCGTGACAACCCGGTTTGCATTCAAACGATGGAATGCGTTCATGGAAGAAGCGGATTTTCTGGAAGTTGGTGTTCATGATCAGCGTCTCCGACCTTGCGACTGCCTTTGATAACTGCGCTGCAGCTTGCGTGCAAACGCCGTGAAGTCGAGGCCGAATTGCTGTTCCAGTTTTTTTGCATCGCGTTCGATGCTCGGCCAGTGCGGTGAAAAGCCCGGTTCGTTGAAGGCAAAGGCGACGCGGTTGCCGTCTGCACTGACGTCCTGAACGATAACCCGGTCCAGGAATGCGTCGGAGATCAGGCTGATGTGCGTACGCGACGTTTCGCTGGAGCCGACGAGATTCATCACCAGCATGCCGTTTGGTTTGAGGCGTGCGCGCACGTTCTGGTAGAACCCTGCATCACAGAACACGGGCGCGACGCCATTCTTGTCGCAGCCGTCCAGCAATATGACATCGGCACGCTCGTCAGTTTTCGCCAGGTATTCCGTGGCATCGGCGTGAACGATGGCGAGACGCTCGTCCGCCGGCGGCACGCCGAACAACTCGCCCAGCGCAATGACGTCGTCGCTGATTTCAATCGTTGTCACGCGCGTGCGCGCAAGTTTCCGATAGCAGAACTTGGTGAGCGAACCGCCGCCGAGACCGACGATCATCACGTGCTTGGGTCGCGGCAGGAATAGCAGGAAGGCCATCATCTTGCGCGTGTAAGCGATGTTCAGTGCGTCTGGCTCCTGGAGGTCCATTTCGCTCTGCACATAGGACAGACTGAAATACAGCCTGCGCACGAAACCGTCGTCAACCACGAAGGGCTTCTTGTAGTTGCCCTCCAGCAGGCTGACGAGCAGCTTGTTGGCGTTTGTACCTGGAGGCTCACGCAGCAGAACTACACCGCTCTCCTGCAGGAATGTGGCCGGCATTTCAAACCAGGTCTGTTTGACTGGGGCCAAGGCATCTCCGGCTGAAGGCGGGAGAAGTGAGCTGTCCATGCGGTCGTGTATCAGCATCGTCAAACTGCGAGACCGTCACAGCGCATGCCCAGAAACTTCGCGTAGCGTTGTGCAGCGAGATTCACGGCGTTCGCTTCCTCTTTCGTCAGCGCGCGGAATAGCTGCTGTGTGATGATCACCGTACCTTTTTTCAGGGCGCGCGCCCATATACCGACAATCTCGCCATCGATCAGGATCGTCGGGCGGAAAATTCCATTGTTAGTCATCACGTGTTCGAAATGCGTGGTTTCAAGGGCGATGGTTCGATCTTCATAGCCGAGAAAGTATTCGTCGAAAGCAGGTAGCAGGTGCGCCACCAGCGATGTGGCTTCCAGGGGCAATGCCTCCAGTGACTGCCAGCAGGGCTGATCGTCGATATGCACTTCGCACAGAAATTGTCTGGCGATTGAAATGCCGCGGCGTGCGTCTGCAACCGGCAGGCCGGACCACCAGGCGAAGTCACGCAGCGTGGCAGGTCCATGGCTACGGAAATAGCGCCGCGCAAGTTCGGCGAGTGCCGCTTCACGATCCAACCGTTTCTTTTCGGGCACCCACTCATCGAGTAGGGCATAGGTGGTCTGCTTGTCGCGCAAGCTGGCCGGGCATAGGCACCCACTCAGGGCCGCGCGATAAAGAATATTGCCGCCGCGCATGCCTTGGGTATCGATGTCGCGCTGTTCCAGCGCGGTGAACAACTCTTCGCGAATGAGCTGTTTGCCACCTTGCAGCACTTCGCGAATGCACTCTTCAACCTTTCTGAAGCCCGCAGCATCCAGCCCGTATTGTCGGTATCTTGCCGCATTGCGTGCGAGCATGACCGGCCCGACCAGGGCAATCAGCCAATGCACGTCGGTCGCAGCAACAAGATGCAGGGTATTACGCAGTGCCCAGGTACGCACGATCGAACGATCCGCGATGGCTTGTTCGACCATGGCGTCGGTCAATCCGGCGCAACGCACGCCGAGAGCCCATTTGGCGCTGGCATAGTCCTGCGCCTGGATGGCGCCGAACCAGGTGACAACCTCGCCAGGCTGCCCGCCGACAAGATGGGCAAGGCCATGGTTGATGCGTCGATGATTGCGATGTTCGGCAGGAAGCATGATTCAAGGTTTCAACTGAGTGACCATCCTAAAGCACATTTCTCAATCGGAGTCATCGCACACTCGGCATGGCTTTTCGTGAACTACTTCACACAATCCGGCAATTTGCCCAAGCGGTGACCGCCTTAAAGGATGTGTTGACCACGACGCAGGGAACATCAGGCGCGGAGCGGAGAAAATCTTGTGCGTCGTCCTGCGTATAGGCAGCGGCGAATGGGACCGGTAACTTTCGTAGTGAATTTGTTGATTTTAACTATTTTGCCAAACAATAAAACGGGCTAGACTTTGGCCGCCGGATCACCTACTTCCAATGGTGACCGTTGAGAGATGGAGATGAAAATGCTGGTTAAAAAGAGTCTGGCTGCGTTCGCAGCCTTGGCCCTGCTGTCTGCCTGCGGTGGCGGTGGCGGCAATGCGGGTGGTGGCACTACGACTACGGCAAGTTCGAGTTCGTCGAGTACAACGGCCTCATCCAGCAGTGCCTCAAGTGTTGCTGTGAGCAGCAGTTCCACGGCCAGCTCCATTGCCTCATCTTCGGTCGCATCTTCAACGACATCCAGCTCGGTCACGTCGACAAGCAGTTCAAGCAGCACCTCATCATCAAGCAGTGCAGCAAGTTCTGTCTCGACCAGCATCACTTCGCTCGGTGCAGACGGTTGGGCTTCGGTTGGTACCGGCACAACCGGTGGCAACAGCGCAGCCTCCGGCAAAATCTATACGGTCAGCAATCGCAACGAGTTGATCCAGGCGCTCTATGGCAACTCGGCAACGATCAATACGGATGGCAGCATCAGCGGCACGCTGGATAACAGCGCGAAGATCATCTACGTGTCAGGCACCATCAGCCTCAATGTGAACAAGGCACTGACAGAGCTGACGGCCGACGACTACATAGCCACCACGAACTCCGGTGGCTGTGTCGCTTCGGGCGTGTCCTATACGGCCAACACCTACGCTACGGAGAGCGCCTTTTGGACAGCCTATTATGCCGCGTACAGACCCAGCGTCTGGGGACTTTCCTCGGCGCCCAGTGGCACGGCCGAGAATGCGCGACTTTGCTATGCCGCCCTACAGAAAAAAGTCGTCTACATTTCCATTCCGTCCAACACCTCCATCATCGGCTTGGGCAGTACGGCCAAGATCACGCACGGCTCCCTGGTGATTGGCAGTTCGAGCAGCTCGCCGGTCGACAACATCGTCATCCGTAACGTCGCGTTCGAAGATTCATTCGATTTCTTCCCGCAGTGGGATCCGACCGACTCCGGCACCGGGCGCTGGAATTCGGCTTACGACAACGTCTCGATCATGTACGCCACCCACGTCTGGCTCGATCACTGCGAATTCAGTGATGGTGACGGCACGCGCTATGACTCCCAGTACCCGTCGCCTTTTACCGAGACCTACAACGGTGTCGACTACGGCAGCTCGGCCAACGCCCTGCTGTACCACGTCCAGCACCACGATGGCATGTCGGATATCACCAAGAATGCCAACTACGTGACCTCATCGTTCAACTATTACCACGACCACGACAAGTCCATCCTGATGGGCGGTACCGACACGGCCAGTCTCACGGCTGAGAATCCGGCCGCACTCAAGGTCACCTTCCACCACAATTACTTCAAGAACCTGCGTCAGCGTCAGCCGCGCGTGCGTTACGGCATGGTGCACATCTACAACAACTACTTCTATGGTGACCTGATCGCGAGCAACTACCCATGGTCGGTCGCTTGGGTTGCGGGTCAAGGGGCCAAGCTCTACGTCGAGAACAATGTCGTGGATATCGTCAACGGCTCGCCAACGGCCAGCACGGTTTATCAGGGTTCTTCCAGCTCCAGCAAAGTCACCAGCTGTGCAGCCTTGACTGGCATGAGTTCGGCATACTGCTCGGCATATACCTTCCACTCGGGCAATATCCTGAACGGCAGTGCAATGGATACGAGCACGGTAAGCACGACAGGCGTAACCGTCAGCAATACGCCTTGGCCGTCTGCCGCATCGCCAACAGCAACTCCATCGGCGACGCCCGCGAGCTACTACAGTTATACAGCGGGATCAACGACGGGCTTGTCGACGACGGTCCCCGCCAACGCAGGCGTCGGCAAGCTTTAATTGCAACAGCTTGATCGAGCCCTGCCGCGCAAGCGGCAGGGCTTTCTTGCGTGCGGAAAACATCCGGTTTGATACAGCGTCATTGCTGGCTTCCGTGCGGGCTCCTTGCGTCGCGCGCACTCCCCGGATAGCACCGGTAAGTTTCATGATCGATTTGGCGGTTTTCATTACTTTGCAAAGGGAGAAACAGGGCTAGACTCGGTACCCCGGATCACCAAACCCTAATGGTGACCGTTGAGAGGTGGAGATGAAAATGCTGGTTAGAAAGAGTCTGGCTGCGCTTGCAGTCATGGCCCTGCTGTCTGCCTGTGGTGGCGGGGGCAGTGCGGGTGGCAGTACTACGGCAAGCTCTGGTTCATCGAGTACGGCAGCTTCAGCCGGCAGCTCGGTGGCAGCATCCTCTACAAGCTCGTCCAGTTCAACAAGCACCTCGAGCGTCTCCAGCTCGTTGAGTTCATCCAGCATATCCTCGGCGTCAAGTGCTTCGTCCAGCGTACCGGTGACCCTTTCACAAACAGGCAATCCGATCTATGGGGAACTGACCACCTACAAGAGCTGGCTCAGCACCAGTACCGACGCTGCAACCGCGCTGGCTGCCGACAAGGCCAAGGCCGACA
>Ga0075366_10000546_pt1 | contig 17514 bp, 15 predicted proteins | sample EndMethybrTD3031_FD_72351 | JGI IMG/M metagenome (GOLD analysis project Ga0075366, IMG submission 72351) | Populus endosphere microbial communities from Tennessee, USA - Endosphere MetaG P. TD hybrid TD303-1 | ecosystem: Host-associated > Plants > Roots > Endosphere | place: USA: Tennessee...
GTCGCGGACCGGCGTGCCGTCAGTCGAGCTTGATGTTGGCCGCCTTGATCAGCGCGCCCCAGCGGCTGCGTTCGGCCTTGGCGAACTCGCTCATCTGCTGCGGCGATCCCGGCACGGCCTCGATCGCGAGCGCCTGGTAACGGGCCTTGACCGGTTCCGAGTCGAGTGCCGACCGCAAGGCCTTGACGAAGGCGGCCACCTGATCGGGCGAGGTGTTTGCCGGTGCCACCACACCCTGCCAGGCGAACGCTTCGACCCCAAGCACGCCCTGTTCGGCCAGCGTTGGAATGTCGGGCAGCACCTTGACGCGGCTCGCGCTCGCGACGCCGAGGGCCCGCAGCTTCCCGCTCTGCACATGTTGCACGACGGTCGCGCTGTCCATCAGCGCGAACGGCACCTGCCCACCGATCAGATCCTGCACGGCGGGCGCGCCACCGCGATAGGGCACGTGCTGCAGCTTCAGGCCGCTCTTCTGCGCGAACAGTTCGCCGGCCAGGTGCTGGGGGCTGCCGATGCCGGAGGACGCGTAGTTGACCGGGTCCTTGCTGGCCTTGGCCCACGCGACGAACTCCTTGAAGTTCGTCGCGGGCACCGCGGGACCGACGACGAGGACGAGCGGGAAGCGCGCCAGCAGGCCCACCGGCACGAAATCGTTGTCGGGGTCGTAGGGCAGCTTGGCGAACAGCGAAGTGTTCGCGGCCAGGGTCGCGAAGTCCGCGGTGAACAGCACCTGACCCGGCGCCTTCGACTTGGCGACGTACTCGGCCGCGATGTTGGTCGCCGCGCCGGGCTTGTTGTTGACGATGATGTTGGTGCCGAGCGTCTTGGCCATCTGCTCGGCGACCACGCGGGCGACGGCGTCGGATCCGCCGCCGGCCGGATAGCCGACGACCCATTCGATCGGTTTGGCGTCTTGCGCCAACGCGAACAGCGGCGCAGCGAGGGCGAGTGCCGCCAACGCGCGGCGGGTGAGGTGGGAGCGATTCATCTCGATTCCTTGGAGCCTTCAGCGAAGCGGGAAACTCAGAACGGGTAGTGGCGATCGGCGGTCTGCAGCGTGACCCAGCGCAGTTCGGTGAACGCGTCGATGCCGGCGCGTCCACCGAAGCGGCCCCAGCCACTGGCCTTGACACCACCGAAAGGCATCTGCGCTTCGTCGTGCACCGTCGGCCCGTTGACGTGGCAGATGCCCGCCTCGATGCGCTGCGCGACACGCCAGCCGCGGGCCATGTCGCGGGTGAAGACGGCCGAGGACAGTCCGAACTCGTTGTCGTTGGCGCAGGCGATCGCGGCCTCCTCGCCCTCCACCCGCACGATGGCCTTGACCGGCGCGAAGGTCTCCTCGCGGTAGATGCGCATCGCCGGCGTCACGTGGTCGAGCAGGGTGGCGGGCATCAGCGTGTTCTCGGCCTTGCCGCCGCACACCAGCGCCGCGCCCTTGGCCAGCGCGTCGTCGATGAGTTCGTTGACGCGCTCGACCGTCTTCATGTCGACCACCGAGCCGAGCACCACCGGCCCCTTGCGCGGGTCGCCCAGCGGCAGGGCCTTGGCCTTGGCCGCGAGCTTGGCGACGAAGGCGTCGGCAACCTTCGCATCGACGACGATGCGCTCGGTGGACATGCAGATCTGGCCCGAGTTGGCAAAGGCGCCGAAGGCCGCTCCGTTCACCGCGGCGTCGAGGTCCGCATCGTCGAGCACCAGCAGCGGCGCCTTGCCGCCGAGCTCGAGCACCGAGGGCTTCAGGTGCGCGGCGCAACGCTGCGCGATGATCCGGCCGACGTGCGTGGAGCCGGTGAAGTTGACGCGCCGCACCGCCGGGTGGGCGATCATCGCCTCGACCACCGCCCCGGCATCGGCCGGTGCGTTGGTGACGAAGTTCACCACGCCCTTGGGCAGCCCGGCTTCCTGCAGCGCCTGGATGATGAGGCCGTGTGTCGCGGGGCACAGCTCGCTGCCCTTGAACACCACGGTGTTCCCGCAGGCCAGCGGCAGCGCAACCGCGCGCACGCCGAGGATCACCGGCGCGTTCCACGGCGCGATCCCGAGCACCACGCCCGCGGGTTGCCGCACGCCCATCGCGAGACTGCCCGGCACGTTCGACGGGATCACCTGGCCGTCGATCTGCGTCGTGATCGCCGCAGCCTCGACCAGCATGTCGGCTGCGAGGTGCACGTTGAAGCCGGCCCAGATCGCCGAGGACCCGGTCTCCGCGGCCATCGCCTGCGTGAAGTCGGCGGCCCGCGCCTCGAGCGCCTGGGCCGCCTTCAGCAGGAGCGCGCGGCGCTCGCCGGGGCTGGTGCGCGACCAGCCCGGGAACGCCGCGGCGGCCGCTTCCACGGCCGCGATCGCATCCTCGGGCGAGGCGGCGGGCGCCGTCGTCGCGACCTGGCCGTCCAGCGGGTTGGCGCGCGTGAAGGTGGCGCCAGCACGCGCTTGCGTGGGCTCGCCGTTGATCAGCATAGCAATCGAACTCATGGGATGTCTCCTTGGTAATGGGGCGATGGGCCGGCGCGCCGGCGGGTCAGTTCACGACGATCTCGACCAGGTTGGGACCGGCGTCTTCGAACGCAGCGTGCAACGCGGGGCCAAGTTCCGCGGCGCGCTCCACGCGTCGCCCGGACAGACCGTGGCCCTTGGCGAGCGCGACGAAGTCCAGGCCCGGGAGATCGGTGCCGGCCGGCTTGTCTTGCGGGCCGTAGCCGAACACGGGCGCGAAGTCCTGCAGCGCCGCATAACGCTGGTTGTTGAGGATCACGAAGCTCATCGGCACGCGCCACTGCACCGCGCTGTACAGCGCCTGGATCGAGTACAGGCTCGAGCCGTCGCCGATCAGGCAGATCACGCGGCCGGGTTGCTGCTGTCGCTGGCGAGCCAGGGCGACTCCGACCGCAGCGGGCATGCCGTGCCCGAGCCCGCCGCTGGCCATCGTGTAGAAGCTCTGCGCCCCTGCCATCGGCAGGCAGCGCTGCATCGTGCTGCGCGAGCCCGGCGCCTCTTCCACCACCACGTCGCCCGGCCGGCGCACCGCATCGAGCGTCTGCAATGCGAAGGCGGCCGACATCGGGTCGCTCGCCGGCGCGGGCGCCACCGCGGCGCGCGGGGCGGGCGGCACGCGTTTCGCGCGCGGGCCGGGGCCGGCGAGCAGCGCGTCGACGGCCAGGCCGATGCTGGCCACCACGCTGTCGCCGGACGGCGTCCACGCCGCCACCTGCGGATCGTCGACGATCTGCCAGAGCCGCGCGGTCGCAGGAGTGTGCGGGCCGCTGCCTTCGACGTGGTAGCTGAAGGCCGGCGCGCCGAGCACCAGGATCAGGTCGTACGGCGCGAGCGTCTCGACGATCGCTTCGCGCATCGCCGGCAGGAAGCCCTGGAAGAGGCGGTGGCGCTCCGGGAACCCGCAACGCGCGCTCATCGGCGCGACCACCACAGCCGCCTCATGGCGCTCCGCGAGCTGCACCACGCGATCCACGGCATCGTCGCGGTCCACACCGGCCCCCACGACGATCACCGGCCGGCGGCTCTCGGCCAATGCCTCGGCCACGCGTGCGATGGCCTGCGGCTCGGGCGCGATCGCGTGGCTCACATGGCGCACGTCCACCCAATCGCACGGCCGATCCCAGTCGTCGGCCGGGATGGAGAGGAACACCGGCCCGCAGGGCGGCTGCATCGCCATGTGGTACGCGCGCAGCAGCGCCCGCGGCACGTCTTCGGCGCGTGCCGGTTCGCACGCCCACTTCACGTACGGGCGGGGAAGATCGGTCGCCTGCACGGCCGAGAGGAAGGGGTCGAACGGCAGGATCGAACGCGACTGCTGGCCGGCGGTGACGATCAGCGGCGTCTGGTTCTTGTAGGCCGTGAACAGATTGCCCATCGCGTGGCCGACGCCCGCAGCCGAGTGCAGGTTCACGAGCGCCGCGCGTCGGGTCGCCTGCGCATAGCCGTCGGCCATGCCGACGACGACCGACTCCTGCAGCCCCAGGACGTAACGGAAGTCCTTCGGGAAGTCGCGAAACATCGGCAGTTCGGTCGACCCGGGGTTGCCGAACACCGTGTCGAGGCCGAGCTCGCGCATCAGGCGCAGGAAAGCCTCGCGGACGGTGGGTCGGGTCGGCGTGGACGGTTCGCTTCGCATTGGGTTCAGCTCCTGCGTGCAGTCTCGGCACCTGTGCATCATTCGGCAATAAGATGCACCGACTAAGCTTCATCCACGAAACCAATATGCGTGAGGTCGACCTCAACCTGCTCCGCCTGTTCGACACCGTCTACCGGACGCGCAACATCAGCCGCGCCGCCGAGGAGCTCGACATGTCGCAGCCCGCCACCAGCCAGGCGCTGACGCGGCTGCGGCTCGCGCTGGGAGACCACCTGTTCGAACGCACGCCGGGCGGCGTGCGGCCCACGCCGCGCGCCGAGCGCCTCGCGCGCTCCGTTCAGGCCGGCCTCGCCCTGCTCGAAGCCGGACTCGCCGACGACGATGCCTTCGAGCCGGCGACGTCGTCCGGCCAACTGCGGCTGCACCTCACCGACATCGGCGAGGCCCGCTTCCTGCCCGCACTGATGTCGGAGGTGCGGCGTGCGGCGCCCGGCATCCGGGTACACGCTTCCACATGGCCGAAGGAGGACATCGTCCAGGCGCTCGACAACGGCCTGATCCACTTCGCGATCGGCTTCCTGCCGGAACTGGTCGATACGGTCAAGGTCGACCTGCTGACCGACCGCTACGTGCTGGTGATGCGTTCAGACCACCCGCTGGCGGATTCGCTCGGGCGCCGCACGCTCAACCTGGATCAGTTGCGGCGCCTGGACCTGGTCTCGGTGCAGTCGCATGCGCAGACGCGGCGCATCCTCCACTCGCTGAACCTGGAGAACCAGATCCAGCTCGAGACGTCGACCTTCCTCGCGTTGCCGTCCATCGTTCGACAGACGGACCTGGCGGTGCTGATCCCCAAGGCCATCGCGATGGGCTTCGAACCCGCCAAGCGCTTTCGCATCGTCGAGGCCCGGCTGCCGGCCGGCGACTTCACGGTCGCATTGCACTGGAGCCGCCGTCACGAGCACCTGCCGATGCTGCGTTGGGCTCGTGAGCTGCTGATTGGGCTGTTCCGATCGTCGACGAAACGAACCTGAGCAAACCGACGCTCAGTTCACCGCCGTGCGCCCCATCGTCTGCCGGCGCATCTCCACCAGCGCCTGCACACGCGACGCCAGCGCCGCGCGGTTGTCCGTCTGCAGCTTGCGGAAGGCGTTGGCGAGGTGGAAACGCACGGTGGCGTAGCCCACGTCGAGGCGGCGTGCGATCTGCTTGTCGGGGCAGCCGCAGGCCACCAGCCAGGCCACCTCGGCCTCCCGCTGGCTCAGGCGTGCAGTGCGCTGCAAGAGTTCCTCGGCGCGTTCCGTGGCCTCGCCCGCGGGGGCCGCATGGCGCTCCCAGTGCAGCCGCCCCAGCGCGGCGGCCACCGCCGGCTCCACCATGCGCAGCAGTTCGACGTCGTTGGCTTCGAAGTTACCCCGGTCGCGTTTGCGCCAGACGCGCAGGTCGCCCACGGCCGCCTGCCGGTCGAAGAAGTAGACGTTGATGCCCCAGTGCATGTGCTCGGGTTGCAGGAAGTCGTTGAAGAACTCGGTCCGCGCCAGCGCGGGCTGGGGCACGACCTGCGTCGCGATCGTCGGGCGGCGGCGTTCCATCATCGGAAAGGTCAGCGGGTCCACGAGACGGTAGTACTCGTCCCAGCGGCGCAGGCTGGCCGCCGAGACGTTGACGGCGGTGACCCGTTCGAACCGTCCCTCTTCGGCGTTCCACACCATCGACACGTACTGATCGGCGGCGAGCAGCTCGAGCAGCGGCAGTGCCAGCGCCTCACGAAGCGCGTCGCCGTCGTTTGCCTCGGCCAGCAGCCGCATCACGTCACCCAGTGCGCGCATTTGGGTCGTTGAAAGATGCATGGCGGACCTCTAGCAAGCTTCGTGCAAGAGCAGGAGCATGCGGCGCACCTCGACGCGCCGCATCGGGACGAGCCCGACCCCTAGCGATCCTGTCAGGTGCCCGCGCAGGCGCCCGCTCCTAACCTGCGGACTCCGATATCGGAGAGGCCATGGAGTTCATCGACCGGACGGCCAGCGAGATGCTCGCGGCCATAGAGAGCGGTTCGACGCGAAGTGTCGAGCTGGCCGAGCGGCTCATCGCGCGCACCGAAGCCGCGGCAGCGCTGAACTGCTACGTGTCGTTCGACGCCGCAGGACTGCTGAAGCAGGCCGCAGACGCCGACGCGCGCCGGGCGGCGGGGCAGCGCCTGCCGCTGCTGGGCGTCCCCATCGCGCTGAAGGACAACATCGACGCGGCCGGCCTGCCGTGCGGCAACGGCACCGGCGCGCTGCACGGCAGGCACCCGGTCGGCGATGCCGAACTCGTGCAGCGCCTGCGCGCCGCCGGTGCGCTGATCGTCGGCAAGCTCGGCCTGCACGAACTGGCCTTCGGCATCACGACGAACAACGCGGTCACCGGCGCGGTTCGCAACCCGTGGAACACCTCGCGCATCCCCGGCGGCAGCAGCGGCGGCTGCGGCTCCGCGGTGGCGGCCCGGCTGGTGCCGGCCGCGATCGGAACCGACACCGGTGGCTCGGTGCGGGTGCCGGCCGCCTTGTGCGGCGTGGCAGGCCTGCGGCCGACGGTCGGCCGCGTCAGCGCGCTGGGCATCGCGCCGATCTCGACAACGCGCGACACGGCCGGCCCCCTGGCGCGCAGCGTGGCCGACCTCGCCTTGCTGGACGGCGTGCTCAGCACCGACGCATCGCCGCTGCCTGCAGTGCCCTTGCGCGGCCTTCGCTTGGGACTTCCGCAGACGTACTTCTGGGACGACCTGGACCCGGGCGTTTGCACGACGGCCGAGGCCGCGCTCGCGCACCTGCGCTCCCGCGGTGCCGAATTCGTGCCGGTCGATCTGCCGGGCATCGCGCGACTCGATGGCGAGGTCAGCTTCGTCGTCGCGCTCTACGAGTTCGTGCGCGACATGACGGCCTACCTGCACGAGCGCTCGCGCGGCATCACGTTCGAGCAACTGATTGCCGGCATCGGTAGCGCGGACGTCAAGGCCATCGCCGGCCCCTTGCTCGGCGACGGCCTCGTGCCCGAGGCGGCCTATCGCCACGCACTGGAAGCGCGCACACGGCTGCAGGCGCTCTACGCCGACACCTTCGCGCGGACCGGCGTGGCGGCCCTCGTCTTCCCCACGACACCGAGCACGGCCGCACGGATCGGCGAGGACGAGACCTTCGAGCTCAACGGTCGCGCGTGCCCCACCTTCGCGACCTTCATCCGCAACACCGACCCCGGCAGCAACGCGGCGCTGCCCGGCCTCTCGCTGCCGATCGGCCTGAGCGGCGGGCTGCCGGTCGGGCTGGCGATCGACGGCCCGGCAGCGAGCGACCGCCGCCTGCTCGCGATCGGCAGCGCGATCGAAGCCGCGCTGCCGCCGATGCCGCTGGCCCCCATCGATCGCTGACCGCTTCATTCCCGCGACCCCTCGCCAACCACCAGGAGATTCCATGGACCGTCGACAGTTTCTGCACTCGGCCGCTGCCGCCACGGCGCTCGGGGCGCTGCCTCCCGTCTTCGCCGCAGGCGCGGTGAAGGTGGGCGTGATGATTCCGCAGAGCGGACCGGGCGGCCTGTTCGGCCCCTCGTGCAAGGCGTGCGCCGAACTGGCCGCCGAGACGGTCAACGCCCGCGGCGGCCTGCTCGGCCAGAAGATCGAGCTGCTGTTCGCCGATGCCGGCCTCGCGCCGGCCGAAGCCGCCCAGGCCGCATTGAAGCTGTGGAAGGGCTCGGGGGCCGCCGCCGTCATCGGCATGCACGACAGTGCCGTGCGCGGTGCACTCGTGAACCTGTTCAAGGGCCAGGTGCCCTACTTCTACACGCCCGTCTACGAGGGCGGCGAATGCGCCAGGGGCACCTACATCAACGGCGAGACGCCGCAGCAGCAGCTGCAGCCGGTGATTCCCTGGATCGCCGCGGAGCGCAAGCCGAAGAAGTGGTACCTGATCGGCAACGACTACATCTGGGGCCGCAACACCAACGCGGCGGCCAAGGGCTACATCGAGAAGACCGGCGCGCAGGTGGTCGGCGACGAGTACCTGCCCTTCACCGTCGACAACTTCGACGCCAGCCTCGCGCGCATCCGCGACAGCGGCGCCGACGCGGTGCTGGTCTCGCTCGTCGGCGGTTCGTCGGTCGGTTTCCACAAGGCCTTCGCGAGCTTCGGCCTCGCCGAGAAGGCGCTGCGCCTGGGCACCCTGATCGAGGAGAACACGCTGGCCGGAATCGGCCTGGCCAACGCGAAGAACCTGTACTCGAGCGCCGGCTATTTCGCCAACATCACGACGCCGGCCGCGACCGCCTTCGCCGACGCCTACGCCAAGCGCTTCGGCCCGCAGGCGCCCGCGCTGAACGGCCTGGCGGAATCGACCTACGAGGGCTTCCTGATGCTCGAGGCCGTTGCCAAGAAGGCCGGCGCGCTGAGCGTCGCGAAGATGGACGCCGCGAGCGAAGGCGTGTCGTACAGCGGCCCGCGCGGTGCGGTGACGATGAAGTCGCGCCACGTCGAGCAGGACGTCTACGTGGCCGACGTCGGCGACAAGGGCTTCCGCATCGTCAAGACCTTCTCGCGCGTCAGCTCCGGGCAGACCTGCCAGGCCGCATGACCATGGACGGCGGCACGCTGCTGCACGCGCTGAACCTCGTCTACGAGCTGGCGACGCTCGCGTTGACCACCCTCGGGCTGGCGGTGGTCTTCGGACTGCTGGGCGTCATGAACATGGCGCACGGCGAGTTCGTGATGATCGGCGCGTACTCGGTCGTCGCCGTCCAGCAATGGGGCCTGCCGACGATCGCGGCGTTCCCGCTCGCCATCGCGGTCTGCGCGGCGCTCGGCTGGGTCGTCGAACGCTGGCTGATCCGGCCGCTCTACCGGCGGCCCTTCGACACGCTGCTCGCGACCTGGGCGCTCGCCATGCTGATGCGCAAGGTCGTCGAGGCGATCTGGGGCAAGGGCTTCCGCAATGTCGAGGACGCTCTGACGGTCGCAGTGCCCATCGGCAGCACCTCGTACCCGGCCTATCGCCTCGGCCTGATCGCCTTGGCGATCATGCTGCTCGCGGCGCTGTTCTTCTGGTACCGGCGCAGCAGCGCGGGGCTGCGCGTGCGCGCCATGACGGGCAACCCGATGCTGGCGCAAGCGCTCGGCATCGACACCCAGCGGCTGGCCTCGCGCACCTTCGTCGTCGGCGTGGTGCTCGCCGGCACCGCCGGCGTGATGCTCGCGCCGCTGATCCGCGTCGAACCGGGCATCGGCGTCGACTACCTGCTCGATGCGTTCTTCGTGCTCGTCGTCGGCGGGCTCGGCACGCTCGGCGGCTTCGCCGGCGGTGTCGCCCTCATCGGCGGATCACAGGCGCTCGTCAGCAGCATTGCGGGTCAGACCAGCGGCTATGCCGTCGTGCTGATCATCTCGATTCTCTTTCTCTGGCTGAAGCCCAATGGCATCTTCTCTCGCCGCTGACACGCCGGGCGCCCTGCCCATGCGCGCACCGCGCGGGCGCTCTCTCTGGCCCGCGGCGGCGCTCGCGGCGGCACTTGTCGCGCTGCGCTTCGTGGGCAACGACTTCCTGGCTTACCAGGTCGCACTGTTCCTCATCTACGGCATCGCGACGCAGGGAGTGGCCCTGTGCTGGGGCCGGCTCGGCTTCCTGCCGCTCGGGCACGCGCTGTTCTTCGGGCTCGGTGCCTACATCGCGGGCGGCACGGCCAAGGCGGGCGTCGCGCAGCCGCTGTGGTGGATGGCACTTCCGCTGGCCCTGCTGCTGCCGGCGCTGCTCGCGTGGATGGTGGCACGCCTCGTCTTCGCGCGGCGCATGCGCAGCGGCCCGTACTTCTCGCTGATCACGTTGGCGATGACGATGCTCGGCTTCCTTGCGGCACAGCAGTGGTCGGGGCTCACCGGCGGCTTCAACGGCATGGGGGACATCCCGGAGCCGCCGGGCCTGGAGCGCTTCTCCACGCTGTACTGGCTCGTGGCTGCCGCAGCCGTTGCCAGCACCGCCACGCTCGGCGTGCTGGTGGGACGGCCGCTCGGCGTGCTGTGGCGCGCGATTGCGCAGAACGAGGAACGCCTGCAGCTCTTCGGATACGCCACGGACCGCATCAAGGCGAATGCCTACGCGCTCTCGGCCTTTCTGGCCGCGGGGGCGGGCGCGCTCTTCGCCACGCACCAGGGCATCGTCACGCCCCAGGCGATGAGCTTCGTGCTGGCGACGGAGTTCGTGATCTGGGCGGCGGTCGGAGGCAAGGCGAGTCCGCTGGGCGCGCTGCTCGGTGCCGTGATCGTGGGCTACGCCTCCGCGGAACTGCGCGACCATTTTGCAACCTGGGAGGTGTTCGTCGGGCTGCTATTCATCGCGGTCGTTCGCTTCCTGCCCGAGGGCCTCTCCGGGCTTGCAGGCATGAAGGCGCTGCGCGCCGCGCGCCCGGGGCTGGCGCCGGTACCTGCCCCACCCACGCGCGCGCCCGAGCAGGCTCCAGCACTGGTCTACGACGACGTGCGCTCATCGCAGGGCGGCGTGCGCATCCTCGACGGACTGAGCTTCAGGCTGGAGGGCCCCGGCATCCGTGCCGTGATCGGCCCCAACGGAGCAGGCAAGACCTCGGCGTTCAACGTCCTGACGGGGCATCTGCCCGTCACCGCCGGACGCATCATTGCCGGGGGACGCGACGTGACCGGGCAGGCCGCCTGGCGTGTCGCGCGCCTGGGCGTCGGGCGAAAGCTGCAGGTGCCTTCGGTGTTTGCCGAGCTCACCGTGCGGGAAAACCTCTGCGTCGCGTTGTGGGCCGGGCGGCTCCACGCCCCTGCCGCCTTGCACGATTCCCCGCATGCCTGGCACACGCCGCTGCTCGACGAGATGCTCGGCTGCTTTCCCGAGCTGGCCGCATCGCTCGAGGTGCCGGCCGGTCGCCTGTCGCAAGGACATCGGCAAGCGCTCGAATTCGTGATGACGGTACTGCCCGAACCGCACCTGCTGCTGCTCGACGAACCGTGCGCAGGCCTCTCCCCCGCGGAAACGCACCAGATGATTCAGGTCATTCAACGCGCGGTCCAGCGTCTGAATGCGGCGGCCTTGCTGATCGAGCACGACTTGGCCGCGGTGGCCGCACTGCAAGGCGAGGTGTACGTCTTCCATCAAGGCCGCATGCTTGCGCAGGGCTCGCTCCAGGCGATGCAGGCCGATCCTGCCGTGCGTGCCGTCTACGCGGGAGCGCGCAAATGAGCGGCGACTCGCTGATCTTCGAAGACGTCGTTTGCGGGTACGGCGACACCATGGTGGTCCGTGGCGTGACGGGGCGCGTGGAGCCAGGCCGGGTGCTCGGCATCGTCGGCCGCAATGGCGTCGGCAAGTCGACGCTGCTGAAGGCGCTTGCCGGCTTCCTTCCAGTAAGCCGCGGTCAGGTTCGCTGGCGCAGCCGGGACCTGCGCAGCGTTCCGGTGCACGCCCGCCTGTCCGCCGGGCTGGCGTATGCGCCGCAGGAGAACGTGGTGTTCGGCGAGTTGACGGTCGCGGAGAACCTCTGGCTTCACCTGCAGGACAGGAAGGCGGCGCGCTACGCCTCGCTGCTCGAGGCCTTCCCGAGACTGACCGAGCGCCTGAAGCAGCGCGCAGGCTTGCTCAGTGGCGGCGAGCGCAAACTGCTTTCCTTCACGCGGACGTTGGGCCTGCAGGCAACGCTGGCGTTGCTCGACGAACCGACCGAGGGGGTACAGCCGGAGAACATCGACCGGATGGCGCGACTGGTCCGTGACGTGAAGGCCTCGGGCCGGAGCCTCGCCATCGTGGAGCAGAACCTTACGTTCATCGAGCAGGTCGCCGACGATGTGCTCGTACTTGACCATGGCCAATGTGTCCTTGCCGGCACTATGGCGGCTTTGGGGCGCGAGGCGCTCGAACATCACCTGTTGGTCTAGTCGCTGTTACCCTCAGCTGCAAAGTGCTGTCAGCCGGGGTCTCTAGGGCTTGGTAGCAAGCAGCGCCGGGTTGCATGGCGCTCGGTCGGTATCCGAGACGTCCATGCATTACATCGTAGCGTCCCGAGTCAGGTCCCACGACTGGTAAGTCGCGTCCGCAACACCTGCAGACGATGGCCTCAGCCTTGATCATCTCGGCACAGGACGGGCACTTCTTCTCGGTCTCAACGGCCACCGGGCGCGCGCTAAGCACTGGCGACAAACCCCGCTCGACGCGGTCGCTCAACGCCTTGCCCCGCCGCTCCTCACGCTGCGCGACAGCATCCTCAAGGATCTGGAAGCGACCACGGGCTGTAGCTGCCTAGCACCGGGCCTACATCACGGTCGCATGCGGGTGCAGCGGGTGCAGCGGGTGCTCGATGGTCTCGGCGATCAGCCTCAGTGCGTGGTCACACTCATCGCGCGTCATCGGACCGCCCAGGCATACGCGCACGGCGTCCGGCGGATTGCCGTCGGTGCTGAAGGCAGCGCTGGCGACGAGCTCATGACGGCCCGTCGCCTCGACGCGTATCGCGTCGAGCACGGCCTCGGCCGTGCCGTCGCCGACCCAGCGCGTCACCAAGGCATTCGTCACCGGCGAGGCCATCACCGTGGTTGCACGGAGGGCAGCCAGGCGCTGCGACAACCGCTCGCTCGGCGAGCAGACAGAGGCGCAACGCAGCCCGGCTCCGAGGCACTTCGAGAACCCCGTGATGTAGTAGGTCAGCTCAGGTGCGAAGGTGACCACGGGGGGCAGCTTGCGGCGCGGCGGCATCGCATAGGCGTCGTCCTCGATGATAGGTACCCTGTAGCGCAAGGCCACGTCGGCGAGCGCTTCACGGCGTGCCAGCGACATCGTGGCCGTGGTTGGGTTCAGCAGCGTCGGGTTGCAGTACACCGCCTTCGGACTCAAGGTCTTGCAGGCATGCTCGAAAGCCTCGACATCGGGGCCGTCCTGGTCCAGCGTCATCGCATACAGCTGCACCCCCAGCTGCGCAGCGATCGCCTTCAGCCCCGGATAGGCGAGCGAATCGACGCAGATGGTCTCGCCGGGCCGCGCGAGCTGGGAGATGAGCGCTGTCAGCACGCTGTGGATGCCGGGCAGACCAGCACGCGCGACGCAGAGATACCGGACAGGCGCCTGCGCAGCCCGCTCCATCGGTCGCGATCAATTCATCCTCCCGGAAGAGGGCGCGCTCGAGCTGCAAAGAGTCCATCCCGTAGACATGACTCACCCCAATCGTGCTCGCTGCTCAGCAGCCCGATCGAATACGTGCTGCTCCCGGGGAAATGGATGGGAATCGCCGCGATCCACCAGTCGCTTCGCTGGTGACGAGGGCCGAGCGGCTGAAGACACAACGTGTCGATCCTCGGGTCGACAACATGCTGAAGATCACCAACGAAGGCCGCAAGGCTGCGCTGGACATGCGCCTGGTCATCCCCGACGCGCCGCCCGACCCACAAGGCAAGGTGGCGCAATGCGCGGCCGAGGTGCACGGAATCTGGTGGCGCACCACCGGCCTCAAGCGGGCTCAGCTGGTGTTCTGCGACCTGTCGACGCCACGCGCCGACGCAGGGTTCAGCGTCTACGACGAGCTTCGCGCCGAGCTCATCCGCCTGGGCATTCCGCAGGAGCAGGTTGCGTTCATCCACGACGCCGAGACCGATGCCCAGAAGGGGAAGCTGTTTCGGTCGGTCCGCGAGGGCAAGGTGCGCATCCTGCTCGGGTCCACCTCGAAGATGGGCATCGGCACCAACGTGCAGAAGCGGCTCGTCGCCCTGCACGAGCTGGATTGCCCGTGGCGGCCCTGCGACGTCGAGCAGCGCGAGGGGCGAATCCTGCGTCAAGGCAACGAGTGCGAGGAGGTCGAGATCATCCGGTACGTCACCGAGGGAAGCTTCGACGCCTATTCGTGGCAGACCGTGCTCACCAAGTCGAAGTTCATCGCGCAAGTGATGAGCGGCGACAAGGGGTTGCGGTCGGTCGAGGACGTTGAGCTGGCGACACTGAGCTACGCCGAGGTCAAGGCCTTGGCTTCGGGCAACCCGCTCGTCATCGAGAAGGCGGGCGTGGACGCCGAGATCGCGCGCTACTCGTCGCTGTTCTCGGTGTGGCGCAACCAGCGCTACGGCCACGAGTCCGAGGTCGCCAACCTGCCTGCGCGGATTCAGAGCATGGAGAAGCTGGCCGCGGCACTGAAGGCGGACGCAGAGGCTGCCAGTGAAGTATTGGCCCGGGGCGTGGAAGCGGTCGTCAACGGCCGCCGCTATCAGAACCGCGACGACCTGGGCGATGCGCTACGTACGGTGATCAAGACCGCACGCGCAAGCGTCTCGGGACGTGCGTCCGAGGAACTCATCGGCCACGTTGGACGCCTGCAGTTGTACGCCTTCATCGGCCGCGATGCCGATGACGTGCACCTGTACCTGCAGGGGCAGGCGGTCCACGACTGCAGGGCCTACTCGACAGGACCGGCGTTGTCGGCGGAGTTGCAGAGCGTCCTGCGGGGCGCAGAGCTGCGCGCCGCAGAGGCCAGCCACAAGTTGGCCTCGCTTCGGCAACGGCTGCTGGACCTGCGCGAAGAGTTGGCCAGGCCGTTCGAGCATGAGCAGCGCCTCACGGCGCTGCTGGTTCGTCAGCGAGAGCTGGCACGCGAACTCGACATCGACAAGGACGAGGTCGGGTCGCAGGCGATCGAAGCCGTCGAGCAGGCCTTGGCTGCCTGACGCTTCCACTTCTTGGGGCCCTGCGCGAGAGCGAGGGCCCCTTCTCTTTTGCGCGTCAACGCTGGCCGCGCCTTTCGCCTGCGGTAGAGCCGTCGCCGTCATTCCACGCCCACGGGGACCCGCCGCGCACGCTTGTGCGTGACGGAGACCGCGGCCAGACCCGGTGTCGGCCGAAAGGGGCCGGCGGTGTCCACACGATCCGCGGCGGGCGTCGACGGCGACGCGTGACGTTGCGGCTCCACCGGCTCTTCCGCCGGCACGAGGCGGCCGCCTTCGGTCGGCTCCGTCTCGCGCCTGTCGAGGTGACCGTCTGCAGGAGACGTCGTCAGGTATCCGAACGCACACGTCATTCGCGCGCTGCGCCGCCGCTGAAGTTGGTCCATGGCACCCTCCCCTTGGGATGAAAACGGCGCGCTTCCATGACTCGCGCTCCTCGTCGACGGCATGGTAGCCGCTGCAGCCACCGGGATCGTCATCGCTGCCAGAAGGAGGCGATCGCCTTCATGCGGCGCTTTCCCTCGGTCGTCACGTAGACGGTGGTCGTGGCCAGCGATGCATGCCCGAGGATCTGCTGTTCGATCTCGACGGGGGTGCCGCGTGCGATCGAGTGCGACGCATGCGTGTGCCGAAGCCAATGAGTGCTCGCGCGTGCGAGCCGTTCCGCGCTCCTGCCCTCGCCTTGCGCCGAAAGCACCCTCGCACAAGCCTCGAAGAACCGCTTGACCTGATCGTAGAGCGTGTTGGCCGCGATCCCGGCGCGTGGGTCGACGCCGCCGGCCGGCTGCAGCGCAGGCGCCGCTTGGCCGATGTCGCTCGCTTTGCCGAGCAGGTGCGCTCCGACGTTTTCGGCGGAAGCCGGATCCGGGGCGAGCCCACGCGATTCAAGGTATCTCGACATTTCGCGAACCACGTCGGTCGGAACCGGTACCTGGCGCAGCCGGCCGCCCTTGCCGACCACGTTGAGCAACCATCCCTCGACATGTTCGCTGTCGTCGTCATCTGGCGGGTATTCGACCCACTCAAGGTGATCGAGCCGGGCGGCAACGGCTTCAGACAGCCGCATGCCGGTCGCGTACAGCAGGGCCAGTGCGAACCGCAGTCGCCGCGAACTGGACGTGTCCCGCAATTGGGGCGGGGTTACTAACTTCGGTGGGCCCTGAGTGACTCGAACACTCGGCCTACGGATTAAGAGTTCTTTGGTAGCCGCTCGCTATGCCGCCTTGAAGGGCAACACCTCTGCACCCTTGCGCAGCACATCGAGATAGTCGGCCCACGTTTGCATCATCGCCCGCCGCTGTTCAGCAAATGTTGTTCGGTTGTAGGCTCGACCCAATCCGTCCTTCACTGCATGCGCGAGTTGGGCTTCGATGATGGCCTCGGGCAAATCAAGGCGCTCTGCGAGCATCGTTCTTGCCATCGCGCGAAAGCCATGAGCGGTCATGTCGGTCTTCGTGCTGAATCCTAGTCGCTGGAGGGCGGCGTTCAACGTCATATCCGACATCGGTCGGGCGCTTCCTCTAGTCCCTGGGAAAACGTACTTCGTGTGAGACGTGAGCGGTTGCACGTCCTTGAGGATAGCGATCGCTTGACGTGACAACGGCACCGTGTGAGCAGAACCCACTACCTTGTCCTGCAAGGTGCGCTTCATCTTCGAAGCAGGTATGACCCATTCAGCGCCGTCGAGATCGACCTCCGACCACTCCATCATTCGCAAATTGCCGGGCCGCTGAAAGACAAGCGGCGCAAGAGCAAGAGCTGCACGCGTGACGGGCAATCCCGTGTATCCGTCGATTGCCCGAAGCAGCTCTCCAACTTTCACGGGGTCTGTGACCGCGGCCATGTGCTTGGAGTTGACCGGTTTGAGGGCATCGCGAAGGTCTCGCGCAGGATCTCGTTCGCAGAGTCCACATGCGATGCCGTAACGAAACACTTGCCCGCAAGCATCCTTGATTCGATGCGTGGTCTCGATGGCACCGCGTCGCTCGACGCGCCGCAAAACATCGAGCAGAACCGGCGCCGTCAGTTCCAAGATGGGGCGTCTGCCAATCCACGGAAACACGTCTTGCTCGAATCGAATCAGTGTTCGCTCGGCGTGGCCGGCACTCACCTTTGCGCTATGAATGTGTTCATGCCATTCCCGCGCAACCGCCTCGAACGTGCCGGGTCGCGCCACCCCGGAGGCTTCGAGACTTGCCGCGATATCGCGTGCGGCTTTCTTCGCTTCCTCGGCCTTGCGCACGTCGCTGGGGTCTGCTCCGGCGGACAGCAGCCTCCGCGCGTCGTCCCGTTTTTGCCTTGCCTGCTTTAGCGTGACGTCTTGCAAGGTGCCGAGGGACAACAGCTTCTCTTTGCCCGCAAACCTGTACTTGAGGCGCCACCACCTGCCCTCGTTGGGCTGCACCAGCAGGAACAAGCCTCCCCCATCGAACAGCTTGTAGGGCTTGTCCCGTGTCGGCGCCTTCCGTACTTGGAGATCTGTCAGCGGCATGGGGGTAACTCCGTCGGGCAAAACGCACGAGGCGTCCTGTTACCCCCAACTATACCCCCGACACCGATCGGCTCCGGTCGAATCGCTTGAGACAAGAACGGACGCCAGAAAAAGAAAAACGCACCTAAGTTGTTGATTCACTTAGGTGCGTCGGGTCATGCTGAGACCATTTGGGACCTCGTTGGACTATCGTCTGGTGGAGCTGGGGGGAATCGAACCCCCGTCCGAAAGCCATTGCCGGGCAGATCTACA
>Ga0075366_10000548_pt1 | contig 17480 bp, 21 predicted proteins | sample EndMethybrTD3031_FD_72351 | JGI IMG/M metagenome (GOLD analysis project Ga0075366, IMG submission 72351) | Populus endosphere microbial communities from Tennessee, USA - Endosphere MetaG P. TD hybrid TD303-1 | ecosystem: Host-associated > Plants > Roots > Endosphere | place: USA: Tennessee...
ATATGGGCCAACTTCGTCGGCCGTGCCATATTTGCCGTTTAAATATTCACGAACAAAATAGCTTGATGGCTCATTGTACTGCGGGAAATCAAACAGTTCTACATCGTAACCGGCTTTACTGAGTCGATCGGCGAGTAATTTAAATTGTGTACCTTTGCCCGACCCATCAGTACCTTCAATAACAACAAAGATGCCCTTTGTTTGTGTTGGATCGTGTGGTTGTACCATAGTTTGTTCCCTTACTTGGCTTTTAAACCGGGGATTACCTCCGGCATGTGACGTATATCTTTGTAAGCGCGTGGTAGCATCAGACTTGGCTCCCAACTGGCGATAAGCTCGTCAATATTTGTGCCTTGCTGATACTTACCGCTAAACCCACCATCACGGCCAGCACCATAATTGCCCTCAACCGGGCCAGTTTCATGAAAAATAGCTTGTCCAATACGCTCACCAACGGGTAATAAAACAGTCTCGTGTTGGTTGAGGTTATAAATTTCCAAGGTTAATCGATTGATATAACCTGGGTCAATCCAGCCGGCATCAAAACAAACCGCAATGCCATTGCGCCCCCAGCTAGAGCGTGACTTCATTTCGCATGCGCCAGGGGGCACGATGCCGAAGAACTCGTGTGTATGCGCCAAGATTCGCTCACCCGGACGCAGTGGAATAATTGGATGGTCGAGGGGGATACCTTCGACGGGTAGCATGCCATTAGCTTCGCACCACTCTTTGTGTGGCACTGCTTCTTTGACTTCACCAAAGTAGCGATCTACATCCTTTTTTAAAAATGGATTATACAGCGTGTGGTCGCCACTGCGTTCGGTGCGGTAGTAGTAATGTCCTAGTGTGACGTCTAAACTGGCATGGCTAACATGCTTCGGGCTAAATGGCACACAAATAATATGCTTTTCTTCTATGGCCTGAATTATCTGTGAGTTACTATATACACTCATCCCCTCAATTTCCCCTCTCAGTTAGCCTCATTGTACGACCTCTTAAAACGCTCATGCAAGCACAAGCGCTAAAATTACAGCATTTAATGCTGTACGAATCTGTTTGCAAGGAGTAAAAATAATCTATACCAAAAGGTAGAGCGTGGGTAATTTGCTCATAGCAAAGGAGAAAGTATGAATATGTTACATCCGGAATATGGCGCCAACGATATTCCTTCTACGCCCCAGCAAGCAAAGCGATTATATGATGTAGTTCAGGACTATGCGGATCAGTGTGGCGAACCCGAGCAACGCCGCCGGGATTTTGCTTTTTATGGCAAAGTTATGACCCGGGATATTCACGAGGGACTTATGGCGCATCAGGAAATTCCAGAATTACCAGTGAGCTTAATTGGATCTACCGAAGATGATATGTCGATTGTACTGCACGAAGGTGGGCTACCGGTAGACCCAGAATACCGGCTGGTAGCTGGCGTGCAAGTACACCGAGCAATCACCAAGAAAAATAACAAAGCCTACTATGCCTCGACTAACTTTAAAGTACAAGGCAGAAAAACTGATGAGGGATTGGCCTACCGTTTAAGGTTTTCGACGAATGCAAGCGTGCAAGTGCCCGTTACTATTCTTACGCGCGCCCAAGAACTGCTCGAAGCTGACCCAGATGAGCTTGCTGTGGTAACTGATCCGGATATTATTTTGGAGGTTGAGCGACTGCGAAATCCTCATGGCCGACAAGGATTTGAGCGCCAGGCTGCGGCATTCGGTGAAGAACTCCGAGAACTTTATGAGGTTAACCGCGTGACCTTTACCGAAGCCGACCTACTTATTGGCGCTATACGTCAGGCTGCCGATCAGCTTTCTTGATCACTGGCTTTTGTCTTGCTCCGTGGGGCTTGCTTTGGTTTTGGCCTTACAAATAAAAAACCACTGCCAATTGCGCCAGCAAAAGCAGCAACGCCAAAGGAGCCAGCTATTTTGGTGTTATGCTTAGCAGTCTTAGTAAGCTCTTTGGTCTTTGCCTCAAGGTCACTATTAATTTCCCGCTGTACCTGACTAGAGTCGGTGCTATTTTCTGCAATGATTTTGTGGTTACTTCGGACTTCTTGCCATTGTTCTAGTGCAACACGTCCTGCGGGCCCTGCGGCCCAAGCTGACATGGCTGCAACTGTGGCAAGCACGCAGCCGCCTACAAGTTCTGCGCAGCGACGCAGACGACTTACCGCAACGGGGTCGGCATTTGTCTCTGGGCGCGGTTGTTCAGCGCTTAGGTCGGCAGGATCGGGACTTGGCTGTACATCTGCGCCATGCCGAAGTTCTTGTGTGTGTTGTAGGGGAAACGGTTGATGTGATTCAGGATTTGTCATAGATACTGTTTATATCATAAGCATCTTAAAGTGCCAAGAATGAAAAATACCACCCCAGTGAGAGGTGGTATTTTTTGGCTCACAAAGCCAGGCAATTATAGAACTTAAGCGAGTTCGCTTGTGTCGACGATAATTGAAGGACCCATAGTAGTCGAAAGATAGATGTTCTTTACGTAGGTACCCTTTACAGAGCTTGGCTTGTTACCCTTGATACTCGCAAAAATCGCACGGATGTTTTCTTCGAGCTTAGCAGCGTCAAAAGAAACCTTACCAACAGCCAAGTGTACGATACCAGTGCTGTCTACGCGGTATTCAACGCGGCCAGCCTTAGCTTCGGTAACAGCCTTGGTAACATCGGCAGTAACAGTACCACTCTTAGGGTTTGGCATAAGACCACGTGGACCTAAGGTACGAGCGTACTTACCAAGCTTAGCCATCTGAGTTGGGGTAGCAATAAGGATGTCAAAGTTCATCTGACCTTTGTCGAGAAGCTTGGTAACTTCTTCGATACCTGCGATGTCGGCACCGGCCTTTTTGGCAGCAGCAGCTTCATCAACGTCGGCAAATACTGCAACACGAACATTCTTACCAGTACCTGCAGGCAACACGAGGTTGTCACGAATATTTTGGTCGGCATGACGTGGGTCAACATTAAGGTTGATGTGCAGCTCTACGCTGGCGTCAAACTTAGTTGGGTTTGTGTCGATAGCTACTTTAATAGCATCAGCAAGGCTGTACTTCTTGTCTTTTTCTACTTTAGCAGCAGCGTCGCGGAACTTTTTGCCCTGGCGCTCAAGACGAGTACGTGTTGGGTTTGCGTGCTGTTTTGGCTTTTCGGCCTGCTCAGCATTTTCGGCTTTGCGTTCTTCTTTAGCTTGCTTTTCTTCGGCTTCGGCAACAGCTTTTGCGCTGCGCTTACCAGCCTTAGCGGTAGCCTTTTCTTCTACAGGTGCTGTCTCTACAACAACATCGGTTTCTACAACTTCTTCGGTTGGTTTTTTGGCGTCTTCTGCCATGGTGGAATCCTTTCGTGGTGCATGCGGCAGTAGCTGCCTCCCACAATCAGTTAATATTAGGATTTATTATACCGCAAAAGCAGTCGTTTGGCTACCTCTTTTACCCTTGTCAGTCTGGGTATTGGTTGTTGTTCTGGCTTTTGGTTTGCAGCCAGAGTAGCATGCTGCTGGGTAGCTTCGGAATAAAGCTGCTGATTGTAGGCTTGCATTGCCGGGTGACTGCCTGAAAGCCGCGTAAAGAAAGGCGCAAAACCTTGGGTAGTGACCACGCCAAACTGCTGGTGTAGCTCGGCACTTCTGGCTGACGAAACATCCGGCTCACCTCTTTCGTCAAACGTAAGCTCGGCCACCGTAACCATGGCCATGCGTACCCCAAAAAGATTCCAAGCAGCGTCGCCTCGCTCTAAATCTGGCCGTAACCAGTCCCACATGATCGCTCTGCCCGGCTCACCTAAAGCAACGCCTGCAGCATTTAACAGATACGCCCGATGCATATTTTTATCAAAAACTTTGCTGATAAAATTGTCGAGCTCTATCCCGCTGCCTTGCAGGATAGTAGGATGGCTTGGCTCAACCGGAATTTTGTCTGCAATAGCCCGCGCCAATCCCGCACCGTTATCGACTACCTCATATGTTGAACTGATTCCGTTAGTGTAATGAATAATGTGATCCATCCTGTGACTTTGGGCTGCCAGCCTAATGCGTAATGCGAGGTCCTCTGGGCACTCGTATGCTGCTGAGCGCGTATTGGTGGTGTGTTCCCGAACGTAGCGCTCGATGGGCACACAGTAGGCATCAAAAAAGCCTTCGGCAAATGTTGGATCATTAACGTCGGCATAAAAGCTTGACGATGGTCTTTCGGGCATATGCATGCTGTCGGTATAGCTCTCCTACTATTTGGTTTGTTGATTCCGCCATGCGTTGACAACAGGATGTGCACTGTGCAGGATGCTAATCATGGGAATAAAACCTTCAGTTGTTTCAATGCCGTATTGGTAATGTTGCAAGTCTCCGTTAACAACGGTAGGATTGCTCTCTGTATCAAATACTATCTCATGAGCAAATACGCGGCTCAGTCCTGCTCCAAGAAGTTCTGCACCAGTATCATCTGTTGAGGCACTTTCGGAATGCTTTGATTCAATCATCGGTTCGTATGGGCCTTCTATAAGGAGGCCGTCACTGCTCACGGCAACATAGTCCTTGCGGTAGTCTAATAGGCAGCTCCTTAAAACAGAATCAGCTACCTTACCTCTACCCCGCACACGGGCCGGATTGTTAAAATCAATGCCGCCTTGCCGGGCAAGCACTTGATGCAAACCATTGCCACGATCCAACACTTGATAATGATATGTTGAGCCATTGGGTATATGAATAATGTAATCTTCATGAGTCTTCGAAGAGAATTCTTGTAATTCTGTATCAAGCTCTGGAGGTTCAAGGTTTTCTGCGGGTAGCTGCGCAACATACTCAGTAATTGCGTCTGAACAGTAGTCAAAAAAGTTGTCTGCAAAATGCGGATCGTTAATGTCACCATAAAAACTTGTTATAGGGCGCTGCTCGCGACTGCTCATAGGTTATTCGTCCTCATTATTAGTTAAACGGCCAGTCTTCGGGTCATTCGTGCTGATTGCCGGGGTGTGTTCGATGCCTATCGTAGGCCTCTTGTATGATTTGAGCCATAACCGGATGCTGCTGGTCGAGCATCGTAACTAAGGGTACAAATCCCAGGACGGTTTCTACTCCAAATTGATTATGCTCACGGTCATTAGTAATACAAGGCTGAGAATCTTCAAAGGTTAGCTCGTGCTGATATACTTGCGTAAACCCAGCTTCAAAGAGCGACTTTGCGTCATGAATCTGAACAGCCATACTTGAAAGGTCTTCTTTATATACGCCATTACCTGGTTTGCTCGACAATGCTATGCCATCGCTATTGAGTAGAAAAGCCGTGTTCCCGATCTCGTCCTGCACGATACCTAAACGCGTATCTGCCTCTGAGGCATTACCCTTGATATAGTTTGGCTGCTCTGCTCGCAAAAATCCTTTTAGTAAAAGTGCCCCATAAAGTTCACCTCCACGGTCTATGATTCGCCAAGCATATCCGCCTGTATCTGGCGTTTCTATAGCATAATCGTAGCCCGAAGGAGCTTCACCGTTTGGCTCAACAGGTTCTATAAGGCCAAGCTCGATAACCTTTTTATATTGTCTGTAGTGTTCACTAACCACAGCCGATGCCGTATCAAACTGATTCGCCAAAAAATAACTATCATTAATGTCGGCATAAAAACCAGAATTTGGACGACAATTAGCATCTGCCATGCGTACTACTCCTTAAATGGTGCGTCCGTATGCAATGGTTGTTGCATAAACTGAATATGAGAGTTGACCATTATTCGTCCTTAAATAAAAGATGGGACCAATATACTTGAATCCCATCTTTTAGATTTGCTAAAAGGTTTTAGGCTTCGATTTCTACGCCCATGCTACGTGCAGTACCAGCAACCATCTTCTTAACGGCTGGGATATCTTGTGTGTTCATGTCTTTGGCTTTTGCTTCGGCAATCTTGGTTACTTGAGCATCAGTAAGCTTCTTGGCGATTTTTTCGCTGTTTGGCTTGCCAGAACCCTTTTTGATACCGAGTTCATTGCGAATAAGGTCGTCGGTTGGTGCACCAACAACGTGGAAGCTCATAGTACGGTCTTCGTAAATAGTTACGTGAACCGTTACGGTTGCGCCTTGCATGTCTTTGGTTTGGTCGTTAAATGGGTTAATGAAGTCCATCATGTTAACACCGTGTTGACCAAGTACGCTACCTACTGGAGGAGCTGCGCTTGCGCGGCCGGCTGGTAACTTCATCTTTACATTTGCTTTTACAGCTTTTGCCATGTTGATTATTCCTTTTATAGATTTACATAATGATGAGCTTTATGTGAAGCTCGCTCACCACTGTGCGTAACCCATATATTGTACTATAAAATGCTCTAATGGTCTAGAGCCTGGAGCGAGCACCAGATTCCTGCACTTTTGCTAGTAGCCTGTCGGGTAGCCTAGGTTGGGTCGTTCGCCTCGTTGACCCCATGAGCAATCATAGCCCATCTCTGGATGAAGCTGATCTTCGGCAACGCCAAGAACGAGCGATGCACGAATTTCAGTCGGTCGTCCTAGATTTGCTGAGGCCTCTTTGCTTGCCCAGGGGTCAATCTGGTCAAAGACTACAATTGATAGGGGGCAGCGCAAGGTTCGAATCTCAGTGTGTGAGCCATCTTGATTATCTTGTACCTCGGCAGCAAACATTTCGACAAAAGTACATGGGTGTTCGCCTGGATCGCGCGCCACCCACTGGCTGTACTTAGGGCACATATGATAGTTGTGGCCAATCGATTCCCATTGAGCCATAGCCTTCTCCTACTAAAGTGCACCAAACTATATTACTTTCTGCACAAAAGTCAAACACCCGCCACTGTTGTGACGGGTGTTTATGCTATGACCGAGTTCATTGTGACCCACCGTCATAAGGGGTATCTAGGGTTTCCCCTTTTATGGCTAAACGCGCTTAACTTGAAGGCTGTCGAGCTCAACCGGAGTTTCACGGCCGAACATGTTAACGAGAACTTTGAGCTTACCCTTTTGGGCGTCAATTTCGTTAATAGCACCATCGAATCCCTTGAATGGACCATCAACAATACTTACTACTTCACCAATACGGAAGTCCATCTTGTGCTTAGGCTGTTCAAGGCCCATGCGCTTCTGAATTTTTTCGATTTCTTCGGTGCTAATAGGAGTTGGTTCGGTACCTGATCCCACAAAGCCAGTTACACCAGGCGTATTGCGTACGATGTACCAAGCGTCTTCTGACATCTTGATCTCAACCAAAACATAGCCTTGGAAGATGCGCTTTTCAACAACGCGGCGCTTACCGTTCTTAATTTCGATCATTTTTTCTTTTGGTACCAAAACCTGAAAGATCTTGTCTTTCATGTCTAAAGAGTCAGCACGCTGACGAATAGACTCAGCGACCTTCTCTTCGTAACCACTATAAGTGTGGATTGCGTACCATTGTTTGGCGTCATCGTAACGTTGTTTCATATTACTTCAATAGAACCTCTTTAAATAGTTTGTCTAGTCCAATGTCCAATAGGGCAACAATTATGCCGAACACAAGAGCGAAAAGAAGCACAGCTATCGTTAGCTGGCGCGTAAGGCGACCATTTGGCCATGTAACCTGGCGCAACTCGGCCCAACTGTTTCGGAAATAGTATGGCCATAAAATGCGACCAAGTACTCGGAAAAACTTGTACTTACCAAGTTTTTGACCTGCCTTGCGTAGTCCTCGGCCCACAAAACGGAGTGGTGCAGTAAAACCACGCCATACGGCACGGGCTGGACTGGTTTTTTGAGGTTGTTGAGATTTCTCACTCTGCTCGCGGACCGTCTCAACTTTGCGGATGCGACGCTTGGATTTGGTTTGTTCTTCTTCGGCCACCGTAATGTTCTCCTGAACTAAAAAAGAGCCTACATGTAGAGTAAGCTCCGATATGTCAAGCATATGCCATTATTATTACCAAGTCAAGCGCTAATTACCTCTATAAAGTAGTGTCACTATTATATAGGTCTAGAGAATAAAGATTGAAGCTACTCCATACCATGCTCAAACAACCGTCGTTTCACGACGGAACTGCGCGTGGCATGGAGCAGCTTCAACCCTAATACACCCCAGACAAAGAAAGCCTTTCTAGCACTTTAGGCGTGCTGCGGCTTAGGTATCATATGTCACGCGCAGTTCCGCAGCGCAGCAGCGGTTGTTTGAGCATGATATATGATGCCCTAAGTCAACCAACACTGTCATTATTTATAAGCTGCCTTCTTTGGCACGCATTACGCTTATGTCGTATTATATAAAGGTATGAAACATCTCCTATTTGTGTTCGGCGCCGGTCTACTGCTCGACGTAGTGCTCCACTTTACTCCTTTATTATGGCGCTGGCGAAGAATAGTAGCCGCCCTCTCGTTAGGATTGGCTGTAACAGTCAGTATCGCTGTGGTTGCGTGGCGCCCTAACGCCTTAAGCGTGATTTTTGCCCTAGCCGGCTTATACCGGGCTTTTAATAATCTGCGTATTTTAAAAGAGCGCATGCATGCAGGCTATCTGCGCCGTACTACGCGTACGACAACGGCAACACTGTACACGTTTCAGTTTTTGGTGGCAGGTATGTGGTGGACTTGGTATCAGACGTCCGAAGATCGGCAGATAGTTTGGCTGGGCCTGGCCGCTCTGCAAGTTATAGTGGCCGCTGTGCTGTATGCTTCAACGGTTCGCCGCTTACGCCATACTCGTCCAATCATAAGCGACCTGCACTATTCCGACGTACAGCTGCCATCGATTACGGTGGCTATTCCGGCCCGCAACGAAACCGAAGATTTGCGTGAGTGCCTGCAGGCCATAATAGCCAGCGACTATCCTAAATTAGAGGTATTAGTGCTGGACGATTGCTCACAAAATAAACGGACGCCAGAAATTATCCGAAGCTTTGCTCAAGCTGGCGTGCGTTTTTTGCAGGGCGAAGAGCCCAAGGCTACCTGGCTGGCCAAAAACCAGGCCTATAATCAGCTCGTAAGCCAGGCGGGTGGTGAAATTATTGTGTTTTGTGGTGTAGACATTCGCATGCAACCTCAAACGTTGCGCCATATGGTTACGTTAATGCTGGATAAGCATAAAGATATGATGAGTATTTTGCCGCTGCGCCGCGATGATGCCAAAATGCAGGCCTCGATAGTGCAAGCCATGCGTTACTGGTGGGAACTAGCACCGCCTCGTCGTTTATTTAACCGTCCGGCAGTGCTCAGTAGCTGCTGGGCTATTACTCGCCAGGCACTTCAGCAAACTGGTGGTTTTGCGGCCGTAACACGTGCCATTGTACCTGAGTCCTACTTTGCAAAGGCATTAATTGTTGGCGATCGTTACAGCTTTATGCGTGCTAACCGTGAGCTTGGTATAGAGAGCGTTAAACAGCCTGCTGACCAAGTTAATACGGCAGTGCGTATGCGCTATCCGCAGCTGCATCGCCGTCCGGAGCAAGTATTCGTAGTGGCCATGGCCGAAGTGCTTTTTATGCTCCTTCCCTTTGTTTTAGCTTTAACTGGTTGGTGGCTGCCAATTACAGGGTTTACGCACCTACTTGCAGCCTTAGCAGCTGCCTTAATCTTAACGACACACCAGATGATTACCCTTACAACGAGCGTTAATAATTGGGCTTATGGACTTATTGGTTTACCGATCATGACTATAGCCGATATCTGGCTTTTGCACCGCTCAATGTGGCAATACGAATTTTCTACGGTGGAATGGAAGGGGCGCAATGTTTGCATCCCGGTAATGCACACGGTGCCCCACTTGCCAAAAATTTAGACCGCTATAAAATAGTGGAGTGAACGAATCCCATTTGCCCACTTGCCTTAGAAATAAAGAGCTTATTACTGATGTTAGCCGCCATGCAACTAATGTCACCGAGATATTGGGCTCAATTATGCTTGCCGTGGGCCTATACGAGGGCGCTGCCGGCGTGTTTAATGCTGCCCAACTTAATATTAAAGCTGCTGAACAATATGGTATTGCCGCGGGCAGCTGCATGGCTGGTGCTGTAGGCTTTTGGGCAGTTGGTATGGCGCTGGTGCCCCGTTTGCGCGACGTAGCTATTAATCAAGTTCATCGGCGCTCAGATTGCGCTTGGGACGACGATTGGCAAACGGATGGCAAATCAGGCAACTCTGGCGCAGCCGAGCCAGGTAATTCTTAGTTAGCGAAAACTAGTCTCTTATTATCGAATTACTCGCACGCTTGTTGGCGGGCTGTTTAAAGGCGTAGCGAATGCCCTTGCCGGCAAGTGGCTCATCTTGGTAACGGCCAAACAAATGTAAATGAGCGTGTTCTACATTCTGTCCACCCACGGTATGAATATTCCAGCCCATATTAAACCCCTGCGGGCCAGAAGGCTCTATAAAAGATTTAAACTTTGGTAATAGCTCGTGCAAACGGGCCCATTCTTGGGTATTTATGTCAAAGGGTGTACCGATATGGCGCTTTGTAATGGCCATACCACCGTGCTTGAGCTCACCATCTTCGATGGTCACAAAATACCACAGGTCATCTTGGTGTAAAATATCGCCGCGCAAGATGGTATTGGGTAAACAAAACGGACATTGTTGCTGAGACATAGAATTCCTTTAGTTTAGGTGGATTGTATCGGCGTTGTTGCGTCAGACGGCGTTGGCACCGGTGCCTCGGCAAGATTAGGCACAAACACCGTAAAAGTTGAACCTTTGTTGAGCTGACTTTTGACTTCAATTTCGGCATGTACGAGCCTGGCTAGCTTCATGGTAACGTACAAGCCAAGGCCGGTGCCACTGTTACGCCTTGTTCGATAATCTTCAGAACGAAAAAATTTATCAAAAATCTTTTCTTGATCACTTTTACTGATTCCAATACCAGAGTCAGCAATGACAAAGGTGATGCCCTTTTCATGCTTTTCAGCGCCGATGGTTACTGTACCTTCGTCGGTGTATTTAATGGCGTTAGTAATAAAGTTTTGTAAGATTTCTCGCACGTACAGTCGGCTTGACTGCAAGGGCGGCAAATTTTTGCCAATAGTGGTCTTGACGGTTAAGTTTTTTTCTTTGGCGCTGGCACCGTAGCTATGGGCTAGGTCTTGTATGAGGGCTGTTGCATCGATGGTTTCGACCTCGACATTTAGCTTGCCACGTTCGGCGCGTGAGAGGGTTGCCAAGTCGTTGACCATGCTGGCCAAAAACATAATTTGCTCGTGAGACTCTTTAAGTGCGCTCTTAATTTGAGCTACGTCAGCTGTCTTATCGACAATAAACTGCGCATTGCTAATATTACCTTCGGCAATAGCGATTGGTGTGCGCAGCTCGTGGCTGACAACGCTAATAAATTCGTCACGTTCTTCTTCAAGCGACTTTTCGCGGGTAATATCACGAATAAGCAATACATAGCCACGCTGACCACCTTTGCCATAGCCCAGATGAACCGGCGCAATACTCAAGTACAAGTTAACCTTACTGCTATCTTTGTAGTGCAATAACAGATCGCGATGCGAAGTTGGTGTACCCGAGTGCTGCACAAGCGCTTCAATGTCGACTGCTTGATTATTTTTGTCAAAAGGCTGCAGAATATCTTTTAAGGCCTTGCCTTGGATGCTACTGTTAACATCGAGGATGTTTAACGCAGCACCGTTATATATAACGACATTCATTTTTTGGTCTACGGCTAGCACACCGTCGGCCATGCTGTTAATAAGGCTCGTTAAGCGCTGATGCTCAATATTAGCTTTTTTACTGCGTTTACGAGACAAAATGCGCTTGATCATAAGCACTATTATGCCACAGTTAGTGGCATTGCGGTCAGTATTGGCTGGTGGGTGTTAATTTCTTGTCGGCATGCCCGGGCATTTGGCAGATGCTGCTCCAAGACATCCCAAAAAGGACGACCATGCTGCATTACCTGGGTGTGGGTTAGCTCATGCAGAAGTACGTAGTCTATAAGATGCCACGGCAGCTGCATCAAGAATAAGTTAAGCGTAATGTCTTGCTGTGAGCTGCAGCTTCCCCACCGGCTTTTAAGTTGTTTTACCTGCACACTGCGAAAATCAAATCCATGCTGCTGAGCCAAACTGCGTAATCTGCCGGGTAAGACCTGCTCTGCTTCTTGCCTAAGAGCCCGAATGCTTGCTGCCCTGGCTCTTTTTTGCACATGATCTTCATGGCTTAAGCTACCCTTTGGGTGGTGCACGCGAATTTCGGTAAGGGTAATGCGAGCCGATGCACTGGCGCCGTTACCTTGTTCAAAATAAAGACGGTGAGCTTTTCCAATGTAGTGGCCATGTTCGAGGGGGTCGGCACGTTTTTGTTGGTGGTGAGCCAGCCAGGTGGCCTTAGAAGCGGCAAATTCTTCACCAGCTTTGTACGGCAGCCAATATGGCATAGAAACACGAACATCTCCCTCTAGGCTAATACTGAGGCGGATGCTACGGTTACCCCGGCGTTTATACAAGGTTACCGGACCAATATTGGGAATAAAAACTTGTTTGGTGGCCATAAAATAGTAGCCTACTAACGGTTATCGAATAACAATATTGCGGCGGCTCATGTCGACGCGTCCAGCCGCAGGATTAGGTACAAGGTTAACCATGCCTGGCTTTATAAGCTTAGAGCTGGTTTGCTCTTGCGAGGCGAGACCGAGTTCACGGAGGCGCTTCATAAAGGCGCTTAGCTGCGTGTTAAATGTATGCTTGCCACTAATGACAACATAGTCTTCGTTCTGAGGATTTTGCATACCGGCAACTAAGCGTTCAAAAGTTGGCTTGTCGATAGGCATCGCAAATTTATCATCGCTACGGCGACGATCACGCTTACTGATGCGAGCAATGGCACTCTCGTGGTCAATTTGAAGCCAAATAAGAATTGTCTGAGCATGACCCTTGCGAGCTAAGTCACGGAGCGCTCGGCGCTGACTGCTACGAAGGGCATTAGTGTCGTAAACAACACTAATGCCAGAATTCAAGAATTCACCGCTCATGTAGTCCATAAGCTGAGTAACGACTTGGTTTTCTTCTTTGTCGTATTGAGGATTGTCAAAAAGTTCACCACGGATGCGATCACCTTGAATATGGGCGGCTTGGAGGTGTTCGCAGAGCTGTCTTGCAAAGTATGTTTTGCCAGCGCCCGGGAACCCATAAAGCAAAATCAACAGTGGTTTTGTAGGTGTAACCTTTGGCATGCTTTACACAGTATGCCAGATTTTGATTAAAACGAAAAGTCTGCCGCCGATATTACTACAGATACCTGCACAAACAACCCCTTGTATGGAGTAATCTTTATCGATATAGTATCCATCTTGTATGAGCACTAGTGAACCATTTCCTAACCAGGGGCCACAAGGTGAGCCTAGCCGAGACCCCCGCTTTGTTGTCGACCCAAGCAATAGCCAAGAAGCAGATCGCATAAGCCAAGAAGCCTACGCAGTAGCACTTCGTATGCATGCTCCCGAGGTTATTTTGGCGGTTACTAAAACTGCAATCAGCCAAAAACAGCACGCTTTAACGCGCTTTGAGCAAGCTTCTCCGGATAACCCAAATGCCCCGCCAGGACTTCGTAGCCAAGAACATGCTGATCAGCTGAGGCTTATATATGGTTACTGGCAGGATGGCTTACATTCTCAGCTCCTTGCGCATAAGTCTGTCGCCGAGTTAGCGCAAAGATTGTCTGCACTGCGATCAGACCCTCTGCACGATCTATTGCCTGACCTAGGTGATAGCGAGGAGCGACAACGGATGAGTGAGCGTACTTTGCGGATCGACAACTGCTTGTTAAGTGTGGTTGAGCAGCCAGATGATATAGCATCCGATAGGTCGCTTTACGGCACCTCCGAGCAAGTTTCACCCGAAGCCTATGAGCTTGCTGCCGAATATAATAGTCAACTCACGACCATTGCAGCTACAATGAGTGGAAAGCAGGCTCTAGCGGCAATGCGTATCGCCCATGTTTCGGAGGTGCATAAACAATTTAAGGAAGTTAACTTGCGCAGTGTAGAGTTTAAAACGGAATACGCTTTGCTTCGTGGTTTAGTAAGGGTCTATACGGCTGAGTCAGAAACAGCCACCCGTATCCACCTGCAGCTTACGCAGTTTAGCTTTGTCCGTCTGATAGAGGCTATGAAAGATGTTACTACGGGCGCTAATAATGCCGCATACTGGCATGCTCAAGACGCAGAAATGGCTGGCGTCTTCGGAATAACGTTATGACCGGCGAATATCCATACAGTCCTGCGGATAATCTTGCCGAAGTATTTGCCGAAGGAGTATATGACCTACTATCGGACGATGCTGTGCCGTCACAGCAGATGCCCATTGCCTATGAACGACCCAGCGAGGAATATCAGCAGGTTGCCGTCAACCTGCACCCTGCGGCCGCGGCCCTTGAGCGGTACGAAGCTTTTAGCGAATACCAGCTAGGGCAACTCTATCAGCAGGGTGACGGGATGGCTTTAACGGCGCTTTACATGCGCCATCGCACACGAATTGCCGGCCATGCTGCGCGGCTATACGATCAAGATAGTGGCATCTTGGAACCAGAAGATGTTGAGCAAGAGGTGGCACTCTTAATGATAGAGTCGGTTACGCACTGGACACCCTTGGCTAATAATCGAGTGCAAGCTTCACACTACGAAACAGAGCACGCCGCAAACCTTGCAGAGCGCAAGGGCTTCTCGGCAAGCTTAGATAAAGTCCATGCTCGATACGTTGCAGAACTGGCCAAGCATAATGCCGAACGTCGAGCGCAAGGTCTTGCTCCACTGACTAAGCAAGAAATTGCTGAGCATTTTACTTTACCCCCAGAGCCTAACCCAGGCAGGCCTAACCAGCATAACGCCCAACATCTTATGCAGGCCTGGCAACTCACGCGCGGGTCGGTTTTGTATGACGAAATTCGGCCGTCTATGACTAACCAAGGATACGATCCTTTTGAAGAGGTTGGTCAAAATGCAGCCTTGGCCAACACCGTCAGCGCAGTTATTGATACTCTGCCCGAATATCAAAAAATTATTATCACTAGTTACTATGGTCTCAACGGCTACCAACAGTCTCTGCAGGAATTAAGCAACCAGCTTGGACGAAGCAAGAATTATGTCAGACAGGCGCTTCATCATGTACTGAGTACACTGGGTAATACTCAGGCATTTCGTGAACTACGTGATGACTATCTGTAGGGGCATTAAATACGCGTATCGCTTACTTGGGATCTTACGAGTCGCCATAGATCTTGGTCACTAATACTTTTACCATTTTTTGCATATAAACTTCGTACTTCACGGATTTTGGCTACATGCTCCCGAACGATGTCAGTAGCATCGGCTAAGGACGACTCGGCAGCACGTTGCAAAAAGTGTTTAGGCATACAGGGGTCATGCCATTTAGTTGTAAAGTCCCCCAGGCGGCTGAGCGTTGCCGAGAGCCGTTTTGTGTAAGTGCCTGGAAACTTGGCGCACGTTTGTCCTATGTAGCCTACAGTAAGAGATGACCCATAGAGTATGGCACAGGTAGCAACGTCGTCTTCAAACTCTTGTAACCGTTCTTCGATAGGTTGCTTTTTTTCGGCAGCACCAAGGGCGAGCTCTATGGCATTTGTGGCAACGATATGTGGGGCATCTGATTGTAATTGGGTAAAATTTTGGCGCACCGCAGTCAGGAGTTCGGGGGCTGCTAAGGGGTGAGTTTTTAAGATAGCATTACGTTTCCCCCGTGGTAAACCATGCAAGTCCCAATCTTCGATGGCTTGCTTGTAAGAATCTGCAAGCATACGCATAACACAGTACTCTGCTGTGGAAGTTGGTATCTCGTATGCTTCTAAGATGGCTACTTCCTGCATAAATCTCATTGCAATGCGCTGAAGCTGCTCTGTATCTTGTACCAGATCATAATCATGCAAATCAGCATACCGAGCGACTATTTCGCTAAAGTGTGGAAAATCAACAATATACCATGGACGGTCGCTGTTTTGGCGTTCTTGGATTGCTGCGGGCTTAATGGCTGCTTGTACAAAATTGGCTAGTGTTGGGTCTATTTTGGCGCTCGTAAAAGTGCTCTGTTGGCGCGTAAAGCTTTGCAGCTCCATCAGGGCTTGCTCAGGATCCTCAGATAGTGGCTTATATGCTTCCTGCTGCAAGGCATAAATTGCAGAATAATCTTTATTGCGTAGCGCTTTGGTTTTGAGCGCCTTGTGGATTGCTGAATTACTTGGCTGCAGTACTCTATCACGCACTCGTATATCGTAAAAAGCATCCACCACAGACTGCAGTGTTCTGCGAGGGCTGGTTGCATTCGAGGCAATATAACTCATGAGGCGCTTATCGGTAAAAATGGGCAAAGTACCAAACTCAACGGCTAGTCTCCTGATGTCTTCGGCACTGTGGCGTAGTGCAAGCCGTACCGCTTGAGCACTCGTCCAGCCGTAATCAATCAACCACCTGGTGTGCTCTGCTGCTTCGGAAACCATGTCAGCTCGGGCCACAGGATTTTCAAATACTTTTGTTTCTGCTGTCGCATCATAGGCATGAAGTAGTCTTAGGGCTGAATCGACCAAGTGATCCTGGGCATCAAGCTCAAGTCTAAAAAATACCGTTCCAGCACGTAAATGGGCTTTAGTGGGCCCAATATATGGTTCTGTATCAAAACGCGAAGATGGCCGGGGCAGATCAATGCCTTGTCGTGACAGGGTATGCATCTGGCTTAATGTTGTAGGCGCTAGTCGAGATTCCATGGCCAGATAATAGCATAAGAGCCGCTATCTGGCCGCCTAATAGTGGAATGTGTATTTGCAGTTTTATATCCCAAGCTACATCGAAGTTTGCTGTTGTGGTGGATTAAGTATAACGTACCCGGCTACTGTTGGGTCGTCGGTGTTGGGCACAATGGCTACCTTATCGCTGGTGGTGATTTCAGCAAGCGTTGCTGTGCCGCCCTTTTTACTAATCGACGTAGCACTCGTAATTTTAAATGTCTTTGCGGTGTTGGTCGCATCGTCGGTCATAGTAATAGAGTCACTGCCTATATTGGTTACCTGTCCGGAGCTCGGCATACCACAGGTCTCTATTTGCTGACCATTAATCATGAGCATTGATTTGGGCTGGCCGTTCGCGCAGCTACCTCCGCCGCTGGGTCCAGGGCCCGGGCCGGTAAGCATTTGCTTGCCGTTTGGTGCCCCAGAGCTCGCACCTTGATTGCTCTGACTTTTAAGATAGAAAAACCCCGCCAAGAGACCAATGAGCAGTACTCCACCAACTATTGCGAGCCCCACCCACGATGCTGCTTGCGGCGATGATGATGTTTGTTTGTGATCCATAAAGAGCTCCTTACTGTTTGTTTATTGCACAAGTTTGCCGTCGCGCAGCCGAAAAGCTTCATCGGTCTTCCCGGCAATCGTTAAGTCATGTGTAACGGCCACGATAGTTGCATTTTCGGTGCGGGCCAACTGATGCAAAAGGTCAAATATTTTCTTGCCTGTAACAGTGTCGAGATTGCCTGTTGGCTCATCGGCAAGAATTACCGATGGCTTATTAGCCAAAGCCCTAGCA
>Ga0075366_10000549_pt1 | contig 17477 bp, 15 predicted proteins | sample EndMethybrTD3031_FD_72351 | JGI IMG/M metagenome (GOLD analysis project Ga0075366, IMG submission 72351) | Populus endosphere microbial communities from Tennessee, USA - Endosphere MetaG P. TD hybrid TD303-1 | ecosystem: Host-associated > Plants > Roots > Endosphere | place: USA: Tennessee...
GGCGTCAAGAAGAACATTTTGCGCATGATCGCGCAGCGCGGCGCACGCATCACGGTGGTGCCGGCGCAAACGCCCGCGGCCGATGTGCTCAAGCTCAAACCCGACGGCATCTTTCTGGCCAACGGCCCTGGCGACCCGGAGCCCTGCGACTACGCAATCAGCGCCGTGAAGGAGTTGATCGAAACCGGCATCCCGACCTTCGGCATCTGCCTGGGCCACCAGATCATGGCGCTGGCGTCGGGCGCCAAGACTTTCAAGATGAAGTTCGGCCACCACGGCGCGAACCATCCGGTCAAGGATCTCGACGACGGCCGCGTGAGCATCACCAGCCAGAACCACGGCTTTGCCGTCGACGAAAAAACGCTGCCCGCCACCCTGCGCCCGACCCACATCAGCCTGTTCGACAACACGCTGCAAGGCCTGGCCCGCACCGACAAGCCCGCGTTCTGTTTCCAGGGCCACCCGGAAGCCTCGCCGGGCCCGCACGACATCGGCTACCTGTTCGACCGCTTCACGGCATTGATGGAGAAACACAAGAATGCCTAAGCGCACAGACCTCAAAAGCATCCTGATCATCGGCGCCGGCCCGATCATCATCGGCCAGGCCTGCGAGTTCGACTACTCGGGCGTGCAGGCCTGCAAGGCGTTGCGCGAGGAGGGCTACAAGGTCATCCTGATCAACAGCAACCCCGCGACGATCATGACCGACCCGGCCACGGCCGACGTCACCTACATCGAGCCGATCACCTGGCAGACGGTCGAGAAGATCATCGCCAAGGAAAAGCCCGACGCGATCCTGCCGACCATGGGGGGCCAGACGGCGCTGAACTGCGCGCTCGACCTGTGGCGCAACGGCGTGCTCGCCAAGTACCAGGTTGAACTCATCGGCGCCACGCCCGAAGCCATCGACAAGGCCGAAGACCGCCTGAAGTTCAAGGACGCGATGACGAAGATCGGCCTGGGCTCGGCGCGTTCGGGCATCGCGCACTCGATGGACGAAGCTTGGGCCGTGCAGAAGACGGTCGGCTTCCCGACGGTGATCCGCCCCAGCTTCACGCTCGGCGGCACCGGTGGCGGCATCGCCTACAACCCGGAAGAGTTCGAGACCATCTGCAAGCGCGGCATCGAGGCCTCGCCGACCAACGAGCTGCTGATCGAAGAATCGCTGCTCGGCTGGAAAGAGTACGAGATGGAAGTGGTGCGCGACAAGGCGGACAACTGCATCATCGTCTGCTCGATCGAGAACCTCGACCCAATGGGCGTACACACCGGCGACTCGATCACCGTGGCGCCGGCGCAGACGCTCACCGACAAGGAATACCAGATCCTGCGCAACGCCTCGCTGGCCGTGCTGCGCGAGATCGGTGTCGACACCGGCGGCTCGAACGTGCAGTTCTCGATCAACCCGAAGGATGGCCGCATGGTCGTCATCGAGATGAACCCGCGCGTGTCGCGTTCGTCGGCGCTGGCGTCGAAGGCGACCGGTTTTCCGATCGCCAAGGTCGCGGCCAAGCTGGCCGTGGGCTACACGCTCGACGAGTTGCGCAACGAGATCACTGGCGGCGCCACGCCGGCGAGCTTCGAACCCAGCATCGACTACGTGGTGACGAAGATCCCGCGTTTTGCCTTCGAGAAGTTCCCGCAGGCCGATTCGCGCCTGACCACGCAGATGAAGTCGGTGGGCGAGGTGATGGCGATGGGCCGCACTTTCCAGGAATCGTTCCAGAAGGCGCTGCGCGGGCTCGAAGTCGGCGTCGACGGCCTCAACGAGAAAACGCAAGACCGCGAAGTGCTCGAGAAGGAACTCGGTGAGCCCGGCCCGGAGCGCATCTGGTACGTGGGCGACGCGTTCGCGATGGGCCTCTCCGTCGATGAAGTGTTCGCGCTGACCAAGATAGATCCGTGGTTCCTGGTGCAGATCGAAGAGATCGTGAAGATCGAGCTCGAACTCGAAACCAAGTCGCTCGACGACATCGACCGCGACACGTTGCTGGCACTCAAGAAGAAGGGTTTCTCCGACCGCCGCCTTGCGCGCCAGTTGAAGACCACCGACACCGCGATCCGCGAGAAGCGCATCGCGCTGGGCGTGCGCCCGGTCTACAAGCGCGTCGACACCTGCGCGGCCGAGTTCGCGACCAACACCGCCTACATGTATTCGACCTACGAGGACGAGTGCGAGGCTGCACCGACCGACAAGAAAAAGATCATGGTGCTCGGCGGCGGCCCCAACCGCATCGGGCAGGGCATCGAGTTCGACTATTGCTGCGTGCATGCCGCACTCGCGATGCGTGAGGACGGCTACGAGACCATCATGGTCAACTGCAACCCCGAGACCGTGTCGACCGACTACGACACCTCGGACCGCCTCTACTTCGAGCCGCTGACGCTCGAGGACGTGCTCGAGATCGTCGACAAGGAAAAGCCGCTCGGCGTGATCGTGCAGTACGGCGGCCAGACGCCGCTCAAGCTCGCGCTCGACCTCGAAGCCAATGGCGTGCCGATCATCGGCACCTCGCCCGACATGATCGACGCGGCCGAAGACCGCGAGCGCTTTCAGCAGTTGCTGCACAAGCTGGGCTTGCGCCAGCCGCCAAACGCGACCGCACGCGCAGAGCCCGAGGCGCTCGAGAAAGCGGCTGAACTGGGCTATCCGCTGGTCGTGCGCCCGAGCTACGTGCTCGGCGGCCGCGCGATGGAAATCGTGCACGAGCAGCGCGACCTGGAGCGCTACATGCGCGAAGCGGTCAAGGTGAGCAACGATTCGCCGGTGCTGCTCGACCGCTTTCTGAACGACGCCGTCGAGTGCGACGTCGACTGCATCCGCGACGCCGAAGGCGGCACGCTGATCGGCGGCGTGATGGAACACATCGAACAGGCCGGCGTGCACTCGGGCGACTCGGCCTGCTCGCTGCCGCCCTACAGCCTGAGCCAGGACACCATTGCCGAACTCAAGCGCCAGAGCGCTGCGATGGCCGAAGCGCTGAACGTGGTCGGCCTGATGAACGTGCAGTTCGCAATCCAGCAAAAGGACGGCAAGGACGTCATCTACGTGCTCGAAGTCAATCCGCGTGCTTCGCGCACCGTGCCTTACGTGAGCAAGGCCACCGGCATCCAGCTGGCCAAGGTCGCGGCGCGCTGCATGGCGGGCCAGTCGCTGAAATCGCAGGGCATGACGAAGGAAGTGACGCCGCCTTACTTCAGCGTGAAAGAAGCCGTGTTCCCGTTCGTCAAGTTCCCGGGCGTGGACACCATCCTCGGCCCCGAGATGAAGTCGACCGGTGAAGTCATGGGTGTGGGCAAGACCTTCGGCGAAGCCTTCGTCAAGTCGCAGCTCGGCGCCGGCACGGTGCTGCCGAAATCGGGCAAGGTGTTCATCTCGGTCAAGAACAACGACAAGGCGCGCGCCGTCGAGGTCGCGCGCGGGCTGGCCAGGCTCGGCTTCGAGCTGATCGCGACCAAGGGCACGTCGGCCGCGATGCAGGCGGCCGGCATTGCCTGCACCCAGGTGAACAAGGTGACCGAAGGCCGCCCGCACATCGTCGACATGATCAAGAACAACGAAATCGCGCTGGTGATCAACACGGTCGAGGAGCGCCGCAATGCGATCACCGATTCGCGCCAGATCCGCACCTCGGCGCTGCTGGCGCGCGTGACCACCTACACGACCATCTTCGGCGCCGAAGCCGCGGTCGAAGGCATGCAGCACATGGACGAACTGGGCGTGATTTCCGTGCAGGAGATGCACGCGCAGCTCGCCTGAAGCCATGGCCTCGCAGCTCGTCGAACTCGACCTGGCCGACTGGGCCGGCGCTACGCCCAACGAAGCGTGGATCGCTGCCCTCGAGGCCGGCAAGGTGCTGTACTTCCCGCGGCTGTGCTTTGAACTGCTGCCGGCCGAGCAGAAGCTGCTCGATCCGGCGCTGCTGGCCGCGGGCGTGCGTAACATCAGCCTCGACGTGTCTGCGTCCGGGGAGCGCAAGCTCAAGGGCGTGGCGGGCGACGAGGCAACGCAGCAGGCAGCCGCCGCGATGATCGGCCGCTTTCGCAGCCAGGCCCGCCAACTGATCGACGGCTTGCTGCCGCACTACGGCCCGTCGTTGCGCATGGCGCCGACCAGCTTCCGACCGGCGCAGGTCGAAACGCGGGTGCAATCCTGGCGTGCCGACGACAGGCGCCTGCACGTCGACTCCTTTCCTTCGCGGCCCAACTACGGCGAGCGCATCTTGCGCGTGTTCACCAACCTGAATCCGCAGGGCGCACCGCGCGTGTGGCGGGTCGGCGAGCCGTTCGAGACGGTGGCACAACGCTTCTTGCCGCGCGCCAAGCCGTATTCGCGTCTGCAGGCCAGGCTGCTGCGGGGGCTGCGCGTGACCAAATCGCTGCGCAGCGAATACGACCACCTGATGCTGCAACTGCACGATGCGATGAAGTCCGACCTGGACTATCAAAAGACTGCGGAGCAGGAAACCGTGCCGTTTCCGCCCGGTTCGGTGTGGGTCTGCTTTTCGGACCAGACCTCCCACGCCGTGATGTCGGGCCAGTTCATGGCCGAGCAGACCCTTCATCTGCCGGCTGCAAGCCAATACAATCCTTCTGCAAGTCCGCTGGCTATTTTGAGTCGGCTGACCGGACGAACCCTCGTCTGATATTCACTACCCAGATACCGCCGAACGGCGACGTTCGGCGGTTTCGCTTTTTGAGAGGCAACCATGGCCACGATTCCCATCACCAAGCGCGGCGCTGCCAAGCTCCGCGAAGAACTGCACCGCCTCAAGACCGTCGACCGCCCCTGGGTCATCAACGCGATTTCCGAGGCGCGCGCCCAGGGGGACCTCAGCGAAAACGCCGAGTACGAGGTCGCGAAGGATCGCCAGGGCTTCATCGAAGGGCGCATCCAGGAAGTTGAAGGCAAGCTCTCCGCGGCGCAGATCATCGATCCGACCGAACTCGATGCGGGCGGCAAGGTGGTGTTCGGCTCGACGGTCGAACTCGAGGAGGAGGAGAGTGGCGAGGCGGTCAAATACCAGATCGTCGGCGAGGACGAGGCCGACCTGAAGCTCGGCCTCATCAACATCTCCAGCCCGATCGCCCGCGCGCTGATCGGCAAGGAAGAGGGCGATACGGCCGAAGTCCAGGCGCCGGGCGGCCTCAAGCGCTACGAAATCGTGGCGGTGCGCTACCTCTGATGCGCGCCCTGGTTGCGCGCCTGCCCGGCATCGTCGCGGCGTTCTGGTGGGGCAGCCTGAGCACGATCGGGTTCCTGGTCGTGCCGCTGCTGTTCAAGCACCTCGCAACACCCGCGATCGCGGGCGGCATGGCGGCCAGGCTGTTCACGGCCCAGACCTGGGTCTCGATCGTGTGCGCGCTGCTGCTCCTGATGGTCAGCCGATCGGCCCGCTCGCCCGAAACCGCCGATCGGGTGCGGGCAGTCTTGCCATTCATCCTGGCGGGCCTGCTGCTTGCCCTGTTGGCCGAGTTCGGCGTCGCGCCGCGCATCGTGGCGCGCGACAACCTGCCGCTGTGGCACGCCGTCGGCAGCGCCATGTACCTGTTGCAGTGGCTCAGCGCCGCCATCGTGCTGTGGCGGTTGCAAGGTCCGGCACCTCGCGGAGCCCGCTGAAGCAGGCCCTGCTTATTCTTTCCAGTGCTCGGCGACCCAGCGCGCCGGGCGGATGAAGCGGAACCGGCGATTGCGGCGTCCGGCCAGCGCATCGGGCGGGTTGCACTCGCCATGAAAGATCACCACGCGCGCCCCTTCGGGCACAAAGGGCGGCTGCCAGTAGTTGGTCGGCCACATCGGAATGCCGTGGTATTTGAAGCTCGGGCACCAGGCACTCGGCCAATAGCTGAGCTTTCCCTGCTTGTGCACGTAGTCCGACAGGTAGGTCTGCTCGTTGCGGAACTGCTCGCGCAGCGCTGTCTCGTGGCTGCGGAAATGATCCAGCACATCGGCATGCGCACCGATCGTGAAGCGGTACACCGACGAATTTCCGGTCACGCGCCAGGGGCGGCGGTAGTCCTTGATGATCACGAACTCGCCGGGTTCGGTGAAGAAATCGTCGAGGCTGCCCACCACCACGATGTCGAGGTCGAGAAACAACGCCTGGCCATGCAGTCCGTAGACGTCAGGCAGGTCGCGGCTCAGCGTGGTGAGCTTGCGCCACGCCCGATCGCGCACGCCGGCCGCCTCCGGCCGGATGTCGAGCCGTGGAATCGGAAAGCACTCGACCTCCTTGCGGATGCCGGCGGCGTCGTCGGTCAGGCAGACAAAGCGGAACTCGCCGCTCAGATGGCGGCGCGCCATCGCGTAGAGCTTGTTGACGTAGTAGGCCTCGTACTTGGTGCCCCACTTCATGCACAAGATGTGGCGCATCGGCGGCGCCGCTCCAGCCTCCAGCGCCATCGCTCAGTCTGCCTGGCGCTGCTTTTTCACCGACAGCGACTTGCGCGGCTTGGCACGCTTGATGTTGCCGCCGGGGGTGAGGCGCTGGTTGCCGAGCACGCGCAGGGTCTTGATTTCGGGGCGCTGGCCGAAGCGCTTGCTGTACTTGACGACCTTGATGTCGCGCGGGCCGGGCATGCGGTCTTCGTCGACTTCCTTGACCTTCTCGGCTTTCGGGCGCCACAGCACCAGCAGCTTGCCGATGTGCTGGATCGGAGCCGCGTCGAGTTCGTCGGCCAGCGTCTGCAGCATCGCGTCGCGCGCGACCCGGTCGTCGGAGAAGACGCGGATCTTGATGAGGCCGTGCGCCTTGAGCGCGGCGTCGGTTTCCTTCTTGACGGCCGGCGTGAGCCCGTCACCGCCGATCATGACGATCGGGTTCAAATGGTGCGCTTCGGAGCGGTGCACCTTGCGCTGGGCGGGGGTCAAATGAATAGCGGGCATGCCCGTATTATCGAACCACTGTGAAACGACCCTACGGATGAGCACCAAAACCACCGGCAAGAAGGTCAACAAGGCCTGGCTGCACGACCATATCAACGACCCCTGGGTCAAGCTTGCCACCAAGGAGGGCTACCGGGCGCGCGCTGCCTACAAGCTCAAGGAAATAGACGAGACGCTGGGCCTCATCAAGCCCGGGCAGCTCGTGATCGACCTGGGCTCCACGCCGGGGGCCTGGAGCCAGTACGCGCGGCGCCGCATGGCACCTGGCGGGGCCGCGGCGGGCGAACTGCGTGGCACCATCATCGCGCTCGACATGTTGCCGATGGAGCCGATCGAGGGTGTGATCTTCCTGCAGGGCGATTTCCGCGAGCCGGACGTGCTCATGCGCCTCGAAGAGGCCCTGCAGGGGCGCAAAGCCGACGTGGTGGTGTCCGACATGGCGCCCAACCTGTCCGGCATTGCGTCGGCCGATGCGGCGCGCATCGCTCACCTGGTGGAGCTTGCGGTCGACTTTGCCGGGCGCCACATGAAGGCCGAAGGCGCGCTCGTGACCAAGCTGTTTCACGGCAGCGGCTACGACCCGCTCAACAAGCTGTTCAAGGACACCTTCAAGGTCGTCAAGAAGGTCAAGCCAAAGGCGTCGCGCGACAAGTCCTCCGAGACTTTTCTGGTCGGGATCGGCCTGAAAGCGTTCGATACGCCTTGATACCGTTGGCGTCAAACGGGGCGGTTTGGCGCAAAACCGTGCAGGCCCTATGGCTGATGGCCGCAAACAAGGCTATTTCGCAGCTTGAAAAGCCTAAAATGGGCGTCAATTGCCTGCCTGGTGCGCGGCTTTCATTGTTTTGCCACGCGCACCCTACGACTGGAGCCTCGTTTGAACAATCAGTGGTTTTCGAAAATTGCCGTCTGGCTCGTCATTGCGATGGTGTTGTTCACTGTATTCAAGCAGTTCGACACCCGCGGCGCAGCAGGCGCCGGCTATGTCGGCTACTCGGATTTCCTTGAGGAAGTGCGCGGCAACCGGATCAAGAGCGCGACCATCCAGGAAGGCCAGGGCGGCAGCGAGATCGTGGCCGTCACGAATGACGATCGCAAGATCCGCACCACGGCCACCTACCTCGACCGCGGCCTCGTCGGCGACCTGATCAACAACAACGTCAAGTTCGACGTCAAGCCGCGCGAAGAGGGCTCGCTGCTTATGACGCTGCTGGTGAGCTGGGGGCCGATGCTGCTGCTGATCGGCGTCTGGGTTTATTTCATGCGACAGATGCAAGGCGGCGGCAAGGGCGGTGCCTTCAGCTTCGGCAAGAGCAAAGCCCGCATGATGGACGAGAATAACAACACCGTGACCTTCGCGGATGTCGCCGGTTGCGACGAGGCCAAGGAAGAAGTCAAGGAAGTTGTCGATTTCCTGAAGGATCCGCAGCGTTTTCAAAAGCTCGGCGGTCGCATTCCCCGTGGCCTGCTGCTGGTCGGCCCGCCCGGTACCGGCAAGACGCTGCTGGCCAAGTCGATCGCCGGCGAGGCCAAGGTGCCGTTCTTCTCGATCTCGGGTTCCGATTTCGTCGAAATGTTCGTCGGCGTGGGTGCGGCCCGCGTGCGCGACATGTTCGAGAACGCCAAGAAAAACGCGCCCTGCATCATCTTCATCGATGAAATCGATGCGGTCGGCCGCCAGCGCGGCGCCGGTCTGGGCGGCGGCAACGACGAACGCGAGCAGACGCTCAATCAGATGCTGGTCGAGATGGACGGCTTCGAAACCAACCTCGGCGTGATCGTCGTCGCTGCGACCAACCGCCCGGACATCCTCGACGCGGCGCTGCTGCGTCCAGGGCGCTTCGATCGCCAGGTCTACGTCACGCTGCCCGATATCCGCGGCCGCGAGCAGATCCTCAACGTGCACATGCGCAAGATCCCGGTGAGCCAGGACGTGAATCCAGGCATCATCGCGCGCGGCACGCCCGGCATGTCGGGCGCCGATCTGGCCAACCTCTGCAACGAAGCCGCCTTGATGGCCGCGCGCCGCAATGCGCGTGTGGTCGAGATGCAGGACTTCGAAAAGGCCAAGGACAAGATCTTCATGGGCCCCGAGCGCAAGAGCATGGTCATGCCCGAAGAAGAGCGCCGCAACACGGCGTACCACGAGGCGGGGCATGCGCTGCTCGGCAAGCTGCTGCCGAAGTGCGACCCGGTGCACAAGGTCACCATCATTCCGCGTGGCCGGGCCCTCGGCGTGACCATGAGCCTGCCGGCGCAGGATCGCTACAGCTATGACCGCGACTACATGCTGAACCAGATCAGCATGCTGTTCGGCGGCCGCATTGCCGAAGAAGTGTTCATGCACCAGATGACCACCGGCGCAAGCAACGACTTCGAGCGCGCCACGCAGATCGCCCGCGACATGGTCACCCGCTACGGCATGACCGAATCGCTCGGCCCGATGGTCTATGCCGAGAACGAAGGCGAGGTGTTCCTTGGCCGCTCGGTCACCAAGACCACCAGCATGAGCGAGCAGACCATGGAAAAGGTCGATGCCGAAGTTCGCCGCATCATCGACCAGCAGTACGCGTTGGCGCGCAGCCTGATCGAAGAGAACAGCGACAAGATGCACACGATGGCCAAGGCGCTGCTCGAGTGGGAAACCATCGACTCCGAACAGCTCGACGACATCATGGCCGGCAAGGAGCCGCGCCCGCCCAAGGACTGGACACCGCGTGTGCCACCTTCGGGCAACAGCGGTGGCGGCACGGGCGGCACGCCCGCCGTCAAGCCGGATCCGGCGCCGACCGCCGCCTGAAACGTGACGCATCGGCAATCAACGGGGCCTCGGGCCCCGTTTTTTCGTGGAGTTCGCGCCGCATGACGACGAGCTGGCAGACCACGCGCTTCCTGATCGATCTCGCCCGACCGCGCGTGATGGGCATCGTCAACGTCACGCCCGATTCGTTCTCGGACGGCGGGGCGCACGACAGCACGGCTGCCGCGCTGCGCCATTGCGAACGCCTGGTGGAAGAGGGCGCCGACATCCTCGACATCGGCGGTGAATCGACCCGGCCCGGCAGCCCGGCGGTGCCGCTGGAGATCGAGCTGGCGCGCGTGCTGCCGGTGCTGCGTGAGGCTGTCGGGCTCGGCCTGCCGGTTTCGGTCGATACCTACAAGCCTGAAGTCATGCGCGCCGTGCTCGAGCTCGGTGCCGACATCGTCAACGATGTCTGGGCGCTGCGCCAACACGGCGCACGCGAGGCCGTTGCGGCGCATCCTGCCTGCGGCGTCTGCCTGATGCACATGCACCGCGATCCGCAGACCATGCAGCTGGCGCCCATGGCCGGCGACGTGGTGCCGCAGGTGCAATCGTTCTTGGCGCAAGCGGCGCAGGCTCTGCGGGCCCTGGGGGTGGCCCCGGACCGCATCGTGCTTGACCCCGGCATTGGCTTCGGCAAGACCGTGGCGCAGAATTTCGCACTGCTGGCGCGCCAGTCCGAACTGCTCGCGCCAGGCTTTCCGCTGCTGGCCGGCTGGTCGCGAAAGTCCTCGCTCGGCGCGGTCAGCGGCATCGAAGCCGCTTCGCAGCGCGTGCTGCCCAGCGTGGCGGCTGCGCTGCTCGCCGTGGAGCGGGGCGCCCGTATCGTGCGCGTGCATGATGTGGCCCAGACGGTGAGCGTGCTCCAGGTCTGGCAGGCCATGCACGCGGAAGAAGCACAACAACAAAGGAGCGAAACCGCACCATGACACGCCAGTATTTCGGCACCGACGGCATCCGCGGAACAGTCGGCCAGCCGCCGATCACACCCGACTTCGTGCTGCGCCTGGCCCATGCGGTCGGCCGTGTGCTCAAGAAGACCGAAGCGCGGCCCCGCGTGCTGATCGGCAAGGACACGCGCATCTCTGGCTACATGCTGGAGAGCGCGCTCGAGTCCGGCTTCAATTCGGCCGGGGTCGACGTGCTGCTGCTGGGGCCGTTGCCGACGCCCGGCGTGGCCTACCTCACCCGTGCGCAGCGCGCCAGCCTGGGCGTGGTCATCAGCGCCAGCCACAATGCCTTTCCGGACAACGGTATCAAGTTCTTCAGCGCGCAGGGCACCAAGCTCAGCGACGAGTGGGAACTGGCGGTCGAGGCCGCATTGGCAGAGGCGCCCGTGTGGGTCGAGTCCGCCCAGCTCGGCAAGGCGCGTCGCCTCGACGACGCGGCCGGGCGCTACATCGAGTTCTGCAAGAGCACCTTCGCGAACGACCTCACGCTGCGCGGCGTCAGGCTGGTGGTCGACGCGGCGCACGGTGCGGCCTACCAGGTTGCGCCACAGGTGTTCCACGAGTTGGGAGCCGACGTGGTCAGCATCGGCTGCGCACCCGACGGGCTCAACATCAACAAGGACGTGGGCGCGACGCATCCGCAAGCGTTGATCGAGATGGTCAAGGCGCAGGGGGCCGACTACGGTATCGCGCTCGACGGCGATGCCGACCGGCTGCAGCTGGTCGACGCCAGCGGACGGTTGTTCAATGGCGATGAGCTGCTCTACCTCATGGTCACCGAGCGCCTGGCCAAGGGCGACCGGATCGAAGGCGTGGTCGGCACGCTCATGACCAACAAGGCGGTGGAGGTCGCGCTGCGCGCCAAGGGCATTGAGTTCGTGCGGGCCAAGGTAGGCGATCGCTATGTGCTCGAAGAACTGCACAAGCGCGGCTGGCTCCTCGGCGGCGAAGGGTCGGGCCATCTGCTGGCGCTGGACCGCCACACCACCGGCGATGGCATCGTGAGCGCACTGCAGGTGCTGCAGGCCTGCGTGCGCTCCGGCAAAGCGGTGGCGCAATTGCTGTCCGACGTGACGCTGTTCCCACAGACGCTCATCAACATCCGGCTGCGCGAAGACCAGGACTGGCGCAGCAACCGCGCGCTCGCCGAAGAAACGAAGCGCACCGAGGCCGAACTCGGCGACGGCGGCCGCGTCCTGATCCGCGCCAGCGGCACCGAGCCGCTGCTGCGCGTGATGGTCGAGGCGCGCGAAGCGGCACAGGCCGAGGCGTGCGCGCGCCGGCTCGTGGCGACGGTCGAGGCGGCCTGATCGTGGCGATCGACATCAGGCTCGCGAACTACGCCGATCGTGCCGATGCAGCGGCCCTCGTCGCGTTGCTCGACGCCTATGCGCGGGATCCGGCTGGTGGCGGAACGGCAATTGCGCCCGAGTTGTTGGCGCGTCTGCCGGCCGAACTCGCCCGCCGGCCGCAGGCCTACAGCGTGCTCGCGTTCGACGGTGATGAGCCGGTCGGACTGGTCAACTGCATTGAGGGCTTTTCGACCTTCGCCTGCCGCCCGCTCGTGAACGTGCACGACGTCGTGGTGCTGCCCAGCCACCGCGGCCAGCGCCTTGCGCAACGCATGTTCGGACGCGTCGAGCAAGAGGCGAGGGTGCGCGGCGCCTGCAAGCTCACGCTCGAGGTCCTCTCGGGCAATGCGAGTGCGCTGCGTGCCTACGCGCGCGAAGGCTTCGCCGCCTTCCAGCTCGATCCGGCCTTCGGCTCGGCACGCTTCCTGCAGAAAGCGTTGTAGATAAAAAATGCCGCCAGCGCCTGGGGCGCGGGCGGCAGGGCTGTCCGCAAGACAGCCAATGAACTGCGCCGATCAGAAGCGGGTGACGGGCGGTTCGGTCTCGCGCTTGTCGGCTGCGTACTTGCCCAACTCCCACTTGGCGATCGCGTTGCGGTGCACCTCGTCCGGGCCATCGGCAAAGCGCAGGGTGCGCGCACCGGCGTAAGCGTAGGCGAGCGGGAAGTCATCGCACATGCCGCCGCCCCCATGCACCTGGATGGCCCAGTCAATCACCTGGCAGGCCATCGAGGGCGCGACCACCTTGATCATCGCGATCTCGTTCTTGGCAACCTTGTTGCCAGCCACGTCCATCAGCCATGCGGCCTTGAGCGTCAGCAGGCGCGCCATGTCGATCTTGCAGCGCGCTTCGGCAATACGTTCCTGCGTCACGGTCTGGGAAGCGACGGTCTTGCCGAACGCGACACGCGCCGAGGCACGCCTGCACATCAGTTCGAGCGCGCGCTCGGCCAGGCCGATCAGGCGCATGCAGTGATGGATGCGTCCAGGGCCGAGGCGCCCCTGCGCGATCTCGAAGCCGCGACCTTCGCCGAGCAGGATGTTGTCGACAGGCACGCGCACGTTCTCGAAATACATCTCGACGTGACCGTGTGGCGCGTCGTCATAGCCCATGACATTGAGCGGGCGCACGATGCGGATACCCTTGGTATCCGCCGGCACGATCACCATGCTCTGTTGCGAGTGCCGGGGCGCCTCGGGGTCGCTCTTGCCCATGGTGATGAAAACCGCGCAACGCGGGTCGGCCGCGCCGGAAATCCACCACTTGTGGCCGTTGATCACGTACTCGTTGCCGTCGCGCTCGATGCGTGTGGCGATGTTGGTCGCGTCGCTCGACGCCACGTCGGGTTCGGTCATCGCGAAGGACGAGCGGATCTGGCCTTCGAGCAGCGGCTTGAGCCAGCGGGCCTTGATGTCCTCCGAGCCGTAGCGCGCGATGGTTTCCATGTTGCCGGTGTCGGGTGCCGAGCAGTTGAACGCTTCGCTGGCCCATGGCACCGCGCCCATGATCTCGGCCAGCGGCGCGTACTCCTGGTTCGTGAGGCCGGCGCCCTCGTAGCCCGAGGCCGAGGCGCTGTCGACCGGCAGGAACAGGTTCCAGAGGCCTTGGGCCTTGGCTTTTTCCTTGACCTTCTCGACGGTCTTCAGTGCGGTCCAGCGCTTGCCCGCCGCCGTGTTCGCGGCAAGTTCGGCGCTGTACTCGGCCTCTGCCGGGTAGATGTTGTCGTCCATGAACGCCTTGACACGCTTCTGCAGTTCCTTGGTCTTGGCCGAATATTCGAAATCCATGTTGTCTCCTGGTGGGTTTTGGGGGAGGGGCTGGTTATGCCTTTTGGGCAAATTGCCAGGCCATCTCGGCCATCGGCCGTGCGCCGCGCGCGGACGCCACGGCTTGCTCGCTCGATGCAGTACCGGCCTCGACCCGCTTCGCGATGCCCTGCAAGATTGCAGCCATGCGGAACAGGTTGTAGGACTGATAGAAATTCCAGTCGGGTGCCAGCGCCTCGGGCGTGCTGATGCGCGTGCGCTCGCAGTAGCGTTGGATGTATTCGCTCTCGGTGGGAATGCCCAGCGCCGCGACATCCACCCCGCCGATGCCGCGGCCGGTGGTGGGGGGCATGTGCCACGACATGCAGTGGTAGCTGAAGTCCGCCAGCGGATGGCCCAGCGTGGAGAGTTCCCAGTCGAGCACCGCGATGATCCGCGGCTCGGTGGGGTGGAACATCACGTTGTCCAGGCGGTAGTCGCCGTGGACGATCGAGATCTTGCTCTCGTCGCGCGCGCTCGCCGGCATATGGGCGGGGAGCCAGTCGATCAGTCGCTCCATGGCTTCGATCGGCTGCGACAGCTCGCCCGCGCCATCGGCGGAGGCTTTGTACTGCTTGCTCCAGCGGCCGATCTGGCGCTCGAAGTAGTTGCCGGGCTTGCCGTAGTCGGCCAGGCCGCGCTCGGCGAACTTCACCGTGTGCAGCGCCGCAATGACGCGGTTCATCTCGTCGTAGATCGCACTGCGTTCGGCGTTGCTCATGCCGGGCAGCGACTGGTCCCACAGCACGCGGCCGGCCATGAACTCCATCACATAGAAGGCGCGGCCGATGATGCTTTCGTCGGTGCACAGGCAGTGCATTTGCGGAACCGGGACGTCAGTGCCGGCGAGGCCGCTCATCACCTTGAACTCGCGCTCGATCGCATGGGCCGAAGGCAGCAGCTTGGCAACCGGGCCGGGCTTGGCACGCATCACGTAGCTTCGGGCCGGCGTGACGAGCTTGTAGGTCGGGTTCGACTGCCCGCCCTTGAACATCTCGACCGTCAACGGGCCGCTGAAACCATCCAGGTGCTGTTCGAGCCAGGCCGTCAGCGCGTCGATATCGAAGGCATGCTGCGGTGAAACGGCACGCGTGCCGACGAAGTTCTGGAAATCCGTCATGTCAGATGTCTGCTTCCGAAATGCGCATGAGCGCAGCGCGGTCCAGCACCACCAGCCCGGCCGGCTCGATGCGAATCGCGTTCTCGCGCTCCATTGCCTTGAGCTCCTGGTTCACGCGCTGGCGCGAGGCGCCGAGCAGTTGCGCCAGTTCTTCCTGCGCCAGATGCAGGCCGATGCGCATCTGGCTGCCGTCGGCGAGGTTCGGCACGCCATAGCTGCGCACCAGGTGAATCAGCTGCTTGGCCAGCCGTGCGCGCAAGGGCAGGGTGTTGAGGTCTTCCACCAACCCGAACAGCGTGCGGATGCGCCGCGCCTGCAGGCGCATGAGAGCCTCGTAGAGCTCCACGTGCGCAGCCAGGATCTTCTGGAAGTCGGCGCGCGCCACGTTGAGCGTGGTGGTGTCGCCATGTGCATAGGCATCGTGCGTGCGGCGCTCGCCGTCGAACATCGCCACGTCGCCGAACCAGATCCCCGGCTCCACGTAGGTCAGCGTGACCTGCTTGCCCGACACCGCCGTCGAGCTCACACGCACCGCACCCTTGGCACAGGCGATCCACTGCTCGGGCGGGTCGCCGCGTGCGCACAGCAGGTCGCCGTCCTTGTAGCGTTTGACATAAGCACATCGGAGGATGTCGTGGCGAAGTGAGGGGGAAAGTGAAGAAAACCAGCGACCGGCATTGATCGCTTCTCGTTCTTCGATGGTAAGAATGGGGTCGTCCATTGGTCTGTCCTGTCGGAGACTGAAAGGGGTGGGGATGTCGCTGGCGCGACCCGGCGCTACTCGTAGCGCGGCGGCGTCTTGGCGAGGAATGCCGCGATGCCGATGCCGGCATTTGGATGGTGCAGGTTGCGCACGAAGTGGTCGCGCTCCTGCGTGAGATGGGCCGCCAGCGTGGCGCCCCGCGCGTCGTTGAGCAGTTCCTTGATGCTCGCCAGCGAATTGGGGGCACGGCCCGCAAGCGTGGCGGCCAGCGTGAGCGCGCCCTGCAACGCCTGGCCTGGCTCGGTCAGTTGATTGACCAGGCCGAGCGCATGCAGGCGCACCGCCGCGATGCGCTCGCCGCCCATCAGCCATTCGCTGGCGAGCTGGCGCGGCAACGCCTGCGCGAGTTGCCAGCTCAGGCCGCCGTCGGGCGACAGCGCGATGTTGCTGTACGAGGCGGCGAACACCGCATCGCGTGCCGCGATCACGAAATCGCAGGCCAGCGCAAGGGAAAACCCCGCACCTGCCGCTGCGCCTTCGACCGCGGCGATCACCGGCTTCGGAAAGGCGCGGATCGAATCGATCCAGTTGTGCAGCCCGTCGATGCTCTCGGCCTGCGCCGCGGGCTCGCGTTCGCGGTTCGCGGCCAGGCGCTGCAGTGATCCGCCCGCGCTGAACCAGGCGCCATCGCCCACGATCACCACGTTGCGCACGTCGTTGCTGTTCTCGGCACCGTTCAGCGCTTCGATGCCGGCGGCATACATCTCGGGGCCGAGCGCGTTGCGCTGCGACGGGTTGGCCAGTGTCAGCACCATGGTCTGGCCTTCGGTGCGGCTCTTGAGTTCTGCGGTCATGCTTCTTCTTCGTGCATCAGGCTGAGGCCCAGTGCGCCACGGCGGCGCAGCCAGGGGCTGGGGCGATAGCGTGGATCGCCATAGACGGTCTGCAGGTTGAACAGCACTTCGAGCATGTTGGTCGGGCCGTACAGATTGCCCATCGCAAGCGGACCCTGCGGGTAGCCCAGGCCGCGCGTCACCGCTGTTTCGAGGTCGGCCGGCGAACACACGCCTTGCTGGCACATGTCGGCTGCGATGTTGACGATGGTGGCCACCACGCGCTGGGTGATGAAGCCGCCACTGTCGCGAATGACGCTGACGGCCTTGCCGTCTCGCGCGAACAGCGCATGTGCGGCGTCACGCATGTCGAGCCGGGTCGCGGGGTTGGTGGCCAGCACGCGGCGCTTTGTGGCGGCGTCGTCGATCAGCATGTCGATGCCGACGGTGCGCGTGGCGTCCAGCCGCTCCACGGCGGCAACCGTGGTCACGTCAAAGCCCAGTGGGGCAACCAGGATCAACGCGGCCGTCGATGGCGTGGCGCCGGATTCGATCTGGCCGCCGAGGTCGTGCACCAGCTTGATCAACTCGGCACGCCGGGCGGCGCGCGGCGAGATCCAGAAGATCGGCAGCTTTTCCACCTGGGGCGCAGGCGCTTCGGGAGGCTGCTGCATGACCCCGTCGGGGTAGCGGTAGAAGCCTTCGCCGGTCTTGCGGCCGAGCACGCCGGCCGCCAGCCGCTGGGCCGTGATCACGCTGGGCCGGAAGCGCGGCTCTTCGTAGTACTGGTGATAGATCGACTCCATCACCGGATGGGAAACGTCGAGCCCGGTCAGGTCCAGCAGTTCGAACGGACCGAGCCGAAAGCCCGCCTGGTCCTTGAGGATCCGGTCAACCGTGGCGAAATCGGCCACGCCTTCTCCGACGATGCGGAGTGCCTCGGTGCCGTAGCCGCGGCCCGCATGGTTGACGATGAAGCCCGGCGTGTCCTGCGCCTGCACCGCCTTGTGGCCCATTTGTCCGGC
>Ga0075366_10000550_pt1 | contig 17475 bp, 15 predicted proteins | sample EndMethybrTD3031_FD_72351 | JGI IMG/M metagenome (GOLD analysis project Ga0075366, IMG submission 72351) | Populus endosphere microbial communities from Tennessee, USA - Endosphere MetaG P. TD hybrid TD303-1 | ecosystem: Host-associated > Plants > Roots > Endosphere | place: USA: Tennessee...
GAGCTTGTCGGTCACGGCCTTCGGCGTGCCCTTCGGCGCGTACATCGCGTGCCAGATCGACACGTTGAAGCCCTTCAGGCCCGACTCGTCGAGCGTCGGCAGGTTCTTTAGCGCGGGTGTCGTCAGGCGCTTGTTGGTCGTCACGGCGTAGGCCTTGATCTTGCCGCTTTCGATCTGCCCGGTCGTGTTCGTCGTCTGGTCGCACATCAGGTCGACCTGGCCGCCCATGAGGTCGGTCATCGCCGGACCTGTGCCCTTGTAGGGAACGGTCTGCATGTCGATCTTCAGCGTGCTCTGCAGCAGCAGCCCGCACAGGTGCGAGGCAGCGCCGAGGCCAGCATTGGCGAGGTTGATCTTGCCCTTGTTCGCATCGAACCACTTCAGCAGCTCGGCGTAGTTATTCGCCGGCAGCGTCGGCTTGCCCACGAGCGTCATCGGCACTTCGTTGATCATGCCCAGGTACTCGAAGTCGCCGAGCGTGTCGTAGGTCATCTTGCGGTAGAGCGCAGGCGACGTGCTCATGCCGATGTGATGGATCAGCAGCGTGTACCCGTCGTTCGAAGCCTTAGCGACCTTGCCGGCGCCGAGCGTGCCGCCGGCACCGCCGACGTTCTCGATGATGATCGACTGGCCGCCGAGCGGCTTGCGCAGCGCCTCTGCCAGGTCACGCGCGACCTTGTCGGTCGGGCCACCGGCAGCGAACGGCACGACGATCGTGATCGGTTTTTCCGGGTACTCGGCCCAGGCCGAAGCCGTGAACAGCGCGGCCAGGCTGGCAAGGAGGAAGCGGGATGAGGTGTTCATCGTCTTGGAATGCATGGGAGTGGCGGACGCGCGATTGTCGCGGCGCGCCAAGACCTCGCCAAGGCGGAAAACTCGTAAATCGCCGCGTAGGGCTTTTCGATGCGGCCGGGCCGCGGCGCATCAATGGAGCGAGCGCGTGTCTTCGATGACCTTGCCGTCGTTCGGCAGCGTGCCAGGTGCGCAAAGCAGCACGTCGCCCCGCAGCTTCGTGACATCGCGCACGCTTTCGCCCAGGCGCGCCGACAAACCCTCGGGCGCGCCGTCGACCTCGACCCGCAGCTCCATCCGGTCGTTCGCCATCTCGCCGGCGACGACGAGCCGGGCCCGCTTGACCTCCGGATGCCGCCGCACGATCTCCGCCACCTGCGCCGGGTGCACGAACATGCCGCGCACCTTGGCGGTCTGGTCGGCTCGCCCCATCCAGCCCTTGATCCGTGTGTTGGTGCGGCCGGTCGGGCAGGGGCCGGGCAGCACGGCCGACAAGTCTCCGGTGCCGAAGCGAATCAGCGGGTAGTCGGGGTTCAAGGTCGTCACGACCACCTCGCCGACCTCACCCTCCGGCACTGGTTCGCCGGTGCCGGGACGAACGATCTCGACGATCACGCCCTCGTCGAGCACGAGCCCTTCGCGGGCCTCGGTTTCATAAGCGATCAGTCCGAGATCGGCGGTGCCGTAGCTCTGATAGGCGGAGATGCCGCGCTCGGCCAGCCAATCGCGCAGGCTGGGCGGAAACGCCTCGCCGCCAACCGAAGCCTTGCGCAGCGAGGGCAGCGCGAGGCCGAGCTCGGCGGCCTTCTCGACGATGATCTTCAGGAAGCTCGGCGTGCCGATGTAGCCGTCGGGTCGCAGCTGGCGTATGGCCTGCACCTGCTGCTCGGTCTGCCCGGTGCCACCCGGAAACACGGTGCAGCCGATCGCGAATGCGCCGCTTTCCATCATCGCTCCGGCCGGCGTGAAGTGATAGCTGAAACAGTTGTGCGCCAGATCGCCGGGCCGAAACCCCGCCGCGAACAGCGCGCGCGCCATGCGCCAGTAGTCTGCACGCGAGCCTTCGGGCTCGTGGATCGGGCCGGGCGAGACGAAGACGCGAAGTGCGCGTTGGCTGGCCGCTCGTGTCGACCCCCAGCCGATCGCCGAGAAGCCGCCAAACACATCGCCGGTCGCGGCGAGTGCGTCGCGCTGCATCTCGAGCAGCTCATGCTTGCGAACCACCGGCAGTCGCGCGAGCGCAGTGCGGCTCGTGACCTGCGCCGCGTTCACATTGCGCAGGCTTTCAGCGAACGCGCTCGTGTGCGTCCGCGCGTGCGCAACCTGGCGAGCCAGTGCGGCCATCAGCTCGGCCTCGCGCTCGGCTGCGGGGCGCGTCTCGAGTGCGTCGTAGGCTGTTGCCATCGTCGGCTCAGTCTTCGTCGAGCTTGGCGGCACGACGCTTCGCATCGTCGACGAGCTTGCGCTGCTGTGCCGGCGTCTCGATCGGGTAGCGTTCGAAACCCATGCCGCCCGACTTCTTCAGGTCGACCGACAGCTGTCCCTGCTCGTCATGAAAGTGCAGGAACGCATTGCTGCGCAGATAGAAGATGCCCGGCTGCTTCTCGGTCAGGCCCTTGATCTCGCGCAGTTGCCGCAGCAGCGGCAGCAGCGGCTTCAATGCTTCCGGGCTCGCGTGTGCCATGTCGTTTACTCCTTGAGTCCTCGGGCGGCGAGCGTTCAGGCGAGCCAGCGCTTGCGGCGCTTGTAGCTCTTCGAGTCGCGAAAACTCTTGCGCTCGCCTCCGTCGGCCGAACCGCCCATGCCGAGATAGAACTCTTTCACGTCCTGGTTCTCGCGCAGGCTCGCCGCCTCGCCGTCCATCACGACCCGGCCGTTCTCGAGGATGTAGCCGTAGTCCGAGTAGCGCAGCGCCATGTTCGTGTTCTGCTCGGCAAGCAGGAACGTGACCTTCTCCTTCGTGTTGAGATCACGCACGATCTCGAACACCTCTTCGACGATTTGCGGTGCAAGCCCCATCGACGGCTCGTCGAGCAGCACCATCTTCGGGTTGGCCATCAGCGCGCGGCCGATCGCGCACATCTGCTGCTCGCCGCCCGAGGTGTAGGCGGCCTGCGAGGCGCGGCGCACCTTCAGGCGCGGGAAGTACGCGTAGACCTTCTCGAGCGTCGCCGCGACAGCGGCCTTGCCGTCGCGGCGCGTGTAGGCGCCGGTCATCAGGTTCTCCTCGATGCTGAGATGGGCGAAGCAATGCCGCCCCTCCATCACCTGGATCACGCCGCGGTTGACCATCTCCGACGTGCTGAGCGCCTCGATGCGTTCGCCGCGCAACTCGATCGAGCCCTTGGTCACCGCCCCCCGCTCGCCGGCGAGCAGGTTGCTCACGGCGCGCAGCGTCGTCGTCTTGCCGGCCCCGTTGCCGCCCATCAGCGCGACGATGCGCCCCTGCGGAACCTGCAGCGACACGCCCTTCAACACGAGGATCACGTGGTTGTAGATCACCTCGATGCCGTTGACGTTCAAAAGCACGGTACTCATGGGACGATTCCAAGCGGTCGCCGCGGATCCGGCTTTGCCGGTCCGCCAGCGGCGCCCCCTTGAGGGGGTGCGCCGAAGGCGCTACGGGGGTGGGCCATGTCCTCAGCTGCCGCAGTCGGCTGCGTCGCGCCGGGTCAGCTTCTTGTCCGACAGGTACTTGTCGGCGGAGACCTTCACCATCGGCTTCAGGATCTGCTCGTCGGCCTGCATGAAGTCGGAGACGAAGTTCCACTTGCTGCCGTCCCAGGTGTGGATACGCACCGAGGTCGAGCCCATGTGATCGGCGCACGAAGTCGAGAGCGGGCGCATCACGCCGGCGAAGCCGAGCGCGTCGAGCTTCTTCTGATCGAGCGCGAGATTCTCGAAGCCCCAGCGCACCTGTTCGCCCGTCATCACCTTGCCCTTGCCGAAGCGTTCCTGCGCGCGCCGCACGGCTTCGATGCCGAGCATCTGGATGATCAGACCGCGCGTGTACAGCACCGAGCCGACCTCTTCCTTCGGGCCGGTGCCCTGGCCCTTGTCGTGCACGTACTTCAGGATGTCCTGGATCACTTTCGGGCTCTGGCCCGAGGTGTTCAGGTTCAGCGCGTTGTAGCCCTTCGCGCCTTCACCGATGTCCTTCACATCGGGTTCGGCACCTGACCACCACACGCCGTACATCTTGTCGCGCGGATAGCCGACGGCCTGCGCTTCCTTCAGCGCGGTCGAATTCATGACGCCCCAGCCCCACAGCAGCACGTAGTCGGGACGGTTCTGGCGCACCTGCAGCCAGGTGGCCTTCTGCTCGACGCCCGGCGCGGTGACCGGGAGCATCTGGATCTCGAAGCCGTGCATCTTGGCGCGTTCCTGCAGCACGGGGATCGGCTCCTTGCCGAACGGCGAGTCGTGATAGACGAAGGCGATCTTCTTGCCCTTGAGCTTGTCGAGCCCGCCTTCCTTCTTGCCGATGTATTGGATCAACACATCCATCGCAGTCCAGTAGCTCCCCATCAGCGGGAAGTTCCACTTGAACGCATTGCCGTCCTGCGAGGCGGCGAGGCCGTAGCCGAGCGTGAGCAGCGGAATCTTGTCGACCGGCGCCTTATCGGTCAGCGCGAACGTGATGCCCGTGGCCTGCGGATCGATCATCGACGCGCCCTTGCCCTTGAGGCGCTCGTAGCACTCGACACCGCGATCGGTGGCATAGCCCGTCTCGCATTCCTCGTAGCTGATCTTCACGCCGTTGATCCCGCCGTCACGGGCGTTGATCATCTTGATGTAGTCCTGCTTGCCGTTCGCCCACGGCGTGCCGTTCGGCGCGTACGGTCCGGTGCGGTAGACGAGCAGCGGGAAGAACTGCTCCTTTGCCTGCGCGAACGCGGGCGGCGTGGCGAGCATGCTCGCCGCGACCGCAGCGACTGCCGCGGTCGAGAGGGCTATGCCCTTCAGAGTCTTGAACAACATGTCTGCCTCCAGAGGTGGGGAATGTGCACTCGTCAGTGCGTAGGGAAACTCTCTCGATTCACGATTCAATGCGGGAACGGCCACAGGCGCAGCTTCTCCTTGCCGATCGTCCACAGGCGGGCCAGCCCGTGCGGCTCGACGATCAGGAAGAACACGATCAGCGCGCCGAAGATCATCAGTTCGAGGTGCGATGCCGTGGCGGTCGAGATGGGAATCCCGAACCACTGCGGGATCTGGCTCAGCACCAGCGGAAGAATCACGATGAACGCGGCGCCGAAGAAGCTGCCGAGGATCGACCCGAGCCCGCCGATGATGATCATGAACAGCAGCTGGAACGATCGATCGATCGAGAAAGCTGCCGGCTCCCACGAGCCCAGGTGCACGAAGCCCCACAGCGCACCCGCCACGCCGACCATGAACGAGCTCACCGCGAACGCCGTGAGCTTTGCGTACATCGGCCGGATGCCGATCACTGCGGCGGCGACGTCCATGTCGCGCATCGCCATCCACTCGCGGCCGATCGCGCCGCGCACCAGGTTCTTCGCAAGCAGCGCGAGCACGCCCACCACCATCAGGCAGAACAGATACTTCTGCACCGGCGACTCGACCGGCAGGCCGAACACGCTCAGGTTTGGAACGCTCACCGAGCCCGACGACGAATCGTTCGTGAGCCACTTGATGCGCTGAAAGGCCCAGTCGCTGAAGAACTGCGCCGCCAGCGTGGCGACCGCAAGGTACAGGCCCTTGATGCGCAAGCTCGGAATGCCGAACAGCACGCCGAAGATCGTTGCGCTCAGACCGCCCAGCAGCAGCGCAGCGAGCAGCGGCATGCCGTCGATGCGCACCGTGAAGTTGTAGGCCGCGTAGGCGCCGACGGCCATGAACGCACCGGTGCCCAGCGAGATCTGCCCGCAGTAGCCAACCAGGATGTTCAGCCCGATCGCCGCGAGCGAGAGGATCAGGAACGGGATCAGCACCGCACGGAACAAGTACTCCGGCGCGACCAGCGGCACCGCGATGAACGCGACGACCAGCAGCAGCGCGAAGACCCAGCGGTCCTGCACGATCGGGAAAATCTGCTGATCGGCCCGATAGCTGATCTTGAACTGGCCGTTTTCGCGGTAGAGCATCAGGCCTCCCGCCGGGCCGCCCCAAGGGGGGCCTGCGCCCCCTCGGGGGGCCGTGAGCGAAGCGAACACAGGGGCATCATGACTAGACCCGATCGATGATCTTCTCGCCGAACAGGCCTTGGGGCCTGACGAGGAGGAACACAAGCGCCAGCACGTACGCGAACCACACCTCGATGCCGCCGCCGAAGAATGGACCGAGGTAGATCTCTGAAAGCTTCTCGCCGACGCCGATGATCAGCCCTCCGATGATGGCGCCCGGGATCGACGTGAGCCCGCCGAGGATCACGACCGGCAGCGCCTTCAACGCGACAAGCGTCAGCGAGAACTGCACCCCGAGCTTGCTGCCCCAGATGATGCCGGCGACCAGCGCGACGATCCCGGCCACCGACCAGACGATCACCCAGATGCGCGCGAGCGGAATGCCGATCGACTGCGCGGCCTGGTGATCGTCGGCGACCGCGCGCAGCGCGCGGCCGGTTGCGGTCTTCTGGAAGAACAGCGCGAGCAGGGCGACCAGCGCCGCGGCGATCACCGCGGCGGCCAGGTCTTCCTTGTTCACCAGCACGCCGCCCTGGAACGCCTTCTCGAACAGGAAGATCGGCTCCTTCGGCAGCCCGATGTCGATCTTGTAGATGTCGTTGCCAAACAGCATCTGGCCGATGCCTTCGAGAAAGTAGGTCACACCGATCGTCGCCATCAGCAAGGTGATGCCTTCCTGGTTGACGAGCTTGCCGAGCACCAGCTTCTCGATCAGCCACGCGACGACGATCATGATCGCGCACGCGACGATGAAAGCGAGCACGTTGACGAGCGCCTTGTTCGCCAGCCCCGTCCATGCCGGGATCCATTCGGCGAAGCGGGCCATCGCGAGGGCCGCGAACAGAACCATCGCGCCCTGCGCGAAGTTGAACACGCCGCTCGCCTTGAAGATCAGCACGAAGCCGAGCGCGATCAGCGAATACAGCATCCCGACCATCAGGCCGCCGAACAGTGTTTCGAGGAAGAAGCCCATGTCGTTTCTTCCGCCCTCAGTGCGCCGTGCCGAGGTACGCGCTGATCACATCGGGATTGGCGCGCACGTCCTCGGGTGAACCGTCGCCGATCTTCTTGCCGTAGTCGAGCACGACGACGCGGTCGCTGATGTCCATCACGACACCCATGTCGTGCTCGATCAGCACGATCGTCGTGCCGAACTCGTCGTTCACGTCGAGGATGAAGCGGCTCATGTCCTGCTTCTCCTCGACGTTCATGCCCGCCATCGGCTCGTCGAGCAGCAGCAGCGTGGGCTCCATCGCGAGCGCGCGGCCGAGGTCCACGCGCTTTTGCAGACCATACGGCATGCGCCCGACCGGCGTCTTGCGGTACGGCTGGATCTCGAGGAAGTCGATGATGCGTTCGACCTGTTCGCGCTGCGCGATCTCCTCGCGCTCTGCCGAGCTGAAGCCGAACGGATTGCGGAAGGCCTGCTGAAGCAGGTTGGCCTTCATCTTGAGGTTGCGCCCCGTCATGATGTTGTCGAGCACGCTCATGCCCTTGAACAGCGCGAGGTTCTGGAACGTGCGCGCGACGCCCATCTCGGCGACCTGGCGCGAATTCATGTGCTTGAAGGTCTTGCCCCGGAAGGTGATGGCGCCTTGCTGCGGCTGGTACACGCCGTTGATGCAGTTGAGCATCGAGCTCTTGCCGGCGCCGTTCGGCCCGATGATGGCGCGCACCTCGTGCTCGCGCACGTCGAAGCTGATGTCGGTGAGCGCCTTCACGCCGCCGAACGACAGCGAGATGTTCTGCACCGCGAGGATCACGTCGCCGATCTTTCGCGCAGCCATCACGCAGCCTTCTTCACGACGCCGAACGTCTTGGTGTCGAGGATGCGCAGGTCGGCCGCGACCATGCCCGTGCGCCCGTCCTCGAACCTGACCGCCGTCTCGATGTACTGGCTCGCCTTGCCGCTGTACAGCGCGTCGACCAGCACCTGGTAGCGCTCGGCGATGAAGCCGCGGCGGACCTTGCGCGTGCGGGTCAGCTCGCCGTCATCGGCGTCGAGCTCCTTGTGCAGGATCAGGAAGCGGCTGATCTGGCTGCCGGCGAGCTTGTCGTCGGCCGCCAGGTCTGCATTGACCTTCTCGACGCATTCGCGCACCAGCTCGTACACCTCGGGCTTCTGCGCGAGGTCGGTGTAGCCGGCATACGGCAAGTTGCGCCGCTCGGCCCAGTTGCCGACGGCCTCGAAGTCGATGTTGATGAACGCGCACACCTTCTCGCGCCGGTCGCCGATCACGACCGCTTCCTTGATGTGCGGGAAGAACTTCAGCTTGTTCTCGACGTACTTGGGCGCGAACATCGCGCCGTCGTGCGCGCCGCCCTGCAGACGGCCCACGTCCTTCGCGCGGTCGATGATCTTGAGGTGTCCGCCGGCATCGATGAACCCTGCGTCGCCGGTGTGGTACCAGCCTTCGCTGGTGAGCACCTCGGCCGTCGCGGCCGGGTTCTTGTAGTACTCGCGCAGCAGGCCGGGTGACTTGACGAGAATCTCGCCGGTGTCCGTGAGCTTGATCTGCACGCCGTCGATCGGCACACCCACCGTGTCGGCCTTTGCCTCGTGGTCTGGCTGCAGGCAGACGAACACAGCGGTCTCGGTCGAGCCATAGAGCTGCTTCAGGTTGATCCCGATCGAGCGGTAGAACGTGAAGAGGTCCGGTCCGATCGCTTCGCCCGCCGTGTACGCGACTCGCACGCGCGAGAAGCCGAGCGTGTTGCGCAGCGGCCCGTAGATGAACAGGGTGCCGAGCTTGTAGCGCAGCCGATCGAGCACGCCCACCGGCTTGCCGTCCATCAGCGCGGGGCCCACGCGGCGTGCGAGCGCCATGAAGTGATCGAAGAGCCACTTTTTCACGCGGCCGGCGTCTTCCATCCGGATCATCACCGTCGTGAGCAGGCCCTCGAAGATTCGCGGCGGTGCGAAGTAATAGGTCGGGCCGATCTCCTTCAGATCGATCATCACCGTCTCGGCCGACTCGGGGCAGTTGACGACGTAGCCGCATGCGAGCCACTGCGCGTACGAGAAGATGTTCTGGCCGATCCACGCCGGCGGCAGGTACGCGAGGACCTCCTCGTTGTCGCCGAGCTTGTCGAAGCGTGCGCCGGCCTGGGCGCGGTCGATCAGCGTGGAGTGGGTGTGCACCACGCCCTTCGGGTTGCCGGTCGTCCCCGATGTGAAGAACATCGCCGCGACATCGTCGGCATTCGTCTTCGCGACTTCGGCCTCGAAGAATTCGGGGTGCGCCGCGTTGAATGCGCGGCCGGCGGCGACCAGCGTGTCGAGCGCAGCCAGCCCGGGCTCGACGTAGTTGCGCAGCCCGCGCGGGTCGTCGAACCAGATGCGAGCCAGGCCGGGGCACTGCTCGCGCACCTCGAGCATCTTGTCGACCTGCTCCTGGTCTTCGACGATCGCGAACGTGATCTCGGCGTTGGTGATCGGGAACACGAACTCGCCGGCCGCCGCGTCCTGGTAGAGCGGGACCGGGATCGCCCCGAGCGATTGGGCTGCGAGCATCGACGCATACAGCCGCGGCCGGTTCTCTCCAATCACCACGATGTGCTGGCCGCGCTTGAGGCCGGCCTCGGCCAAGCCGCCCGCCAGCGCGCGCACCAGCTCGGCCAGTGCGCCCCAGCTCAGCGTCTGCCAGATCCCGAACTGCTTCTCGCGCAGCGCCGGCGCGGTCGGCCGGCGGGCGGCGTGATCGAGCATCAAACGTGGGAAGGTGGTGGGCACGCGCGGACTTTCAGAATCGCTTGGACCGCAATGTAGGAACAAGTTTGACGCCAGGTTGTCGTTCTGACGACAATCCTAGGGACAGTCCCCTTCGGTGTTTCCCTCGATGGCCACGCTCGCTCCAAACGCCAACCCGCCGCTTCTTGCCCGGGCACGCCGGCCGAACGCGGATGAGCTTGCCGGCATTCCCTGGTTGGAGTCGCTCGATGCGCAGGAGCACGAGGCCGCAGTCGAAGACCTGAAGGTGGTGCGGGTCGATACCGGCGAACTGCTGTGCCGCGTGGGCCGCCCGGTGACCTACTGGTTCGGCGTGATCGACGGCTTTCTGAAGATGAGCAACGACACGGCCGAGAACATGCCGATCACCTTCACCGGCCTGCCGCCGGGTGGCTGGTTCGGCGAGGGCACGGTCATCAAGCGCGAGGTCTATCGCTACAACATCAAGGCCGTGCGCAGGAGCGTGGTTGCCGGCTTGAGCGTGTCGACCTTTCACTGGCTGCTCGATCGCAGCATCCCGTTCAACCGCTTCATCATCCAGCAGCTGAACGAGCGGCTCGGCCAATTCATCGGAGCGCGCGAGACCGATCGCATGATCAACGTCGATGCGCGCGTGGCGCGCAGTCTCGGCGCGCTCTTCCACCCCGTGCTGTACCCGGGTGTCGCCGGGCTGTTGCGCATCACGCAGCAGGAGCTTGGCTACTTGATCGGCCTCTCGCGCCAGCGCGTCAACGAGGCGCTGAACGTGCTGCAGGATCGCGGGCTGATCCGGATCGAATACGGCGGCGTGCGCGTTCTCGACCTGGACGGGCTGCGGCGCGTCGGCTGAGCGTTCAGCCCGGGTTCGCCGGTTTACCGCAAGGCGCAAATGCGTTGCGCTTGCAGGTCTTGTTCATCCGTTCGAGATTCCCGACGCGACATGCCCCGACGGCACGTGCGCGGCGGCCGAGTGCACATGGCCGGTCTGATCGTCGAAGAAGAAGTCGGGCTCGAACTCGCGCAGGAACTCGCCTTTGGACAGGCCGCCGAGGAACATCGCCTCGTCGACCTCGATGTTCCAGTCCATCAGCGTGCGGATCGCGCGCTCATGAGCCGGGGCGCTGCGGGCGGTGACGAGCGCGGTGCGAATCCGCATGCCGTCGCTCGGCTCGTGCTGCAGCCGCTGCAGCGCTTCGAGCAGCGGCTTGAATGGCCCCGCGGCGAGCGGCGTGGCGGCCTGCGCGCTCTCGTGGGCCTGGAAGGCGTCGAGCCCGCTGCGCTGGTACACCTGTTCGGCTTCGTCGGAGAAGAGCACCGCGTCGCCGTCGAAGGCAATGCGCACCTGGTCGGGGTGCGCGCTCGACGCCCGGGCGGAGTGGGGGTACACGCGCGCCGCCGGCACGCCGGCGGCCAGTGCGGAGCGCACGTCGGCCTCGTTGGTCGACAGGAACAGGTGCGCGTTGAGCGGGCGCAGGTAGCGCCAGGGCGATTCGCCGCGCGTGAACACGCCGCGCTGGATCGGCAGGCCGTAATGCTGGGCGGAGCGGAACACGCGCATGCCGGAAACCGGGTCGTTGCGCGACAGGATCACGACTTCGACCCGCTGTTGCGGCAAGGCAGTGCCGACCGCCGCGATCGGCCCGCGCAGGTTGAACGCGAGCAGCTTGTTGACGAGCGAGAACGCGACGCCCGGCTTGGCGGCGTGGTCGAGCCGGTCCAGCTGCAGCCGCATGTAGGCGCGGTCATCGGTTGCTTCGAAGAGCTGGTTCTCCTCTTCGAAGTCGAAGAGGGCGCGTGAGGAGATCGCGACGACGAGTTGACCGTCCAGGCTGGTGGGCATGCGGGCGATCATACGCAGCGCGATCCGGCTCTGAAACAAACGAAACATTGGCGGCCTGCGGCGGTAACGGTGCTGATACCGACCGGGCCGAGCATTCCGCTACCGATTCAACGATCCACCCCGGAGCGCCGCGATGAACACGCTTGTTTCCAGCACCCTGAACAGCTTCTTGTTCCGCCTCGTCGCGGCTCCGCGGCGCCAAGTCGCCGTGCGGGTTGCCCAGCCTGCTGCGCAGCGGGTTGCACCGAACCCGTGGGCGGCCGAAACGCGTCCGCTCGTGTTCCGCAGCGAAGCATTCGCGGAAGACCTTGAAGAAGTCTTCGAAGACTTCGAAGCCTTCGATGCTCGGGCCAACTGAAGCTCCCGGTCCCGGTGGTCCGCACGCGAGGCCCGATATGATCAACGCGCTTCAAGAACGAGTCCAACCTGGAACAGGCTTCATGACGCACTTCGAGCCCACCACTTCGGCCACGCTGCTGGTGGTCGACGACGAGCCGGAGCTGCGCTCGCTGCTCGGTGAGTACTTCGGCCGCCATGCCTACACCGTGCGCTGCGCCGCCGATGCCGCGCAGGCCCGCACGATGATCGCGGAGTCGGCGCCCGACCTGGCGATCCTCGACGTCAACATGCCCGGCGAGAACGGGCTGTCGCTCGCACGCTGGCTGCGCGAGGCGCACCCCGGCACGGCGATCGTGATGCTCACGACTGCGGGCGAGTCGGTCGATCGCATCGTCGGCCTCGAGCTCGGTGCAGACGACTACGTTCCCAAGCCCTTCGAGATGCGCGAGCTGCTGGCACGGGTGCGCGCCGTGCTGCGCCGCGCGATGCAGCCCGCTGTTGCCAGCACGACGAACGACGCCGGCCCCGCGCTGGCGCCATCGCGCCGTGTCGCATTCGGTGCCTGCCAGCTCGACCTCGACGAGCGCCGCCTGTTCGGAGCCGGCGGCGAGGAGATCGACATCAGCGCCGCCGAGTTCGATCTGCTGGCACTCTTCGCACGTCACCCGAACCGGCCGCTGAACCGCGACCAGATCATGGAGCAGGCCCACAACCGCGGCTGGGACGTGTTCGACCGCTCGATCGACCTGCGCGTGATGCGCCTGCGCCGCAAGATCGAGCGCAATCCAGACAAGCCGGAAGTGCTGAAGACAGTTCGCAACGTCGGCTATGTCTTCGTGCCTTCGCCCGCGGCCACCCGGGGCGGCGTGACGTGACCGACGCGGGCGGCCGCTTCATCCATCCGCCCACACCGCCCGGCGCGGCGTCGGCCGCGTTGCTCGCGCCCGAGTCGGGCATGCTGAACGCGCTGCTCGACCACATCCCTGGCCGGGTCGTCGTCGTCGGACGAGACCATCGCTATCTCTACGTGAACCGCGAGTTCCTCGAGTTCATGGGCCTGCAGCCCGAGGAGGCCATCGGCCGCCACGTCTGCGAGCTGCTCGGCGAGGCCGTGTTCGAAACATACATTCCCGTGGCCGAGCGCTTGTTCGCCGGCGAGTCGATCCGCTGGGAAGGCTGGGTCGATTACGAGAAGCAGGGCCGCCGCTACATGCAGGAGCACCTGCTGCCCTATGCGCCGGCCGGCGGCCGAGTGGAAGCGGTGATCGCCTTCGGACGCGAGCTCACCGAGCTCAAGGAGCGCGAGCTCGAACTCGCCGCGAAGCTGCAGGAGCTGCAGACCAGCGAGGCGCTGAAGTCAGCGATCGTCGACCACGCTCTCGTTGCGCTGATCACGACCGATGCCGACGGCCGTGTCGTCGAGTTCAACCCGTCGGCCGAGGCGATGTTCGGGCGCAAGCGGGTCGACGTGATGGGGCGGCGGGTCAGCGAGATCATCATGCCCGAGCGCTTTCGCGGCCCGCACGAGGCCGGCCTGCTGCGCATGCAGGGCGGCGCCGCGCCTCGGGTTCTGGGCAAGCGGCTCGAACTCCATGCGCTGCGCGCCGATGGCAGCGAGTTCCCGATCGAGATGGTGCTGTGGCGGACCGATGTCTCGCATGCGGCGCTCTATACCGCGTCGATCGTCGATCTGACGGAGCGGCAGACGTCGGCCCGCGAGATCGAGCGCCAGCGCGACGCGCTGCGCCAGAGCGAGAAGCTCAGCGCGATGGGCAGCCTGCTCGCCGGCGTTGCGCACGAGCTCAACAATCCGCTCGCGATCGTGATGGGTCGCGCCAGCCTGCTCGAGGAGAAGTGCTCCGAGCAGGCAGAGATGCCCGCATCGCAGCTGCGCAACGACGCGCAGCTGATCCGCGAGGCCGCCGAGCGTTGCGGGCGCATCGTCCGCACCTTCCTGAACATGGCGCGCAGTCAGCCCTCGGAGCGCGTCAGCGTCCCGTTGAACGACATGGTGCGCGCGGCCGTCGACATGCTGCAGTACGGCTACCGCACGCACGGCATCGAGCTCGACATCCAGCTCGGCGAAGCGTTGCCGCCAGTGATTGCCGATCCCGACCAGATCGGGCAGATCGTCCTGAACCTGCTCGTCAACGCACAACAGGCGCTCGCAGGACGCAACGCGATGCGCCGCGTGACGGTGCAGACCGGCGTCGAGCCGCGCCGCGAAACGCGCGAGCCGCGCGTGTGGCTGCGCGTGGTCGACAACGGCCCGGGCGTGACCGAGGCCTTGCGCTCGCGCATCTTCGAACCGTATTTCACGACCAAGCCCGAAGGGCACGGCACCGGCATCGGCCTGGCCGTGTCGCGCTCGATGGCGCGCGATCACGGCGGTGACCTGATGCTCGAGCCGGACCGCGGCGACGACAACAACCGCGGCGGCGCGAGCTTCCGGCTGAGCCTGCCGATCAGCGGCGTCGCGGAGGCCGAGTCGATGCCGGGGGTCTTGCCGATACTCGGCGCTTCGCTCACGGCGCGCGTGCTGGTCGTCGACGACGAGGTCGAGCTGTCGGCGCTGATGCGCGACATGCTCGAGGCCGCCGGCTACGACGTGGCGACCGCCGAGTCGGGCATGGTGGCGCTCGAGATGCTCGCGACGGCGCGCTTCGATGCGATCGTCTCCGACCTGCGCATGCCCGACATGGACGGTGCAGCGTTGTGGCGGGCGGTGACGAAGGCGCATCCTTCGCTCGCACGAAACATGCTGTTCGTCACAGGCGATACGCTCTCGCCCGACGCACGCGAGTTCCTGCGCAGCACGCGCTGCCCCGCGCTGGACAAGCCGTTCTCCAAGTCCGACCTGCTCGGCAAGCTGGCCGACCTGCTCGGCTGACGGCTCATCGCGTCGCCGCGCTCAGGCGGCCACCGCTTCGCGTTGTGCCGCGTCGATCATCGTGCTGCTGATGACGCCGTAGAGGTCGACCCACGCTTGGCGCACGTCGTCGGTGAACGCCACGCCGAGGCCCTGCTCGAGAGTCTGGATCAGCGCGCCGCCGACGGTGGCGTAGTGGCTCTCCTTCACGCCGTAGCCCGAGTGGCGCGCGCCGAGCTGGCGCAGCACCGGCAGCAGCGTGGCCGGGCGGTCGAGCAGTTCGAGCGCGCTGGCGATCATCGTCATGAGCCGTTGCCCCTGCTGCGCCATGCTGGCGCCGTGGAACAGGCCGCGCAGCGACGGATCGGCGGCGAACAGGTTGTCGTAGAAGAGGGCGCCGGGCTGGTTCACGGTGAGCTGAACGGCCGCGAAGCTGGCGCGAACGAGTTGGATCTGCTGGGCTTGCATGAGGGCTCCTTGACGAAGCCCATAGCATCGCGGCGCCCGGTATCGACGCCGTTTCAGCGCCGGCGCGAGATCGTTTCGTTGGTTTCCGCGCTGATCCGCGCCTATTGGACGAAGCCTATCGATCCGCGTTTGGCGCGCGCGTCGGGCAGGTGCGCGACATCCACGTGGTCGCAGTGATCGAGCTTCGCGTTGCCGAAAGCGGTCATCCAGGCGCGCCGCATTTCGCGCGGCGCGAGCTCGCTCATCGCGTCGAGCACGTCCTCGCGCGCGTCGGCCTCGAACTGGCGGCCCCAGTCGTGCGCGTTGCGGATCTGGTGGTACAGGCGCGCGGCGATGCTGCGTGCGGCGTCGCGGTCCGGAGCGCAGACCTCGTAGACGTTCATCCGGTTCAGGATCGGCTCCGGAATCGAGTGGCTGTCGTTTGCGGTGGCGACCCAGATCACCTGGCTCGCATCGATGGGCACCTCGGCGAATTCGTCGGTGAACGAGAGTGCGGTGTCGTGCTCGAGCAGGCTGTACAGCGCGCCGAGCGGGTCGTATGCGTGTTCGCCGCCGGCCTTGTCGATCTCGTCGACCACCATCACCGGGTTCGCATACTGGCCGTCGACCAGCGTCTCGAACACCTTGCCCGGACGTGCGCCCTTCCATTGGCTCGATGCACCCGACAGCACCCAGCCAGCCGTCAGCGAGCTCATCGACAAGAAGCCCATGCCGGTGCCGAGCAGCTTGGAGAGCTCGCGTGCGAAGTGGGTCTTGCCGACGCCCGGCGGGCCGAGCAGCAGCAGCGGCGTGATCTCGAGCGCGTCGCGGCTGTCTTCGCACAGCGCAAGCTGGCGCCGCACGTCGTCGAGCACGTCCGAGAAATTGGGGAGCTCGTCGTACAGGGCGTCCATCACCGGCAGGCCGGAGGGCTTGACCTGGAAGCGCTCAGGGCCCTTTTCGATCATGCGCTGGTAGGTGGAGCGCAACGACTCGTGCTCCTTGGGCGGTAGCCGGGTGAGTCGGCGTTCGACTTCGTCGACGCGGTACACATTGCGCATGTGCGCGATCGGGATGCCGCCGCGACGGCTGGGAACCGTGACCAGATCGTTGGAAGTGGGCATGAGGGCATCCTCCTTCAACTGCGCTAAACCATTCAATCACAGCCCGATGTGTTTGGCACCACCGAACAGAGGGGCAAATACGGTGCAGTTAGAGCAGTTTGCGTGCCATCGTCCGACGCAGTCCGTCGGACGAGGCCTTCACTTCACCCAGGTGTTGAGCTGGATGATGGGTAGGAGGACGGCCAGCACGATCAGCATCACGACGCCGCCCATCGCGACGATCAGGAGCGGCTCGAGGATGGTCGCCATCTGCAGCGCGCGGCGCTGTACCTCGGTGCCGAGCTGGCGCGCGGCGCGGTCGAGCATCAGCGGCAGTTGGCCGGTCTGCTCGCCCAGACGGGAGAACATCGCAAGGATGCCCGGGAAGCGCTTCTTGCCTGCCAGGGCCGAGGCGAGCGGTGCTCCTTCGCGCACTTGCACAAGAGCTTCCATCGCATCAGCCCGCATCGCGCGGTTCGAGAGCGTCTCAGCGGCTGCCTGCAGCGCTTTCAGGATGGGCACGCCGGCGCCCGCGAGCATCGCGAGCGTGCCGGCAAAGCGCGCGGCGTTGTAGCCGCGTGAGAGTTTTCCGATCAGCGGCAGGTTCAACCAGCCGGCGTCGAAACTCTGGCGGAACACTTCGTTGCGCAGCATCAGCAGCAGCACGCCGAGACCGCCAACAATGGCCAGCAGCACGAGCCAGCCCCAGTTGCGCAGGAAGGCGCTGATGCCGAGCATCGCGATCGTCAGCGTCGGCAGCGAGCGCTTCGAGCTCGCAAACACCGTCGCAACCTGCGGCACGACATAGGTGACGAGAAAGACGACGATCACGACGGCGATCAATGAAACGATCGCCGGGTACAGCGTGGCGCCGATCAGCTTGCCCTTGAGCTCCTGGCGGCCCTCGAGGTCGTCGGCCAGCCGTTCGAGCACGCCGCCGAGTGCGCCGCTTTGCTCGCCAGCCGCGACGACACCGCGGTACACCTCGTCGAACTCGCGCGATGCGCTGCCCAGCGCACGCGCGAAGGTCGAACCGCCGTTGACCTCGCTGCGCAGGTGTGCGACGAGCTCACGCTGGCGTGGGTCTTCGGCTTCTTCGCTGAGTGCGGTCAGCGCGCGTTCGAGCGGCAGACCCGAGCCGACGAGTCCGGCGAGTTGGCGGGTCCAGACCGTCAGGCTGGTCGAGTTGAAGACCTTGCGCTTGAACTGCAGGCCGGTGCCGGTGG
>Ga0075366_10000552_pt1 | contig 17460 bp, 16 predicted proteins | sample EndMethybrTD3031_FD_72351 | JGI IMG/M metagenome (GOLD analysis project Ga0075366, IMG submission 72351) | Populus endosphere microbial communities from Tennessee, USA - Endosphere MetaG P. TD hybrid TD303-1 | ecosystem: Host-associated > Plants > Roots > Endosphere | place: USA: Tennessee...
AGCAGGTGGACGCGATCGCCGAGGCCGGTGAGTGTTGGCGTGAACACCTTGTGCCCGCGCTTCTCGAGCCGGTCGGCGACCCGCCGCCAGCACCAGCCGCCGTGCCAGGAGCCGTGCACCAGTACGAAAGTCCTTGGCGCTGTCTGTGCGTGTGCTGCGCTGCCTGCGGCCGCGGTTGCGAGCGCCGCGCCTGCCGCGAGCAGTGTTCGTCGTGAGGTCGTCAGTCCTGAAGTCGACATGTGTTTCGCTCCCGATGATCCGGGATTCTCCACATGACCCCTGGATCGACGCGGATGTTAGTTGCCTTCTGGACGAGCCGGAAGGTCACTCTAATCATCGGCAGCGAGCGTAGGTGGGCACGGCGCGTTGCGCCTTTGCCCACCCTACAGCCGTACTAGCGATCAAGGCGCGCGAGCAGCGCCGAGGTGTCCCAGCGGCTGCCGCCCATCTTCTGCACCTCGGCGTAGAACTGATCGACCAGCGCCGCGACCGGCAGGTTCGCGCCGTTCCGCCGCGCTTCGGCGAGGCAGATACTGAGGTCCTTGCGCATCCAGTCGACCGCGAAGCCGAAGTCGTACTTGTCGGCCGTCATGGTCTTGTAGCGGTTCTCCATCTGCCAGGACTGCGCCGCGCCCTTGGAGATGGTGGCGATCAGCGCCTCGATGTCGAGGCCGGCTTTCTTCGCGAAGTGCACGCCTTCCGCGAGGCCCTGCACCAGACCCGCAATGCAGATCTGGTTGACCATCTTGGCGAGCTGGCCAGAGCCCGAGCCGCCGAGCAGCTTGCACATGCGCGCATAAGACGCGATCACCTTCTCGGCGCGGTCATAGGGGCCGGCATCGCCGCCACACATCACGGTGAGCACGCCGTTCTCGGCGCCGGCCTGGCCGCCGGACACCGGCGCGTCAACAAAATCGAAGCCGCGCTTCTTGGCTTCGGCGTAAAGCGTGCGCGCGATCTCGGCCGAGGCCGTGGTGTGGTCGACGAACACCGTGCCTTTGCCCATGGCGTCGAATGCGCCATTGGCGCCGAGCGCCACTTCGCGCACGTCGTTGTCATTGCCGACGCACATCATCACGAAGTCCTGGCCGGCTGCTGCTTCTTTTGGCGTGGCCGCCTTCTTGCCGCCGAACTGCTTGACCCACTGGTCGGCCTTGGCGGCGCTGCGGTTGTAGACGGTGACGTCGTGGCCGCCTTTGTTCTTCAGATGCCCGGCCATCGGATAGCCCATCACGCCGAGACCGAGAAACGCAACCTTCGCCATCGTCATTCTCCCTGAAAAGCAGCGGGTTCTATCGAGGTCAGCCGGAATTTGGTCCGATCAATAACTTGGGCCGGCTCCGTTGACCATAGCGCCCGCGACACTATGGTGACGGCCACATTGCACGGGAAAAACCATGCCGGTCACCAAGGACGACGTCATTGCCAGCTTGAACAAGGTGGCGGGGCCAGACGGCACGCCGCTGCCCAAGACCGGCACGCTGTCGGAGATCGTGGCGAACGACGGCAAGGTGTTCTTCTCGATCACCGTGGATGCCGCCGTGGTGCAGGCCTGGGAGTCGGTGCGAAAGCGCGCCGAGGAGGCGGTCAAGTCGATGCCCGGCGTGCAGTCGGTCATGGTGGCGTTGACGGCCGAGCGTAAAGCCGGGGGGCCGGCCGCGGCGCGCCCGCCGCAAGGCCAAGGAGGCGCAGGGGCGGGCGGTGGCGGTCCCGGCCACGCGCATGGCCGCCAGGCGCAAGGTCCGCAGGGCGTCCCGGGCGTGACCTCGATCATCGCGGTGGCGTCGGGCAAGGGCGGCGTCGGCAAGTCGACGACCGCGATCAATCTGGCGCTCGGGCTTCGCGATCTCGGCATGAAGGTCGGCGTGCTCGATGCCGATATTTATGGACCGTCGCTGCCCAAGCTTCTGGCGATCAAAGAGCGGCCGCAGCAGACCCCCGACAAAAAGCTGAAGCCGATCGAGCGCTACGGCCTCACCGTGATGTCGATCGGTTTCCTGATCGACGACGAAACGCCGATGATCTGGCGTGGCCCGATGGTGATATCGGCGCTGACGCAGATGCTGCGCGAGGTGGAGTGGGGCACGCTCGACGTGATGGTGGTCGACATGCCGCCCGGTACCGGCGACGCCCAGCTCACCATGGCGCAGCAGGTGCCGCTCAAGGGCGCGGTCATTGTCTCGACGCCGCAGGATCTGGCGCTGATCGACGCCCGCCGCGGCATTGCGATGTTCAATCGCGTCAATGTGCCGGTGCTCGGCATCGTCGAGAACATGAGCACCTTCATCTGCCCGAAATGCGGAACGCGCACCGATATCTTCGGTCATGGCGGCGCTCGCCGCGAGGCCGAACGCCTCGGCGTGCCGTTCCTCGGCGAGGTGCCGCTGGAGATGACGATCCGCGAAACCTCGGACGCCGGTCTGCCCATTGTTGCGACGCAACCGGACAGCCCCCATGCGGCGGCTTACCGCACCATCGCGGCCAATGTGCGGGATCAGCTTCTGTCGGGCGGAACCGCCAAGCCGGGCCCGAGAATTGTTATCGAATCGTGATCGAATCCTGACTTAAGTCGGCTTGCACGGTTATCGGCCACAGGCCATGCTTTCGCGTCTTCAAGACGGGGAGCAAATATGAAACGCCGTGAATTCATCAAGGCCGCCGGCATTGGGCTGGCGGGTTCCGCGGTCGCAGCGCCTGCGATCGCACAGTCGATGCCCGAGATTAAATGGCGCTGCACGGCGAGTTGGCCGAAATCGCTCGACACCATTTTCGGCGGCGTCGAAACCTTCGCCAAGGCAGTGGCCGAGGCAACCGACAACAAGTTCCAGATCCAGGTTTTCGCCGCGGGCGAGATCGTGCCGGGCCTGCAGGCCGCGGACGCGGTGACCGCCGGCAACGTCGAGATGTGCCACACGGCGTCGTACTACTATTTCGGCAAGGATCCGACGTTCACCTTCGGCACCTCGCTGCCGTTCGGCATGAACAAGCGGATGATGGACGCCTGGATGTTTTCCGGCGGCGGCATGGATTTGCTCAACGAGTTCTACAAGAAGCACAACATCTACGCGATCCCGGCCGGCAACACCGGCGCGCAGATGGGCGGCTGGTTTCGGAAGGAGATCAAGGAAGTCTCCGACATGAACGGCCTGAAGATGCGGATCGGCGGATTTGCCGGGCGCATCATGTCGAAGCTCGGACTTGTCGCGCAGCAGATTGCGGGTGGCGACATTTATCCGGCGCTGGAAAAGGGCACAATCGACGCCGCCGAATGGGTCGGTCCCTACGACGACGAGAAGCTCGGCTTCCAGAAGGTCGCGCAGTACTATTACTACCCCGGCTGGTGGGAAGGCGGCGCGATGCTGCACAACTTCATCAACATCGCGAAATGGAATTCACTGCCGAAGCACTATCAAGCCATCGTGCATCAGGCTTCGCACGTCGCCAACACCACCATGTGCGCCAAGTACGACGCTGGAAATCCGGCGGCGTTGAAGCGTCTGATTGCCGGCGGCGCGCAGCTTCGCGGCTTCCCGCCTGCGGTGATGGATGCGTCGTTCAAGGCGGCGAACGAGATCTATGCCGAGCTCTCGACCAGCAACCCCGAGTTCAAGAAGGTCTATGACGCGGTGGTGCCGTTCCGCAACGACCAGTATCTGTGGTGGCAGGTTGCGGAATACGGCTTCGACTCCTTCATGATCCGGGCCCGCACCCGGAGCTGATAACGTCTGTTTGATGTTGGGGACCCCGGGGGCTTGGCCTCCGGGGTTTCCTTTTTCCATCGGTGGGTTAGAACGAACTTGGACGGTGGCCGTTCGGCAATGTCGCAGCGGATGAATGCGCGCAGCGGACGGCATAACAAAGAGAGGAAAGCAGCCATGAAAAGCGCCATGAAACGTCGTGAATTCCTGAAGGCCGGCGGTCTGGGTCTCGCCGCATCGGCGGCGGTTGCCGCGCCTGCCATCGCGCAGTCGATGCCCGAGGTGAAATGGCGTTTGACGTCGAGCTTCCCGAAGTCGCTCGACACGCTCTGGGGCGCGTCCGAGACCTTCGCAAAATATTGCGCCGAGGCGACCGACGGCAAACTGCAGATCCAGACCTTCGCGGCCGGTGAAATCGTCCCCGGGCTTCAGGTGCTCGACGCGGTGTCCGCCAACACCGTCGAGATGTGCCACACCGCGGCCTACTACTTCTTCGGCAAGGACCCCACCTGGGCGCTGTTCTGCGCGGTGCCGTTCGGTCTCAACACCCGCCAGCAGAATGCCTGGTTCTACGACGGCGACGGCATGAAGCTGATGAACGAATTTGCCAAGAAGTCGAACGTCCATGCGCTGGTCGGCGGCAATACCGGCGCGCAGATGGGTGGCTGGTTCAGGAAGGAGATCAAGGAGGTCGCCGACCTCAACGGCCTCAAGTTCCGGATCGCGGGACTCGCCGGCCGCACGTTGCAGAAGCTCGGCGTGGTGCCGCAGCAGATCGCCGGCGGCGAGATTTATCCGGCGCTCGAGAAGGGCACCATCGACGCGGCCGAGTGGGTCGGTCCATATGACGACGAGAAGCTCGGCTTCCAGAAGGTGGCGAAGTTCTACTACTACCCGGGATGGTGGGAGGGCGGCACAGCACAACACTTCCTGATCAACACCGCGAAATGGGAAGCGCTGCCGAAGAACTATCAGGCGGTCATGACCGCGGCGGCCGGTCTCGCCAATATCGAGGAGACCGCCCGCTACGACACGCGCAATCCGAAGGCGCTGCGCAGCCTGATTTCCGGCGGCGCGCAACTGCGGCCGTTTCCGCAGCCGGTCATGGAGGCCTGCCTCAAGGCCGCCAACGAAGTGTTCGCCGAGACGTCCGCAGCCAATGCCGACTTCAAGAAGGTGTACGACGCCATGGTCGCCTTCCGGAACGACGGTTATCTGTGGTGGCAGGTCGCGGAGTACACCTACGACAACTTCATGATCCGCACCCGTCCGCGCGGCTAGATTTAGACTGGTTGAAAATTGACAGGCTCGCGGCGATCCGCCGCGAGCCTGCAGTTCGTTGGTTACCGGTCGCGATGGCCTTAAGAAAGCCAGCTCACCTTGCCGGTCGTGATGTCGTGCATCGCGGCGACGATCTTGAGTTGTTTGGCGTCGACCAGCGCCTTGATGATCGGGCTGCGCTTGGTCAGGCTCGCCGCCGTCAAGCTGGCGTTGGCTTCGGCGACCTTTTGCACCAGCGGATTGTTATGCGAGTCGCGGTGGCCGTCCGCCTTGTTCAACGTGGCGAGCGCCGGCTGGAAGTTCTTGAGCAGCGCCGTGATGTTGCCGAGCTTGACGTTATCGACGGCGCTCTTGATGGCGCCGCAGGAATTATGCCCCAGGACTACGATCGCCTTGGCGCCTGCGACCTTGGTTGAATATTCAAGGCTGCCGATAATATCCGTGTTGACGATATTGCCGGCAACGCGGGCGCAGAACACATCGCCGATGCGCTGGTCGAAAACCAGCTCGGGCGGCACGCGAGAATCGATGCAGCCGACAATGGCGGCGTAGGGCGACTGGTTGCTGGCGGTCTGCTTGACCTGCGCCATGAGATCGCAATTGACGGACTTGCCCGCGGTGAACCGCTCGTTGCCGGCTTTCAGCCGCGCAATCGCGTCGTCCGGCGCTGTCGACTTCTGACGTTCGGGCGTGAAGACGGCGCATTCGAGCGACTGCGCGTGAACGGCCGTCGCGGCCAAAGAAAGTCCTCCGGCCAGGCATCCGCAAAAGAGCCGACGTGTGAGCATTGCTCAAATCCCCATCATTGCTGCCGACATTTGGAATCGAGCGATCGGCTTGTGCGTCGACATTTATCACAGGCCCAACCCCTGCACAGCTGACCGTACCCTTCACAACAGATGAAGTTTTCAGCGGTCCCGGTCCGGCGGCGGACTTCCGCATATTGCACTGCGAAACCGCGGCAGAATGACCTTTCCGCCGGGGCGTTTTATTGCGTAAGCTTGCCCCACTGTCGGCGTGAGAGACGTCGCGGTTCGCTTTGCAGTCCTTTCTCGCGCCGACAAAAAACAGGCGAGAGGGGAAACGTCATGAAGCGTCGTGAATTCTTGAAGGCCGCGGGCCTGGGCGTTGCGGCGTCGGCGGTTGCCGCGCCGGCAGTCGCGCAGTCCATGCCGGAAGTCAAATGGCGGCTGACGGCAAGCTGGCCCAAGTCGCTCGATACGCTATACGGCGGCTGCGAGTTTTTTTCCAAGCGCATTGCCGAGATCACCGACAATCGATTCCAGGTTCAGGTGTTCGCTGCGGGCGAGATCGTCCCGGGCCTGCAGGTGCTCGATGCCGTGCAGAGCGGCACCGTCGAGATGGGCAACACCGCGCTCTACTACTATTGGGGCAAGGACGCGGCCTTCACCTACGGCACGGCGCTTCCGTTTGGCCTCAACGCCCGTCAGATCAACGCCTGGCAGCGGTTCGCCGGCGGCAACGAGCTGATGAACGAGCTGCTTGAGAAATACAACTGCATTGGTTTCCCGGCGGCGAACACCGGCGCGCAGATGGGCGGCTGGTTTAGGAAGGAGATCAACAATCTCGGCGACATGACGGGCCTGAAGATGCGGGTCGGCGGCTTTGCCGGCACCATTCTGCAGAAGGTCGGCCTGGTGCCGCAGCAGCTCGCGGCTCCGGACATCTATCCGGCGCTGGAGAAAGGCACACTCGACGCCGCCGAATGGGTCGGCCCGTATGACGATGAGAAGCTCGGCTTCTACAAGGTTGCCAAGTATTACTACTATCCGGGCTGGTGGGAGGGCTGCGGTCAGTCTCACAACATCATCAATCTGGCGAAGTGGCGTGAGCTGCCGAAGCACTATCAGGCGGCGATCATGACGGCTTCCGGCGACGCCTGGAACGAGGTGCTCGGCCGCTACGACTACGCCAATCCGGCAGCGCTCAAGCGGCTCCTGTCCGGCGGCGCGCAGTTGCGGGCCTTCCCGCAGGACGTCATGGAGGCCTGCTACAAGGCCGCCAATGAAATCTACGCCGATCTGTCGAAGACCAATCCGATGTTCAAGAAGATGTACGACACCCTGGTGCCGTTCCGCAGCGACTCGTATCTCTGGATGCAGGTCGCCGAGGGCGGCTTCGACAACTTCATGATCCGGATGCGCACCCGGGCGTAGAGCAAGCGACATCCGAAAGTGCAAAGCCCCGGAGCGCGCTCCGGGGCTTTTTGTTTGGCAATGCTGCGTCCACGATGGCTAGGGTCTGGACGGCCCCAAATTGGGTGGCCCTAGGTCGAGCGGCGGCAGCGCATCGAGGCCGGGCAGGTTGCGCATCTGCTGCTCGATCTTGCTCGTATCGACCGCTGGCGGCTTGTCGAGCATGAAGGTCACGGTCTGCGGCCACACGATCAGGATCGCAACCAGGATGACCTGCAGCACCACCCATGGGATCGCCCCCAGATAGATGTCGGAACTTTTCACAGAGGGCGGGGCGATACCGCGAATGTAGAACAGCGCGAAGCCGAATGGCGGATGCATGAAGCTGGTTTGCACGTTCGCGCCGATCAGCACGCCGAACCAGATCAGATCAATGCCGAGCTTGGTGGCGACCGGGGCCAGCAGCGGGATGATGATGAAGGCGATTTCGAAGAAATCGAGGAAGAACGCAATAACGAAGACGAAAATGTTGACGAACACGAGGAAGCCGACAACGCCACCCGGCAGCGAGGTCAAGAGATGCTCGATCCATTCCTTGCCGCCGACGCCCTGGAACACCAGGCTGAAGACGCGCGCACCGATCAGGATGAACACCACCATGGCGGTGATCCGCATGGTCGAGGACATGCCCTGATAGACCAGATCCCAGGATAGCCGGCCGTTGATCCAGGCCAGCACAAAGCCGCCGACGACACCCATGGCGCCGGCTTCGGTCGGAGTCGCCAGCCCTAAGAAGATCGTGCCGAGCACCAGGAAGATCAGGATCATCGACGGCACCATGCCGCGGATGCAGCGATTGATCAGCGCCCGGCCGTGCAGCGTGCGGGCTTCCGGCGGCAGCGCCGGGACGTCCTGCGGCCGCACGTAGCTGAGCAGCAGCACGTAGCTGGCAAACAGCGCCACCTGAATGAAGCTCGGCCCGATCGCGCCGAGATACATGTCGCCGACCGACTTGCCGAGCTGATCGGCCAGCACCACCAGCACCAGCGACGGCGGAATGAGCTGCGTGATGGTGCCGGACGCAGCGATCACGCCGGTGGTGTGGCGGATCGAATAGCCGTAACGCATCATCACCGGCAGCGAGATGATGCCCATGGCGATGACTGATGCCGCGACAGTGCCGGTGATGGCGCCGAGCACCGCGCCGACCAGGATCACCGCGTAGGACAGTCCGCCGCGCACCGGCCCGAACAACTGTCCGAAGCCCTCGAGCAGGTCTTCGGCCAGGCCGCACCGTTCGAGGATCGTTCCCATCAGCGTGAAGAACGGAATCGCCAGCAGCAGGTCGTTGGAGATGATGCCGAACAGCTGGAACGTCAGGTTGCCGAGAAAGTCGGCGCGGATCAGGCCGAGCTCAATGCCGATGAAGGCGAAGAACAATCCGACCGCGGCGAGCGAGAACGACGCCGGATAGCCGATCACCATGAACAGCATCATGCCCGCAAACATCAGCGGCGCCATGTTGTGGGTCACGAAATCGATCATTGCAGCGGCTTCTCGTAAGCGTGCTCGCGCCGATAGCCGATGGTGAGCGCCGCGATACATTTGATGATTTCGGAAATGCCTTGAAGCGCGACCAGGCCGAAACCGATCGGCAGCACCAGCAACACCGGCCAGCGCACAAGGCCGCCGGCATTGGTCGATACCTCTCCGGAGAGCCAGGCGCCGACAAACCACGGCCAGGTGAAATACATCAGGACGATGCACATCGGCATCAGGAACAGCACGCCGCCCATGAGATCGATGTAGACGCGGGCGCGGTCGCTGACCATGCCGTAGATCAGGTCGACGCGGACGTGCTCGTTGACCTTCAGCGTCCAGGCGGCGCCGAACAGCACCATGCCGGCGAACATGTACCACTGGCCTTCAAGGAAGGCGTTGGAGTTGTTGCCGTACCACCTGACCAGAGCCTGGATGCCGGACAGGAAATGGAATTCGCGGCTGAGCGCGATCAGGGCGTTGATGCCGTAGCGGAAGCCGGCATTGGCAGCGCTGAGCAATGCTGCAAACAGCACGAGATAGTTTGCGATGATGCCGAACCGAAGATTCACGGCATCAATGCCGCGGCTGAGTTTCAGCAGCGTATGAATAGTCCCGTTCAAGTCCGGTTCCCCTCCGGGCGGCCCGCCGGGGCAGGCCGCAAGCGTCGCATCCCGCAGCCCGGCCTTATTTCCCCCGCCGGGCTGTTTCCACCTAATCTGAAGGGCGGGCCGGTCGTCAATTCAATCTTGGTCGAACACGGGCTGTGGCCGGTCCGGGCGGGGGTATTTAGGCCGCCGTGTTGCTTTTCATGGTGAGTTCGCGGCGGTTTACCGCTTCGCGGTGCAGCGTATAGATGCCGCCGCCGACGATCAGGACCGTGCCCACGATGGACCAATTGTCAGGTAATTCCCGGAACACGAGGTAGCCGCCGACCGCCGAGGTGATCAGGTAGCTGTACCGGAACGGTGCGACCACCGAGAGGTCGACGTCGCGAAAGCCGAGCGCCATGAGATAGAGCGCAATGCACATGAAGACCGCGGCGACGCTCAATTGGGCGAAGGCCCAGCCGTCCAATCCTCGCCAATCTTCCGTGAAGAAGAACAGCAATCCGAAAAGCGTAATGACGATCGAACTCCAGAATATCATGACCAGCACCGGCAGCGTGTGTCCGATACGCCGCGTCATGATTTCGCGGAAGGCGGCGGCCAGCGCGCAGCCGGCGCCAACGATGGCCCAGATGTTGAATTCGGACGGAACCGGCTTGATCACCAGGAGTGCGCCGAAGAAGCCGATGCCGATCGCAGTCCAGCGCCGCCAGCCGACCATTTCGCGATAGAGCACCACCGAGAATGCCGTGATCAGGAGCGGTGCGATCTGGAGCACGGCTGCGATATTGGCGAGCTTCATGTGCGCCAGCGCCGCGATGAAACCTGCGGTGGACAAGCCGTCGAACAGCGATCGTAAGGCCACTTGCCGGGTGAGGCCAGCCCGCAACTCGCGCGCCCGGCCGACCACGAGCACGATGGCGCCGAGCAGCAGCGACGTGACGATGCCGCGCACGAAGATAACTTCGCCCGCCGGATAGGTGAACAGGATTTCCTTCACCAGCACGTCGTTGACGGTGAACGCCGCCATGCAGCCGCAGATGGCCAGGACACCGCGCTGATTGTTGCTCAAGGTCGATGCCACGGAAGCTCCCAGCGCTGCGCCGCGGACGAGACGCTCAGCCGCCGGTTACGCTCATGTGGCGGGACAGCGCCGGGCGCTTATGGCGCCGGTCGATGACGAAGTCGTGGCCCTTCGGCTTGCGGGTGATGGCCTCGTCGATGGCCGCGTAAACCGCGTCGTTGGATTCCGATGCGCGAAGCGGCGCCCGAAGGTCGGCGGCATCCTCCTGGCCCAGGCACATATAGAGCGTGCCGGTGCAGGTGATGCGGACGCGATTGCAGGATTCGCAGAAATTGTGGGTCATCGGCGTGATGAAGCCGAGCCGTCCGCCGGTCTCGTTGACGCGCACGTAGCGCGCCGGACCGCCGGTCTTGTAATCGAGATCCTCGAACGAGAAGCGTTGGGCGAGGCGGGCCCGCACCATCGACAGCGGCAGATACTGGTCGAGCCGGTCGTCGCCGACGTCGCCGAGCGGCATCACCTCGATGATGGTGATGTCCATGCCGCGGCCATGCGCCCAGGCCACGATGTCGGCAAGCTCGTCCTCGTTGACGCCCTTGAGCGCGACCGCGTTGATCTTGATTTTCAGGCCTGCGGCCTGCGCGGCATCGATCCCTTCCATCACCTTGCCGAGATCGCCCCAGCGTGTGATGGCGCGGAACTTGTCGGGATCGAGCGTGTCGAGCGAGACATTGATGCGCTCGATACCGCAGTCCTTGAGCGCTTTGGCGTATTTCGCAAGCTGCGAGCCGTTGGTCGTCAGCGTCAATTCGTCGAGCGCGCCGGTCTGAAGGTGGCGCGACAGCGACGAGAACAGCGTCATGATCCCGCGCCGCACCAGCGGCTCGCCGCCGGTGAGCCTGAGCTTCCGCACGCCCTTGGCGACGAAGGCCGAGCAGAGCCGGTCGAGCTCTTCCAGCGTCAGCAGGTCGGCCTTGGGCAGGAACGACATGTTCTCGGACATGCAATAGACGCAGCGGAAGTCGCAGCGGTCTGTTACCGACACACGCAGGTAGGTGATGGCGCGCGCGTACGGGTCGACAAGCGGCGCTAAAGCGGCCGCCGGGCGGTCAAGATCGGCGATGGGGCCGGCAAAGTTCATCGAGTTCCTCAGCGGCCCGGATTGTGACGGGAACTGAGCCCGCCGTCCAGGTTCGTGGTTCCTGCTATATATAGGGCCGCACTTGCGTTTTTGGGAGATCGAAATGGCCGCCGCGTCCAATTCTGCGTCTGGTAAGCCTTGGCCCACCGAACTGCGGCTCGCCAAGGACCGCCGGTCCCTGACCGTGAGCTTCGACAGCGGCGAGAGCTTCTCGCTTGAGGCCGAGTATCTGCGGGTCATGAGCCCCAGCGCCGAGGTTCAGGGCCATTCGGCCGAGGAGCGCAAAACGGTTCCGGGCAAGCGTCAGGTGGCGATCCTGGAGGTGCATCCGATCGGCAATTACGCGGTGCGGCTGGTGTTCGACGACATGCACTCCACCGGGCTCTACAGCTGGGACTATTTCGCCGAGCTTGGCCGCGACCACGACAGCAAGTGGCAGGGCTACCTCGACGAACTGGCGGGTAAAGGGCTGAGCCGCGATCCGGCGCCGCGTCATTGAATTCTATCCGCGGTCATTCCGGGGCGCCGCGAAGAGGCGAGCCCGGAATCCAGAGCTACAACGCTCCCTCAGTGTGTGACGCTGGATTCCGGGCTCGCGTCTTCGACGCGCCCCGGAATGACCGTGGCTACCGCACGATCACCGTCGTGCCGACGGCGACGCGGCTGTACAGGTCCTGCACGTCATCATTGGTCATGCGGAAACAACCCGACGACACGGCCTGGCCGATGGTCTCCGGCTCGTTCGAGCCGTGGATGCGATAGAGCGTGCTGCCAAGATACATCGCCCGCGCACCGAGCGGGTTGTCGACGCCGCCCGCCATATGCGCCGGCAGGCCGCGGACGCGGGCGCGCATTTGCGCCGGCGGCGTCCAGGCCGGCCATTCCTTCTTGGCGGTGATCCTGTGCGTGCCCTTCCAGGTGAAGCCGATGCGGCCGACGCCGACGCCGTATTGCAGCGCGCTGCCGCCACCTTCCACCAGATAGAGCTTCCGCTCGGCGGTGTTGATGACGATGGTGCCGGGGCGTTCATGGCCGCTGTAGTTCACCTTGGTCCGAGTGGTGTCGGTGCCACCGAAGCCGAACAGGTTGAAGTTCTTGGCGCGCGGCGCTCCGCCGCTCAGCATCAAAAAGCGGTCATCGTCCTGAGCCCGGGCAAAATCGATCGCGCCGAGCAACGCCACAATGGCCAGCGCCGCGGAAAAAAGACGCAACAGCATCCGGATAGTCCCCGTCATTTCAGGTTTCAGAGCCTCCACTGGCCATAGTTTCGCGCTTGCGGCAATCCGCAGAACTGGAACCGCGCGAGTTTGTGAACGGCTTTGAATCCAAAAGTGACCGCACGGCAACAGGTATGGGGCGCTACCTTGTTCCGAGGGCGCGCATAACGTGCGCTGGAAGCTCAGGCACGCGGCAAATGCAGGCCGCATTCCTTCTTGTCTTCCGTCTCCCACCACCAACGCCCGGCGCGCTCGGGCTCGCCTGGCGAGATCGCGCGGGTGCAGGGCGCGCATCCGATCGACACGAAGCCCTGTGCGTGCAGCGGATTGATCGGAACGTCGTTCACTGCGGCGAAATCCGCAACCGCCTCCCGTGTCCAGTCGAACAGCGGATTGAGCTTGAGCAGGTGGCGCGTGGCGTCGAGCGTGACGATGGACAATTCGGAGCGATGCGCCGATTGATCGCCGCGCAGCCCGGTGATCCAGGCTTGGGCGCCATCGAGTGCGCGATTGAGCGGTTCGACCTTGCGGACGTGGCAGCAGGCGACGCGTGTCTCGCGGGACTCATAGAACCCGTTGATGCCATGCTGCGTGATGAGTTGTTCCAGCCCGGCGTTTTGCGGATAGATCGCCCGGATGGTCCGGCCGTAGCGCCGCTCGGTCTCGGCCCATAGTTCGTAGGTTTCAGGAAACAGCCGGCCGGTGTCGAGCGTCACCACATCGATGTCGTGACCACCTTCGGCGATCCAATGCAGAATGACCTGGCCTTCGAGTCCGAAGCCTGTCGTGAAGGTGATCTTGCCTGGGATCATCTGGCGCAGCCGCGCGATCCGCTGCGCTGGCGAAAGCCCGGCGAATGACTCGCTTAAAGCGCGGGCGCCGTCCTTGGGTTCTTGAGGTTGGGCAGGATGGCTGGCGACTGTTTGAACAGCGACCGGGGCTGCGATTTCAATTTTGGTCATTGCTTCCAAGAAACGCTTCCAAGCAACCGACGAAGTTTTGCTGATGGCGGGGGTAAAAAGATCTGGTGATCATCCAACGTGGCGGCGGTTCTCCGAATGCCGTGACTGCGGCATCATGCGATCGGGCGACAGCCGGTCGAGCGCTTCGACCAGGGTCGGCCGATACCATTCAGCCGTGTAGGTGTGCTCGGTGATGCCGACGCCGTCGCGCGCCGAAACCGGAATGACCTCGATGGGAGCGAGCCCGAAGCTTTCCAAATCTTTCCGCGTCTCGGTTTCGATCTCGCGGAAGCGTCCGGCGTCGTAGGCCACGCGGTCCATGTCGTTGATGACCACGATGACCTGTCGAACACCGAGAAGCTGCAGCACGAGGCCGTAAAGCCGCGGCGCGTCGCGCACCCATTCGGCCGCGTCCAGCACCAGCACGGCGGCGTCGGCATGCGCGCCGCCTGCAAGCGTGTCGCGCAGCAGCTGCGCCTGCGCCTGTGCATCGATCAGAACAAAATGCCGTGAAGGGGTGTGCAGGGACCATTCAACCGGCAATTCGAGGCGGTTGTCGGCCGCTTTGCCGCTTTCAACCGGATTGTCTGTCTCGGACAGAAGGCGGTCGATCAGCGCCGATTTCCCGTGCCCGGACGGCCCAACGACCGCAATGCGAAGGTGTGGACGGTGCGCAATCGCGGTGGCCTGAATCGGTTGTTGGACGATCGCGTTCATGAGGTTTGCTCCGCGTGTTGGTGAGCGCGAGCGATGCCGTCAGCAGTCAGAAGAATAAGCATTTCGGTTTTTGTGATTTGGCGCATCGGACGTCCCAAAACCCAGTTCGCTCGTAGTAGAAGATTTTTCTATTCAAGACCGTGTTTGGAGACTTATATAGAAAATAATTTTCGTCAACCCGGAGCTTTGGACTGATGGGTTTCTTGCCGGTGTTTTTCGATGTGTCGGTGCGGCCGGTGCTGCTGTTCGGCGCGGGGCCCCAGGCGCAGGCCAAGCTGCATCTCCTGCGGGCCGCGGGCGCGCAGGTCCGTTGGTTTTCGGCCGACGCCGAAGTCGACGCTCAGGCGTCGCTCGGCGGCCACTATGCGGGCCGCATCGACCGGCGGACCGGCGAGCCGGGCGATGCCGACATCGCCTCTGCGCTCGCTGTGATCAGTGCGGCTGGGCGCGGCGCTGACGACCGCATTGCTGGGCGTGCCCGCGCGCTCGGCGTGCCGGTCAATGTGGTGGACCGGCTCGATCTCTCGACATTCATTTTCCCGGCCATCGTCAATCGCGGCGACGTGACGGTGGCGATCGGCACCGGCGGCGCGTCGCCGGTTCTGGCGCGTCGGATCCGCGAACAGATCGAAGCGATCCTGCCAGCGCGGATCGGCGAGTTCGCCGCATTGATGCGGCGCCATCGCGACAGCATCGTCTCAGCCCGCAAACGCGTTGCAGGATTTTCGCCGCGGCGGTTCTGGGAGCGCGTTATCGATGGACCGATCGGCGCGGCATTCCTGGTTGGCCGTACCGAAGAGGCCGAGGCTGCATTGTCGTGTGCCATCGCTGACGCGGAATCGTTCGACAGGAATGCCAAAGGCGCCGTGCATCTGGTCGGTGCGGGGCCGGGCGACGCCGATCTTCTGACGCTGCGCGCATTGAAGGCGCTGCAAGACGCCGACGTGGTGTTCTACGACGAGTCGATCGGCGCGGATATCCTGGATCGTGCGCGCCGCGACGCCGAGCTGGTGTTCGTCGGCGAGCGCGAGGGCGAGCCGGGGATCGGTCAGAGCGAAATCAACCGAAGGCTGGCGCAGGCCGCGAACGCCGGACATCAGGTTGTCCGTCTTGCGGGCGGCGATCCGTTCGAGTCCGGCCGCGGCAACGAAGAACTGGAATATCTCCGCGCGCAAGGCATCGCGGTCATGGTCGTGCCGGGCATCACATCGAAGCTCGCCTGCGCCGTGGAAACCGGCGCCGGTGCTGCCCGTCATCGCTCATCCGGCACTCTCGAATTCAACACAACATCGGCAAATTGAGGTTTTCATGGTTGCGCCAACCCAACAGAAGCTGAAGGTTCACGGCCCGGTCGTCGTCACCGCCAATCGGCTGAGCGACGGCGCGGTGATCTATCGCGCGGAGCTTGGCGGATGGAGCACAAGCATCGAGGCCGCCGCCATCGTGCACAACGCGCAGGATGCCAAGAAACTCCTGGCCGCGGCTTCGGCCGAAGACCTCGAAGCGGTCGGTCCCTATATCGCTCCGGTCGACACCGCCGGAGGCCGCGTTATGCCCGGCAACCTTCGTGAACAAATCCGCGTGGGCGGGCCGACCTTCGATCTGCCGGGCGTCACCGGCCGCTGAACTGGAATGCCAAGGAATTGTTACCATGTACATCTACGACAACTTCGATCGCACCTTGCTGGCCGAGCGTGTCACTGAATTCCGCGATCAGGTCGCCCGGCGGCTCTCGGGTGAACTGACCGAGGACGAATTCAAGCCGCTGCGGCTGATGAACGGGGTCTATCTTCAACTCCACGCCTACATGCTGCGCGTCGCCATTCCGTACGGCACGCTGTCATCGCCGCAGCTTCGGACGCTTGCGCATATCGCGCGGCGCTACGACCGCGACTACGGCCACTTCACCACGCGGCAGAACCTGCAGTTCAACTGGATCAAGCTGTCCGACCTGCCGGACGTGATGGCTGCCCTCGCCGAGACCGGGCTGCATGGTATGCAGACCAGCGGCAACTGCGTCCGCAACATCACGACCGATCAGTGGGCCGGCGTCGCGCCGGACGAGATCGAGGATCCGCGCATTTATGCGGAAATCCTGCGGCAGCATTGCACCATGCATCCGGAGTTTTCGTTCCTGCCGCGCAAGTTCAAGATCGCGGTCACGGCCGCCAAGAACGACCGCGCGGCGGTTCGCGTGCACGACATAGGCTTGCGGCTGCATCGCAATGGCGCAGGCGAGGTGGGTTTCGAAGTGGTGGTCGGCGGCGGACTTGGCCGCACGCCGTTCATCGCCAAGACCGTCAAGCCGTTCCTGCACAAGCGCGATCTGGTGAGCTACATCGAGGCGATCCTGCGCGTCTACAACCAGTATGGCCGCCGCGACAACATCTACAAGGCGCGCATCAAGATTCTGGTGCACGAGCTCGGCGTCGAGAGGTTCGCCTCCGAGGTCGAGGCAGAATGGCAGTCGATCAAGGATGGGCCGCTGGCGATCGGTCCGGAATTGCTGGCCGACGTCGCTGCGCGCTTCAAGTATCCGACTTATGAGCGGCTTCTGGAGGAGCCCGTCGAGCTGCAGCGCGCCAAGAGCACCAGGCCGCAGTTCGAGCGTTGGTTCCGAAATTCAGTATCGCCGCACAAGGTCTCCGGCTACTCGATCGTGACACTGTCGCTGAAACCCGAAGGCGCGCCGCCAGGCGACGCCACTGCGGATCAGATGGACGCCATCGCCGATCTGGCCGAGCGCTATTCGTTCGGCGAAATCCGCGTCGGCCACGAGCAGAACCTCGTCCTGCCGCACGTGCCGCAGCGCGACCTGCCGGCGCTTTGGGAGGCGCTTGATCGCATCGGCGTTGCGACGCCGAATGTCGGCCTGGTTTCCGACATCATCGCCTGTCCGGGCCTCGACTATTGCAGCCTGGCCAACACGCGCTCCATCCCGGTGGCGCAGGAGCTGACGCGCCGCTTCAAGAGCCTTGAAGCGCAACGCGGCATCGGCCGGCTGCACATCAACATCTCCGGCTGTATCAACGCCTGCGGCCATCACCATGTCGGTCACATCGGTATCCTCGGCGTCGAAAAGAACGGCGAGGAGTTCTTCCAGATCACGCTCGGCGG
>Ga0075366_10000553_pt1 | contig 17456 bp, 15 predicted proteins | sample EndMethybrTD3031_FD_72351 | JGI IMG/M metagenome (GOLD analysis project Ga0075366, IMG submission 72351) | Populus endosphere microbial communities from Tennessee, USA - Endosphere MetaG P. TD hybrid TD303-1 | ecosystem: Host-associated > Plants > Roots > Endosphere | place: USA: Tennessee...
TGCCGGCGCCGTCGATGCCGGCGACCATCGGCCAGCGGCGCACGACCGGGCCGCGGTTGGTGATCGCGAGGCCGTCCTTGTAGTTGAGGGTCGAGTGCTCGACGCGGATCAGCACGTCACCTTCGGGCAGCCCGGCCTCGTCGACGGGCGTGACCGAGGCGCGGAATCCCGCGTCATCCTTCTCGAGCAGAACGGTTTTGAACATCGCGGCTCCTTGTGGGGTCAGCCGGACGATAGCGCAGCGCGCGCAATCCTCGGGTCCGGAATTCCACCTGAGAACCACTTGTGAAACCACGCGCAAGTGCCTGCGCCACATGACTTTTTTGGTTGACGCCCGGCACCGGCGTGTTTATGCTGCGCCGCGATGCAGTCCCCTCGCCCACGCCGCCGCCACGCCGCCATGCTGTGCGCGCTTGCGCTCGGCCTGGCGGGCAGCGCGGTCCAGGCCGCGCCCGACGAGCTCCGCGACCCGGTCGACGCACCGCCCGGTTTCGTCGACAGGATGCGCGACCGCGCCGCGGACTTGGTGCTCGTCGCGATGAACTTCCTCGGCGTGCCCTACCGCCGCGGCGGCAGCAGCGACGACGGCTTCGACTGCAGCGGCTTCACGCGCCACATTTTCGAATCCAGCCTCGGCGTCGTGCTGCCGCGCCGCGTCGACGACCAGGCCAGCGCGCCCGGGCTGCGCAGCGTCAAGCGCGACCAGCTCCAGCCCGGCGACCTGGTGTTCTTCAACACGCTGCGGCGCACCTTCTCGCACGTCGGCATCTATGTCGGCGAGGGCAAGTTCATCCACTCGCCGCGCAGCGGCGGACAGGTGCGGCTGGAGGACATGCGCCAGACCTACTGGAGCAAGCGCTTCACCGGCGCCCGGCGTGCCGACACGCTCGGCACGGCACCCGCGCCGGCGGCCGCCGCGATCGGTGCCACGGCAGCACTGCCGGGGGCAACGAGCGCCCCGCCCGCACCGTCGTCCGCCAGCGCGGACGCCGAAGCGGCGCGCATGCTCTACTGACGTCGCGCCAATCGGCGCACACGCGGCCAGGCCGGCGCCGCGCAGGCACAATCAGGCCATGACCGAGAAGGTGATCCCGCTCGCCGACCACCGCTATGCCGCGGCGGTGCCGGCCATCCCGGCCGTGCTCGAGCCGCCCGGCGGGCTGCTCGGCGACCGGCTGGGCCGGCCGCTGCGCGACCTGCGCATCTCTGTCACCGACCGCTGCAACTTCCGCTGCAGCTACTGCATGCCCAAGGAAGTGTTCGACAAGAACTACAGCTTCCTGCCGCATGCGTCGCTGCTCAGCTTCGAGGAGATCACACGCGTCGCGCGGCTGTTCGTCGCGCACGGCGTGCACAAGCTGCGCCTGACCGGCGGCGAGCCGCTCTTGCGCAAGAACCTCGAGATCCTGGTCGGCATGCTGGCCGAATTGCGCACGCCCGACGGCGAGCCGCTCGACCTGACCCTGACCACCAACGCGTCGCTGCTCGCGCGCAAGGCGCAGGCCCTGAAGAATGCCGGGCTGCAGCGCATCACGGTCAGCCTCGACGCGCTCGACGACACGATCTTCCGCCGCATGAACGATGCCGACTTCCCGGTCGCCGAGGTGCTCGACGGCATCGAAGTCGCGCAGCGGGTCGGGCTCGGGCCGATCAAGGTCAACATGGTCGTCAAGCGCGGCACCAACGACGACCAGATCCTGCCGCTCGCGCGCCATTTCCGCGGCAGCGGCATCGTGCTGCGCTTCATCGAATACATGGACGTCGGCGCGACCAACGGCTGGCGCATGGACGAGGTGCTGCCGTCGGCGCAGGTGCTGGCGCGCATCGAACGCGAGTTCCCGCTCGAGGCGATCGAGCCGAACACGACCGGCGAGACCGCCGAGCGCTGGCGCTACCGCGATGGCGGCGGCGAGATCGGTGTGATCTCGAGCGTCACGCAGGCGTTCTGCCACGACTGCAATCGCGCCCGGTTGTCCACCGAGGGCAAGCTGTTCCTGTGCCTGTTCGCGAACCGCGGCCACGACCTGCGCGCGCTGCTGCGCGGCGGCCGCAGCGACGCCGAGATCGCCGCCGCGATCGGCCAGATCTGGCGCGGCCGCGACGACCGCTACTCCGAACTGCGCGGCGCGCAAGCTGCCGACACTGGCAGCGGCGCGCGGCGCGTCGAGATGCACTACATCGGCGGGTGAGCTTGCCCGGCGTCGTCTCGATCCGGCGCCTCGTCGCCGAGGATCTTTCCGACTACAAGGCGCTGCGCGACGAGATGCTCGCGGCGTTTCCCGAGGCCTTCACATCGGACGCCGAATCCGAGGCTGCGCGCTCGCCGACGAGCTATCTGGGCCGGCTCGGCATCGAGCGCCTCGACGGCGGCCATTTCACGCTCGGCGCGTGGCGCGCGACGCGCCTGCTCGGCGCGATCGGCTGCGAGCGCGAGCCGCGCTTGAAGGTGCGCCACATCGGCCACATCATCGGCATGATGGTGCGGCCCGAGGTGCGCGGCACCGGCCTCGGTGCCGCATTGCTCGAAGCTTGCATCGCCGAGGCGCGGCGCGCGCAAGGGCTCGAGCTGCTGACGCTCAGCGTCAGCGCCGGCAACCTGCCGGCGGTGCGCCTGTACGAACGCGCCGGCTTCGTGCGCTACGGCACGCTCGCCCGTGCGATTCGGGTGGGCGAGCGTTACCTCGACAAGGACCTGATGAGCCTCGCGCTCTGATCGGAGTCAGTCGGCGCCGGGCCGCTCCCAAGCCGACTGAGCGCCCCCTCGGGGGGCCGCGAACGCAGTGAGCTTGGGGGCGTCGTTCATCAGCCTTTGGCCAGACGCTGCCAAGTCTCGACCACCGTGTCGGGGTTGAGCGACATCGAGCCGATGCCCTCGCGCGCGAGCCAGTCGGCGAAGTCGGGGTGGTCGCTCGGGCCCTGGCCGCAGATGCCGACGTACTTGCCGGTCGCGCGGCAGGCCGCGATCGCGCGCGAGATCAGCGCCTTGACGGCCGGGTCGCGCTCGTCGAAGTCGCGCTCCAGCAGCTCGAGGCCGGAGTCGCGGTCGAGGCCGAGCGTCAGCTGCGTCAGGTCGTTCGAGCCGATCGACATGCCGTCGAAGAACTCGAGGAACTGCTCGGCGAGGATCGCGTTGCTCGGCACCTCGCACATCATGATGACGCGCAGCCCGTCGGTGCCGCCCGACGCGGCGCGCTTCAGGCCACGCTCGGCGAGCATGCTGACGACACGCTGCGCCTGGCCGAGCGTGCGCACGAACGGCACCATGATCTCGACGTTGGTGAGGCCCATTTCGTTGCGCACCCGGCGTAGCGCCTCGCACTCCATGCCGAACGCGTCGCCGAACGCATCGCTGACGTAGCGCGACGCGCCGCGGAAGCCGAGCATCGGGTTCTCTTCGTCGGGCTCGTAGCGCGAGCCGCCGATCAGCTTGCGGTACTCGTTGCTCTTGAAATCCGACAAGCGCACGATCACCGACTTCGGCCAGAACGCCGCCGCGATCGTCGCGATGCCTTCAACGAGCTTGTCGACGTAGAACGCCCGCGGCGACGCGTGGCCGCGCGCAACCGACTCGACCGCCTTCTTCAGGTCGGCGTCGATGTTCGGATAGTCGAGGATCGCCTTCGGGTGCACCCCGATGTTGTTGTTGATGATGAACTCGAGCCGCGCGAGGCCAACGCCGGAATTCGGCATCTGCGCGAACTCGAATGCGAGCTGCGGGTTGCCGACGTTCATCATGATCTTGATCGGGCAATACGGCATCTCGCCGCGCTGCACGTCGCTGACCTCGGTCTCGAGCAGGCCGTCGTAGATGTAGCCGGTGTCGCCTTCCGAGCAGGCGACGGTGACGAGCGCGCCGTCCTTGAGCCGCTCGGTCGCGTCGCCGCAGCCGACGACCGCCGGGATGCCGAGCTCGCGCGCGATGATCGCGGCGTGACAGGTGCGCCCGCCGCGGTTCGTGACGATCGCGCTCGCGCGCTTCATCACCGGCTCCCAGTTCGGGTCGGTCATGTCGGTCACGAGCACGTCGCCGGGCTGCACGCTGTCCATGTCGGCGATGTTGTGCACGAGCCGCACCGGCCCCGTGCCGATCTTCTGGCCGATCGCGCGGCCTTCGGCCAGCACGGTGTTCTTGCCACTGCCGCCCTTGAGTCGAAAGCGCTGCTCGAGCTTGCCCTCTGACTGGCTCTTCACCGTCTCGGGCCGCGCCTGCAGGATGTAGAGCTTGCCGTCGGCGCCGTCCTTGCCCCACTCGATGTCCATCGGCCGGCCGTAGTGCTGCTCGATCGTCAGCGCATAGCGCGCCAACTCGACCACGTCGGTATCCGACAGCGAATAGCGGTTGCGCAGCTCGGGCGCGGTGTCGACGGTGCGCACGAGCCTGCCGCTCGCCGCCTTTTCGGCCGCCGACGCGAACTCCATGCGGATCAGCTTGGAGCCGAGGGTGCGGCGGATGATCGGCAGCTTGCCGCTCTTCAGCGCCGGCTTGTGGACGTAGAACTCGTCGGGGTTGACGGCGCCCTGCACGACCGTCTCACCGAGCCCGTAGCTCGAGGTGATGAAGACGACGTCGGCGAAGCCGCTCTCGGTGTCGATCGTGAACATCACGCCGGCCGCGCCGAGGTCGGAGCGCACCATGCGCTGCACGCCGGCCGACAGCGCGACGTCGCCGTGCGCGAAGCCCTTGTGCACGCGGTAGCTGATCGCACGGTCGTTGTAGAGGCTCGCGAACACCTCCTTCATCCTCGCGAGCACGCCGTCGATTCCGGTCACGTTCAGGAAGGTTTCCTGCTGGCCGGCGAACGAGGCGTCTGGCAGGTCTTCGGCGGTCGCCGACGAGCGCACCGCGAACGACGCATCGGGCTGCCCGTCAGCCAGGCGCGCGAACTCGGCGCGGATCGCCTGCTCGAGCGCGGGCGGGAACGGCGTCTTCTCGATCCAGCCGCGGATCTGCGCGCCGGCCTCGGCGAGCGCGCGCACATCGTCGATGTCGAGCGTCGCGAGGCGATCGGCGATCTTCGCGGCCAGGCCGTTGTGCTTCAGGAACTCGCGGAACGCGTGGGCTGTCGTCGCGAAGCCGCCCGGCACACGCACGCCGGAGGCGGCCAACTGGCTGATCATCTCGCCGAGCGAGGCGTTCTTGCCGCCGACCGACTCGACGTCGGTCATCCTCAGTTGTTCGAACGGAACGACCAGGGCGGTCGCCAGTGCAGGATTGGACATGGGAAAGCTCCGTGATGTTGCAGAACCGGTGCTTCCCGTCCTCGGCGATGCGGACCCGAGCGCAGCTCCAGGGTCGGCGCGGACGGCGCACGCACCCGAGCCCCAGGGCTCTCGGGTGGGCAGCAGACGGCGTCCATTTCGGCGATCGAGGCGGAAGTCTTGCGCCGATTCTACGGGTATGTTCCTATCCTCCCATTTTCACGTCCCCTCGAACGCAGGCCATGCCCCATCGCACCGTGTTCTTCGTCTCCGACGGCACCGGCATCACCGCCGAGACCTTCGGCAACTCGATCCTCGCGCAGTTCGCGGCCAAGCCGCGCCACGTGCGCCGGCCGTTCATCGACACGCCGGACAAGGCGCACCAGGTCGTGCGCGAGATCAACCACGCGGCCGAGATCGAAGGCCGGCGGCCGATCGTCTTCGTGACGCTGGTCAACGTCGAGATCCTCGCGATCCTCAAGCTGTCCAAGGGCCTGGTCCTGGACATGTTCAACACCTTCATCGAGCCGCTCGAGGCCGAGTTCGGCATCACCTCCAACCACCGCGTCGGGCGCTTCTCCGACATCTCGAAGAGCCAGGAGTACACCGACCGCATCGAGGCGATCAACTTCTCGCTCGCGCACGATGACGGCCAGTCGTCCAAGAACCTCGCCGCAGCCGACGTGATCCTGGTCGGCGTGAGCCGCAGCGGCAAGACGCCGACCTCGCTCTACCTCGCAATGCAGCACGGCATCAAGGCCGCGAACTACCCGCTGATCCCGGAAGACTTCGAGCGCGGGCGCATCCCTTCGTCGCTGGCGCCGTTCAAGGCCAAGTGCTTCGGGCTGACGATCGATGCGGACCGCCTGGCGCATATCCGCCACGAGCGGCGCCCAGGCAGCAAATACGCCTCGATCGAGAATTGCCGCTACGAGGTGAAGGAAGCCGAGCAGATGATGCTGCGCGAAGGCATCGGCTGGCTGTCGTCGACGCACAAGTCGATCGAGGAGATCGCTACCACGATCCTGCGCGACCTGCGGCCCGACCGGCTCATGTACTGACGCCGAGGCGCTGCCGCGACGATTCGTACAGGCACACTGCCGCGGCCGCCGCGACGTTCAGCGATTCTTCGCCGCCCGGCTGCGGGATGCGCAGCGTGCGGGCGCAACGCGCGAGCACGCCGTCGGCTACGCCCTGCCCTTCGTGCCCGAACACCCACGCGCACGGCCACGGCAGCGCAGCGAGCGGCAGCGATTCGCTCGCATGCGAGCTGGTCGCGAGCAGCGGTGGCGTCAGCGCGGCAAGCCGATCGTCGTCCACACCCTCGAGCAGGTTCAGTCCGAAATGGGCGCCCATGCCGGCACGCAGCACCTTGGGCGACCAGAGCGCGGCGGTGCCCTTCAGCGCAATCACCTGGCGAAAACCGAACGCGGCCGCGCTGCGCAGGATCGTGCCGACGTTGCCGGCGTCCTGCAGGCGGTCGAGCACGACGCTCGGCGCGTCGGGCTGCAGCGTGCCTTCGCCCGGCCACGCGACGACGAAGCCGAGCGGCGGCGGTGAACCGAGCGTGCCCAACGTCGCGAACACATTGTCGGGAACGATCGTGACGTCGGCGGCGCGTACGGCGAGCTCGCGCAGCGCCTTCGTCTGCCAGGCCGTCTCGCCGATCACCGCCTGCGCCACCGGCCGGCCGGATGCGGCACAGGCGGCGCACAGGTGCTCGCCTTCGATCCAGACCTGGCCGAGCTTGCGGTAGGCCGCCGGGTCGGCCGCGAGCTTGCGCAGACGGACCAGCAGCGGGTTGTCGCGCGAGCTGATCCGTTTCGGCTCGGCCACGTCAGAAGCTCGCCGCGCCGTCGGGCGGCAGTACCTCGCGCACCGGCGCGAAGCTGCGCCGGTGCTCGATGCAGGCGCCATGTGCGCGCAGCGCGGCCAGGTGCTCCGGTGTCGCGTAGCCCTTGTGGGCCTGGAAGCCGTACTGCGGGTGGCGCTCGTGCAGCTCGTCGCAGAGCCGGTCGCGGTGCACTTTGGCGATGATGGACGCGGCCGAGATCGACTTGATCTTCGCGTCGCCGCCGATGATCGCCTCGGCGTGCACGGTCAGGATCGGCAGCTGGTTGCCGTCGACCAGCACCTTGGCCGGCTTCAGGCGCAGGCCTTCGACGGCGCGCCGCATCGCGAGCAGCGTCGCCTGCAGGATGTTGATCGTGTCGATCTCGGTCACGCTGGCCACGCCGACGCCGCAGCACAGCGCCTTGGCGCGGATCTCGTCGAAGAGGCGCTCGCGCATGCGCGGTGTGAGCTCCTTGGAATCCTTCAACCCGCGGATCGGCCGCAGGTCGTCGAGGATCACCGCGGCGGCGACCACCGGCCCGGCGAGCGGGCCGCGGCCAGCCTCGTCGACGCCCGCGACGAGCCCGGCCACGTCGAAGCGCAGCCCGAGCTGCTCAGCGCGCAAGAAGCGTTTCGATCGCATCGGTGGCGGCCTTTGCGGTGTTGCGGCGCAGCGTGTGGTGCATGGCCTCGAATCGTATCCGCAGCGCGTCGCTGCCGGGCGCATCGTCGAGCCAGGTGAACGCCGCATCCGCGAGGCGCTCGGGCGTCGCGTCACCCTGCAGCAGCTCGGGCACCGCGAACTCGCCGAGCAGGATGTTGGGCAGGCCGACCCACGGCTGGTACTTCATGCGCTTCATCATCTGCCAGCTCAGCGCGTGCATCGCGTAGGTGATCACCATCGGCCGCTTGAAGAGCGCTGCCTCGAGGGTCGCGGTGCCGCTCGCGACGAGCGCGACGTCGCAGGCCGCGAGCGCCTCGTGCGAGCGGCCGTCGACCAACTCGATCGGCGCATTGTTCGCATGCTGGCGGCGTACCGGCTCGACGAGGTGGCGCAGCCCCGGCACGACCGGCAGCACGAAGCGCAGCGCCGGCCGGCGCTCGTGCATCAGGCGCGCCGCCGCGAGCAGGCGCGGCGCGATGTACTGCACCTCCGAGCGCCGGCTGCCGGGCAGCAGCGCGACGACTTCGTCGCCCTCGCCGAGGCCGAGCGCCGCGCGGCTCGCCGCACGCGGCACCTCCAGCGGGATCGCATCGGCGAGCGGATGCCCGACGTAGGTCGCGCGGATGCCCTGCTTCGCGTAGATCGCCGGCTCGAACGGGAAGATGCACAGCACCTCATCGACCGACTTGCCGATCTTCTGGATGCGCTTGCCGCGCCAGGCCCAGATCGACGGGCTGACGAAGTGCGCCGTCTTCACGCCGCCCGCCTTCAGGCGCGCCTCGAGGTCGAGGTTGAAGTCGGGCGCGTCGACGCCGATGAAGAGGTCGGGCTTGGCCGCGAGCAGCCGCTCGGCGAGCTGCTGGCGGATGCCGACGATCTCGCGGTAGTGGCTGAGCACCTCGACATAGCCGCGCACCGCGAGCTTGTCGTGCGGCCACCAGGCCTCGAAACCCTGCTCGGCCATCTTCGGCCCGCCGATGCCGTGCGCCACGAGGCCGGGCCAGCGCGAGTTCATGCCGCCGAGCAGCGCAGCGCCGAGCAAGTCGCCCGACGCCTCGCCCGCGACCAGCGCGATCCGGGGAGTGATCTCGCCCATCGTCCGCGTCAGCGCACGATGCCGCGATTCGCCTCGCCGAGGAAGCGGGTCATCATCTCGACGTCCTCCGCGGCCTCGGGCACGGACGACGACAGGGCCTGCAGCGCTGCGACCGCTTCCTCGAGCGTGTGGCCGCTGCGGTAGATCAGCCGGTGCATCTGCTTGACCGCGGAGACGCGCTCGGGCGAGAAGCCGCGCCGCTTCAGGCCTTCGAGGTTGAAGCCACGCGCAGCGGCAGGGTTGCCGGACACCATCGCGAACGGCGGCACGTCCTGCACAAGCGACGTGCCCATGCCGGTCATCGCGTGCGCGCCGATCTTCACGAACTGGTGCACGTTGGTGTAGCCGCCGAGGATCACCCAGTCGCCGATCACGACGTGCCCGGCGAGCTGCGCGTTGTTCGCGAAGATGGTCTTGTTGCCCACCAGGCAGTCGTGCGCCAGGTGGGTGTAGGCCATCATCCAGTTGTCGTCGCCCAGCACGGTGACGCCGCCGCCCTGCGCCGTGCCGAGGTTGAAGGTGCAGAACTCGCGGATGGTGTTGCGGTCGCCGATGCGCAGCTCGGTCGGCTCGCCGGCGTATTTCTTGTCCTGCGGGATGCCGCCGATCGACGCGAACTGGAAGATGCGGTTGTCGCGTCCGATCGTCGTGCGGCCCTCGATCACGCAGTGCGGACCGACGCTCGTGCCGGCACCGATGCGCACGTGCTCGCGCACGATCGTGTAGGGCCCGATCGTGACGGCGTCATCGAGCTCGGCGCCCGGCTCGACAATGGCGGTGGGATGGATCGTCGCCATGTTTGTACGCTCAGGCAATCGAGCGCATCGCGCAGGTCAGCTCGGCCTCGACCGCGACCTCGTCGCCGACCAGCGCCTTGGCCTGAAACTTGAAGATGCCGGCCTTCATGCGCCCCATCACGACGTCGAGGATCAACTGGTCGCCCGGCTCGACCGGGCGCCTGAAGCGGGCCGCCTCGATGCCGGCGAAGTAGTAGACCGTGTTCTCGTCGGGCTCCATGCCGAGCGTCTCGAACGCGAGCACCGCGGCCGCCTGCGCCAGCGCTTCCAGCATCAGCACACCCGGCATCACCGGGCGGCGCGGGAAGTGGCCGTTGAAGAACTCCTCGTTGATCGTGACGTTCTTGATCGCCTTGATGCGCTTGCCCTTCTCGAGCTCGAGGACACGATCGACCAGCAGGATGGGATAGCGGTGCGGCAGCTTCTTGAGGATCTGGTGGATGTCCATCATGCTCATGACCGCCCCTCGGCCGACGGGTACATCGGCCGATCCCCCGAGGGGATGCGGCCCGGCATGGGAGCGGCCCGGCGCTCGGCCCGCGTGAGTTTCGGTCGCAATGACGTCGTCATGGTTGTCTCTTGTCGTCCTCTCGCATCTTCTCGAGAGCGCGCAGCCGCTCGCGCAAGCCGTGCAGCTGGCGCAGCGTCGCGGCGTTCTTCTCCCAGGCCGCATTGTCGTCGATGGGGAACACACCGCTGTACTGGCCCGGCTGGCGGATCGAGCGCATCACGACCGACGCGGCCGAGATGTGCACGTGGTCGGCGAGCGTCAGGTGGCCGAGCACCACCGCGCCGCCGCCGATCGTGCAGTGCGCGCCGATCGTCGCGCTGCCCGCGACGCCGACGCAGCCGGCCATCGCGGTGTGCGCGCCGACGCGCACGTTGTGGCCGATCTGGATCAGGTTGTCGAGCTTGACGCCGTCTTCGATCACCGTGTCGGCAAGTGCGCCGCGGTCGATGCAGGTGTTCGCGCCGATCTCGACGTCGTCGCCGATGCGCACCGCTCCGAGCTGCTCGATCTTCTCCCAGCGCCCCTGGTCGGGCGCGAAGCCGAAGCCGTCCGCGCCGATCACGACGCCGCTGTGCAGCAGGCAGCGCGCGCCGATCGAGCAGCCGTCGCCGACCGTGACCCGCGGCGCGAGGCGCGTGCCCGCGCCGATGCGCGCGCCGGCACCGATCACGCACAGCGGGCCGATCGACGCGCTCGGATCGACGTCTGCACTCGGGTCGACGACCGCGCTCGGATGCACGCCGGCCTTCGGCGCGGGACGAAAGCGCGCCGCCCACCATTGTGTGAGGCGCGCGTAGTAGAGGTACGGGTCGGGCGCGACGATCACCGCGCCGCGCGCTTGCGCCGCATCGCGCTGCGGCGGCGCGACGATCACGCAGCTCGCCTGCGACGCGGCGAGCAGCGACTGGTAGCGCGCATGGGACAGGAAGCTGATCGTGCCCGGCGCCGCGCCTTCGAGCGGGCCGATGCGCACGATGCGCAGCTCGCCATCGCCGATCAACTCGCCGCCGAGCTGCGCGGCGATCTCACGCAGGGCGACGTCCATCGGGAGTCGGCCGCGCTACTTCGTCGGGCCCTGGGCGTTGAGCGCCTTGATCACCTTGTCGGTGATGTCGATCTTCGGGCCGGCGAACACGGCCTCCTGGATGATCAGGTCGTACTTCTCGGTGTCGAAGATCTGCTTCATCACCTTGTTCGCGCGCTCGACCACCGAGGCGAGCTCTTCGTTCTTGCGCTGCGTCAGGTCTTCCTGGAACTCGCGGCGCTTGCGCTGGAACTCGCGGTCCTGCTCGACCAGGTCGCGCTGGCGGCGGCTGCGCTCGCCTTCGGCGAGCGTCGGGGCGTCTTTCTCGAGCTTGTCGCCGGCGGCCTTCAGCTTGCTCGCCAAGTCGGCGAGATCCTTCTCGCGCTTGCTGAACTCGCCTTCCAGCTTGGCCTGTGCCGCCTTGGCCGGCGCTGCGTCGCGCAGCACACGGTCCGCGTTGACGTAGCCGATCTTCAATTCCTGGGCCTGCGCAGTGAGCGCCGCACAAGCCAGCAGCGCCGCCGCGGCCGACGACTTCACGATGGAGGTTTTCATTAGAACGCGGTCCCGATCTGGAATTGAAGTCTCTGGATTCTATCGTCACGCTGTTTGCGGATCGGCGTGCCGAAGCTCAGCTTCAGCGGGCCTACCGGCGAGATCCAGCTCAGGCCGATGCCGGCCGACGAGCGCAGGCTGTCGGTCGTGATCTTCTCGTTCGCGCCCCACACGTTGCCGACGTCGACGTAGCCGAAGATGCGCAGCGTGCGGTCGTTGCCCGCACCGGGAACCGGCACGTAGAGCTCGCTGTTGAGGTTGAAGCGGCGGTTGCCGCCGATGTAGGCGCCGGTCACGTCGACCGGGCCGAGCGAGCCCTGGTCGAAGGCGCGCACGGTGCCGAGGCCGCCGCCGTAGAAGTTCTTGAAGACCGGGTACGGCCGGCCGTTCAGGCCCTTGCCCCAGCCGAGCTCGGAGTTGATCGCGAAGGTGAACTGGCGCGTGATCGGCCAGTACTGCTGGAACTGCAGGTTGGCGCGCAGGTAGCGTGTGTCGCCGGCGATGCCCCAGTCGAGGTTGACACGCTGGTAGCGGCCTTCGTTGGGCACGAGCGCGCTGTCGCGCTGGTCACGGGTCCAGCCGATCGTGACCGGCACGCTGCTCGTCACCGCGCCGAACTGCTCGCGGTAGAGGAACAGGTTGTTCGGGATCGACTGCGCACCGCGGATCTCGGTGCGCTCCAGGCCGATGCCGAAGAACACCGTGTCGTACTCGCTGAACGGCACGCCGAAGCGGACCGCCATGCCCGGCGTGATCAGCTCGTACTCCTCGCCCTGGCTGTTGATCGGCTTGGTCGTGCGGTAGAAGACGTCGAAGTAGCGCGAGATGCCGTCGATCGTGAAGTACGGGTCGACCGTGCTGAGCACGAGCGTCTTGTTCGAGCGGCTCGTGTTCAGCTCCAGGCCGAGGTAGTTGCCCGAGCCGAACACGTTCTCCTGCTTGATCGACGCGGTCAGCGAGAGCTTGTCGGCCGACGAGAAGCCCGCGCCGAGCAGCAGGTTGCCGGTCGGCTTCTCCTTGATCGAGATCGTCAGGTCGACCTGATCCAGCGAGCCCGGCACCTCGGCGGTATCGACACCGACCTCGCTGAAGTAGCCGAGCCGGTCGACGCGGTCGCGCGAGAGCTTGATGCGCGCGCCGTCGTACCAGGACGACTCGAACTGGCGGAACTCGCGCCGGATCACTTCGTCGCGTGTGCGGCTGTTGCCGGCCACGTTGATGCGGCGCACGTAGACACGCCGCTGCGGCTCGGCCGTCAGCGTGACGACGACCTGGCCGGTCGCACGGTCGATCTCGGGGCGCGAGTCGACGCGCGCGAAGGCGTAGCCGAAGCTGCCGAAGCGCTCGATGAAGGCCTTGGTCGTGTCGGTCACCGCCTCGGCGCGGTACGGCTCGCCGGGCTTGATCTTGACGAGCGACTTGAAGTCCTCGTCCTTGCCGAAATACTCGCCCTCCAGCTTCACCGCGGTCACGGTGTAGGGCTGGCCTTCGCGCACGGCGATCGTGATCGAGATGTCCTGCTTGTCGGGCGAGATCGCGACCTGGGTCGACTCGACGTTGAACTCGAGGTAGCCGCGGTTCAGGTAGTAGGCACGCAGCGTCTCGAGGTCGGCGTTGAGCTTGGTGCGCGAGTAGCGGTCGGACTTCGTGTACCAGGTCAGCCAGCCGCCGGTGTTCAGCTCGAACAGGCCGCGCAGCGTGCTCTCCGAGAACGCCTTGTTGCCGACGATGCGGATCTCGCCAATCTTCGCCGCGGTGCCTTCGGTGATCGTGAAGGTGACGTTGACGCGGTTGCGCTCGAGCGGCGTCACGGTCGTGACGACCTCGGCGCCGTAGAGGCTGCGCGTCAGGTACTGGCGCTTGAGCTCCTGCTCGGCACGGTCGGCGAGCGCCTTGTCGAACGGCAGGCCTTCGCCGATGCCGAAGTCCTTGAGCGACTTGGTCAGCGTGTCCTTGTCGAACTCCTTCAGGCCGACGAACTCGATGCTGGCGATGACCGAGCGCTCCTCGACGATCACGACGACGACGCCGTCGTCGATGTCGATGCGCACGTCTTTGAAGAGCCCGGTCGCGAACAGCGCGCGCAGCGCGGCGGCACCCTTCTCGTCGTTGTAGGTGTCGCCGATGCGGAACGGCAGCGACGCGAACACGGTGCCCGCGTCGGTGCGCTGCAAGCCTTCGACGCGAATGTCCTTGAGGACGAAAGGCTCAACCGCCCACGCCGAGCCGGCGTGCAGCGCGGCAGCCAGGGCGATCGAGAGGAGGGAGGGACGAATGAGGTGCGGGCGAGGGCGTCGAAGGCGCATGCGTGCCAGGGGGTCAGTGCAGGCCCAGGAGGCGGGCCACGTCGTTGTAGAGGGCCAGGGACATCACCATCAGCATGATGGCCACCCCGCCGCGCTGCAGCCTTTCGAGCCACAGGTCAGAAACCGGCCGCCCCGTCACTGCCTCGAAAAGATAATACATCAGGTGTCCGCCATCGAGCATCGGCAGCGGCAGCAGATTCAGTACGCCGAGGCTCACGCTCACCACGGCGAGGAAGCCCAGGTAATACGCCAAGCCGAGCTGCACCGACTGCCCTGCGAAATCGGCGATCGTGATAGGCCCGCTGATGTTCTTCAGCGAGGCCTGGCCGATCACCATCTTGCCGAGCATGCGCAAGGTCAGCGCCGACATCTCCCAGGTGCGCGCACTTGCCCGCACGAGCCCTTCGACGAAGCCGTAGCGCACCATCACCATCTCGGGCGCCTGGCCCGGGATCACCTCGATGCGGCCGACCTGCTGGTTGCCCTCGGTGACGATCGCGGGCTGCACCGTCAGTTCGATCACGCGGCTGCCGCGTTCGACGCGCCAGACCATCGGCTGCGCCTGCCCGCTGTTGCCGCTCGCGCGGATCAGGTCGCGCACACGCGACGCATCGTTGACCTCGACGCCGTCGATCGCGAGCACGCGGTCGCCGGCGACCAGGCCGGCACGCGCGGCCGGCCCGGCAGGCTTGACCTCGCCGAGCACCGGCTCGCTGAACGCGCTGCCCAGGCCGATGCGGCGCATCAGCTGCGCGTCGACCTCGCGTGCGCCGAGCGTGTCGAGGTCGAGCACGACACGCCGCTGGCCGCGGCCGTCGCGGTCGCTGACCATCAGCTGCAGCGCTTCGCCGCGAAGCACCGCCTGCGTCACGGCCCAGCGCAGGTCGTTCATCGAGCGCAGCTCGTCCCAGTCGCTGCCGTCGGTCGACACAGCACGCGCCCAGTCGCCGGGGCGCAGCCCGGCGCGCTCGGCCAGGCTCGCGGCGGCCGGGGGACCCATCACCGCCTTGGGCTCGTCCATGCCGATCCAGTGCGCGGCGGCATAGAGCAGCACCGCGAGCAGCAGGTTGGCGATCGGGCCGGCCGCAACGACCGCAGTGCGCTGCCACAGCGGCTTGCGATTGAACGCGAGGTGGCGCTGCGACGCCGGAACCTCGCCTTCGCGCTCGTCGAGCATGCGCACGTAGCCGCCGAACGGCAGCGCGCAGACGACGAACTCGGTGCTGTCGGGCGTGGCCTGGCGGCGCCACAGCACCCGCCCGAAGCCGACCGAGAAACGCAGCACCTTGACGCCGCAGGCGACCGCGACGCGGTAGTGGCCGTACTCGTGGATCACGATCAGCACGGCGAGCGTGAGAACGAAGGCCGCAAGGGTGATCATGCTCGGAATCCTTTCACGAGGGCGCGTGCGGCGTGGCGTGCGCGGCCGTCGAGCTCGAGCAGCGCCGGCAGCGACGCCGCGGCGCCGGCGCCCGGGATCACCGCCTCGAGCGCGCCGGCGTTGACGCTGTGAATCTGGTCGAAGCGGATGGTTCCCGCGAGGAACGCCGCGACCGCCTCTTCGTTGGCCGCGTTCAGCACCGCAGTGCTCCCCGGCGCAGCCTGCAGCGTCTGCCAGGCGAGCGCGAGCCCGGGATAACGAGCATGGTCGGGCGCCTCGAAGCTGAGCGCGCCGAGCGTCGTGAAGTCGAGCTCGCTCGCGCCCGACTCGATGCGCTCGGGGTGCGAGAGCCCGTAGGCGATCGGCACGCGCATGTCGGGTGTGCCGAGCTGCGCGAGCACCGAGTTGTCGCGGCACACCACCATCGAGTGCACGATCTGCTGCGGGTGCACGAGCACCCTCACCTGCGCCGGCTCGAGCTCGAACAGCCAGCGTGCCTCGATGACCTCGAGCGCCTTGTTCATCATCGTCGCCGAGTCGACCGAGATCTTGCGGCCCATCACGAAGTTCGGATGGCTGCACGCCATCTCCGGTGTGACGTCGCGCAACGTGGCCGGATCGCGGGTGCGGAACGGGCCGCCCGACGAGGTGAGCAGCACGTGGTCGATGTGGCGCGGCCAGGCCGCTCGATCGGCCGGCAGGCACTGGAAGATCGCCGAGTGCTCGCTGTCGATCGGCAGCAGCGTCGCGCCGCCGGCACGCACCGCGTCCATGAAGAGCGCGCCGCCGACGACGAGCGCTTCCTTGTTGGCGAGCAGCAGGCGCTTGCCGGCGCGCGCCGCTGCCAGGCACGGCGCGAGGCCCGCGGCACCGACGATCGCCGCCATCACCGCGTCGACCTCGGCGTGGGCGGCGAGCTCGCTGAGCGCCGCATCGCCGTCGAGCACTTCGGTGCGCACATCGTGGGCCGCGAGGCGCTCGCGCAGCGCACGCGCCTGCGCCGCACCCGGCATCGCCGCGAAGCGCGGCTTCCAGCGCAGGCACTGCGCGAACAGCTCGTCGACGCGGGTCGCGGCGGTCAGCGCGAACACCTCGAAGCGGCCGGGATGGCGGCCGATCACGTCGAGCGTGTTGGTGCCCACCGAGCCGGTGGAACCGAGGATGCAGACGCGCAGCGGGCGCGGGTCATGCGAGGTCATGGTCGGACTCACTGGGGCACCCTCCGCGCTTGGCGCTTCGGGGTGAGCACTTCGGAGCGGCCGTGCGCGCTCACAGCGACACCATCGCAAGCGCGAGCGGGAACACCGGCAGCAGCGCATCGACGCGGTCGAGCACGCCGCCGTGGCCGGGCAGCAGCGCGCTGCTGTCCTTCGCGCCGGCGCTGCGCTTGACGAGCGATTCGAACAGGTCGCCGACGACGCTGAATGCGGCGAGGAACACGACCACCGGCAGCAGCCCGGCCAGGCCGAGGCGCGCATCGAGGCGGCTGTACAGGCTCGGCGAGTCGACGCCGATCGAGCGGTCCAAGGCGAGCCACGCGAACGCGAGCACGACCACGCCGGCCATCCCGGTGCCGACACCCTCCCAGGTCTTGCCGGGGCTGATCGCCGGCGCGAGCTTGTGGCGGCCGAACGCGCGTCCACCGGCGTAGGCGGCGATGTCGGCCACCCACACGAGGCAGAACACCGAGAGGATGAAGTTGATGCCCAGGCCCTTGGCGCTCGCGAGCGCGAGCCAGGCGGTGAACAGCAGCAGCGCGCCGAGCACCCAGCGCAGCGCGACCGGGATTGCCGGCCAGCGCGCGACGCCGCGCGCAAGCACCGCGGCGCCGCCGAGCACCCACAGCAGCGTCGCGGCCCACCAGAGCGCGGTGGGTGCCGCAGTGGTCCAGCCGGCCTGGAGTGCCGTCGCGCCAGCGAGCGCGACCGCGGCCCCGAGGAGCAGCGGCGCGCCGCGCCCGCCGCCGTTCAGACGGCCCCACTCCCAGCCGGCGGCGCCGATCAGCAGCAGGGTCAGCAGCGCGAACGGCCAGACCGAACCCGCGAACAGCGCGGGCAACAGGAACGCCAGCAGCACGATGGCGGTCACGA
>Ga0075366_10000554_pt1 | contig 17442 bp, 19 predicted proteins | sample EndMethybrTD3031_FD_72351 | JGI IMG/M metagenome (GOLD analysis project Ga0075366, IMG submission 72351) | Populus endosphere microbial communities from Tennessee, USA - Endosphere MetaG P. TD hybrid TD303-1 | ecosystem: Host-associated > Plants > Roots > Endosphere | place: USA: Tennessee...
CGTGCTTCATCGGGCCAGCGTCACGGTCAGAGCGAAACGGAAGGCATCATACGTCGATGCCACGGCTGTGCCGCGCTGACGGGTTTCGTAGTTGACGCTCGGCGTGACCCGTAGCCAGCGGTTCGGAGTCCAGCGCACGCGCCCGTTGAGCGATACCTGCCGCGAGTTGCCCCCGAGCTGACCATAGTCTTCCTGCGAAACCCCGACGCCGGCCGAGACCACCAGATTTCGCTTCAATTCGTAATCCGCATTGAGCTTTGCGGTGGTCGCGTTGACCGCGCCCACGAGCACCGACGAACTGGTCGAGGTCGTCTGCGCGAGATCGAACTGAATGCTCAGCAGCGGCGACGGATACCAGCGAAGCTGGCCATTGAGCGCCAATCCCGAAATGTCTTCGAACAGCGGGTTCTTGAAACGATGACCGCGCATGCCCGCACCGAGTTCCAGCAGCAGCAGTCGGGTGACTTCGTAGCGCGCCCCGACCGTGACGTTATAGGACGTGGCGTCGCGGTAGCTTTCCGGACGCGGATCGTCGTAATCGTATTGGTTGATGCGGCCCTGGACCTGCGCGGCGACGCGCGCGCTGAGCTGGTAGGACAAACCGAGCGATGCGCCCAGCTGGCGGCCGTTGCGGAAGCTCTGGTCTAGCTTGCTGCCATTGCCGAGATCGACGTCGTCGAAGTGAAATTTCGACCCCGAAAGTCCCAGGCGCGCGGTCAGACGGTTGAAGCGTCGCTGGGCCGTCAGATCGGTCGTCAGCTGCTGCCGCTGCAACTGGCTGCCGGTCTCGAGTTCGTTCTCGAAGCTTCCACGTGATATGCTGGCCTGCGACCAGCTGACCCGCGCACCCAGCATCGAATCCGCACCGATCTCATACCGGCCCTCCGCCATGATATCGAACTGATCGTCGTTCTGCTGCGTAAGGCGGGCGAACCGCCTGATCCGCGCATCGGCGCTGATCGTGATCGGCCGGAGCGGATCGCTGTTGCGCAGGGTCAGCGCGGGAGAAATCGTGACGGATACGTCCGATTCGCGGTTTGTCGCGCGGGCGAACACGTTGGAATTGAGCGTGCTCGTGCTGGCCAGTGTCGGATAGGCCGTGAACGAGCCAATGCGGATGCCGAGCGCATCGTACCCCGGCTGCGCCCGAGTACCGGCGACATCCGTGGGCGCGTCGATCGCCATGCCCTGCGCCAAAGCGGAGTTCGACCAGGCCGCGGCAACCGCCAGGCAAATGCCGTAACGCCCCCTGAACCGCATCGTCGACAATCCGTCCATCGTCGCTGCCTTGCGCATCGCCTTCAAAGCAACATCCTGGTTATTACCATCCACGCGAACGACCTGTCCGCGTCGCACGGAAACTACGCCTACCACGGTATGTTGCAATGCACAAATTTCTTGCGCCAGCGTCCCTATGTGGCATGGTTCCTGCGGTCGTGGGCCATTTTAGGGACTGTTCCGATGCCAACGACGATCTCGCAGCTTGGGGCGAAGGGGCGACAGGCGCTGATTCTGGCCTGCGGTTTTCTGCTGCTTATCTCCGCCGCGGGCGGTCTTTCCTTCCACGCCGACAGCGTCAACGTCTTTGCGCTGTACTGGCTGCCGGTTGCGATCATCGTCCTCGCGGCGACGATCTGGATCGATCGCCGACGCCGGCGGGGCAGCCGCACAGTCCGTTGGGCGCCTGCCCTGCTGTTGATCGGCTTCGTCGGACTCGGCAGCGTGCTGCTCGAACCGCTGGTCGGAGCAGCACGGCCGGCCGCGACGGGACGAAGCTTCCGCCTGGTCAGCTTCAACATGAACAAGGCGAACCCCGACCCCGAGCGGGTCGCCGACTGGCTGCTGGCGCAACGCGCCGATTTCGTCGTGCTGCTCGAGGTCTCCCCGGCCAACCGCATCAGGATTCGCGACCGGCTGCGCGCGCGTTTTCCGCATGCTTACGATTGCGCTCGATCGGGTCGATGCTCGACCTATATCCTGTCGCGCCTCCCGGCCGAGGATGACTGGCCGCTCGCGCAAGGGGACGCCGACAACCGCAGGGCCTTGTCGGCGCTGACCGCGCGCTTTCGCATTGGGGGGGCGCTGGTGCCGATCACGGCGGTCCATCTCGACCGTCCCTGGCCGTGGGGCGGCCAGCACCGGGAACTCGCGGCGCTCGACGCCGCGGTCGCCGCGGTCGGCCGCGAAGGAATCGTTGCCGGCGACTTCAATTCGGCGCCGTGGACCTTCAGCACCCGGCGGATCGCCGCGGCCGGCGGCGTCGCGCTGGTCTCGGGAGCCACCGCGACCTGGCCGACCACCGCGCCGTTGCGGCTGCCGCTCGACCAGGTCTATGCCGGCCCCTGCCTGGCGGCGAGCGCCGTGACGCGCGGGCCGGCGCTGGGCTCCGACCATTTCCCGCTGATCGTCGATTTCAACGCGGAGGCCTGCCGTGGCTAAGCCCGTAAATGCCGATCGTGCCGCGTTCGACGCGCTGGTCGCCCTACTCGACCCTTGGCGCTACGGCGACGAAGACACGGTCCGGCACAAGCTCGCCGGCCTCGCGCCGATCGACTGGCCTCTCGTTCTGGCTGTCGCCGCGCGCCATCGTGTGACGCCGCTGCTCGCCGCGCGGGTCAAGGCGGCCGGGCTCGCGCAGGACGCCCGGTTGGCGCCACCCGCCGCGTGTCTCGCCGCACTCGATCGCCAGGCGCTGGCGGCGCAGGCGTCCGAACTGGGATCGCTGGCCGAGCTGCGCCGCCTGCGGGCGCTGTTCGATCGCGAGCAGATTCCCTTCCTCGTGTTCAAGGGACTGACGCTGTCCTGGCTGTGCTTCGGGCGCCTGGGTGTGCGGATCAACCGCGACATCGATATCCTCGTCGCGCCCGAGGCCATGCTGCAGGGCCACGCCGCGCTGGTGGCTGCCGGCTATTGCCGGGTCGAACCCGAGGGCGAGCTCGCGCCCGAGGCGGTGGCGCTCTCGCTCGAACGCACCAAGGACTGGGTCTACGTCAAGCCCGGCACCGCGAGCATCGTCGAGTTGCACCACCGCCTGTTCGACAACGTCCATCTGTGCGATCCCGAGGTTGCGGCTCGCGCGCGACGGCTGACGCTGTTCGATCAGGTCGAGGTCGCCACGCTCGCCGCCGAGGACGAAATCGCCTACCTTGCGCTGCACGGCGCGATGCATGCCTGGTCGCGCCTGAAATGGCTGCTCGACGTCGCCATCCTCATCCGCGACACCCCGCCCGCCGATCTCGATGCGCTGCTGCGCCGGAACCGCGGCGGCCCCGCGGCGGGCGCCCTGCACCAAGCCATCGCGCTGTGCTGGCGCCTGTTCACACCCCCGACCGCGGAGCCGCGGACCGGCCGCCCCTGGCGCGCGCCGCTGCTGACCGCGGCGGCGATGCACACGATCGCCGGGCACGGCGCGCGCGAAATCGAGGATACGGGCTTCGGCACGACGCTGAAGAACCTCAGCCACTATCTGCTGTGGCTGCGGCCCGGCTACTTGCGCGCCGAACTTCGCTTCGACCTGACCGACATGTCCCGCGATGACAGCGAGGTTCCCCACGGCCTGCCGGTTTGGCTCTATCGCCCGGCGTCTTGGCTGCTCCGCCGCCTGCGGTCCTCCTAGGGCGATTTCTCACCGATGTGGCATCTGCGAAGGGAAAGGTTAACGTCATTGCAACATATTGCAGGCGCAATCAGGGACGCAGTCCCATTATGGGCCAAATTATCAGGGTTTAGCCCGGAATCGTGGCGCTGCACCGAGTCATATGGTGCAGCGCACCACGTTGACACGGTGCAGCGATAATGAGAAGTTAACTACCGGGTAAGCATCCTAGCCAATCCCATGTTAACGGAGGTCTTACTATGACTACATCCGAAAAGTCGGTTTACACCAAGCCGACCGTCAACCAGATCGGTTCGTTTCAGGACGTGACCCTCGGTGGTGTCAACGGCGATTTTCTCGACGCTGACTTCCCGATCACCACGCCCCGCGGCGATCTCACCTTCTCCTGATCTAATCTGTCAGGCGAGGTTGCGGGGTTTGATGGGGGCGGAAATCTTCTCCCCCCATCGCCCCGCAAAGAGACCGCCGGTCATCGCGCGCGAGGCCGTATAGAATGCAAGACACGCTCTCTTGGCAACCTGGCGAGCACGTCGTGTTTAGTCGTCTTGGCGACAGCGTTGCCGTGCTCGACGCTGACCGGAACATCTATTACTCGCTCGATGGCATCGGCCCGTTCTTGTGGGATCGGCTTGCCGAGGGCTTGGACTTTTCCGCGCTTTGCCGCGCCACGGTCAGCCAGTTCGATATCGATGAGGCTACCGCGAGCCGCGATATCGCCGAGTGGATCGGCGAGATGACAAAGTCCGGACTGATTTCTGAACGTCAGAGCGCATAGCACCATGCCCGGGCCTGATGCCCGTTTGAGCGTCATTTGGCGCGACAAATGGTTGATTATCGCAGCTTTTTTCCTTCTGGCCTATGCCCGCGTGACCTTGAGCCTGTTCGGGTTCGGTGACACTCGCAAGGAGTGTAAGCGGACGGCAAGAAAGCCCGTAGCACCGCCAGCCTTGGCGAATCGCATAGCGCGCAGCATGACGATCGCTGCGCGCTTTGTGCCTGCGTCCACTTGCCTGGTTCGAGCAATGGCCGGACAACGGCTCCTCAGCATCAAAAATCACGGGTCGGAAATCTGCGTCGGCGTTCGCAAAAAGGTGCCGTCGGGATTCGAGGCGCATGCTTGGCTGGTCAGCGGTTCGGCGGTCGTACTCGGCGGCGTTGAAGAAGATCTTGCGCAGTTCCAGACCCTCATTGGAACGCCCTGAGTGAGCGGCATTTGCGGGATCTGGTCGCCATCTCCGGGCAGGGACGGCTTGTCGTCGGCTGTGCGCGAGGGGTTGGAGGCAATGCTCCACCGAGGCCGTGACGGGTTCTCGGTCTATCCTGATCGAAACGTGGTCTTGGGCCATTGTCTGTTCGATACCGGCTGCAACGGAATGTTTGTCGATGAGGCTGGCTACGTTATTTCTTTCGACGGCCGCCTCGACAACCGCAGCGACCTAGCTGGAATTTTGCGCGATCAGGATGTCGACCTGCCGGATTTCGAGCGGATGTCGGACCGTAGCCTGCTGCTCTTAGCCTACCGCAGTTTTGGTCAGGCCTTGCCTCAGTTTCTCCGTGGCGATTTCGCAATCGCGATTTGGGATCCGGTCAGGGAAGAACTATTTCTGTGCCGCGATCATCTTGGCGTCCGGCCGCTATTCTATAGCAGAATCGACGGCGAGGTTCATTTCGCGTCCGAAATCAAGGTGCTCCGCGCGATGCGCGGCGTTCGCCATTTCGTCGTGCGCGAAGAAGCGATCGAGGGGTTCGTCGATGGCCTGCTCGACACCCGGGCTCCAGCGCGGACATTCTTCCGCGAAGTTTTTCGCATTCTGCCCGGCCACTGCGCTCTAATCAGTGCCGAAGGCATGAAGATCCGGCAATATTGGATGCTTGATCCAGGGCACCCCATACGCCGCAACAACGGTCCTGCGATGTTGCGCGCAGCCTTGACCAAAGCCATCGATCGACGTCTGCGGACGACGCTTCCAGTGGGCGCATTGCTGAGCGGGGGGCTCGATTCCTCTGCGATCGTGTCGCTCATCGGTGCTCGGGAAACCAGTGCGATCCCGGCGAGCGTCAAGGCCTACTCGATGACGTTCCCGGACAATTCGGAGGACGAGACGGCCTACATCGACGCCGTCATCGATGCCTATGGCTTGGACGGCGAAAAAATAGCCGCAAGCCAAGCCACGGCTTTCGAAGCGATCGACGATGTCATCGGCGAGCAGGACCACCCGCCGCCGGCACCCAACACCTGCATTTTCCGCCATTTCCTCAACGCCATTTCTGCGCGTGGAGACGCGCGTGTCGTGCTCCACGGTCACGGCGGGGATGAAGTAATCTCTCGAGGTACGGGGCTGTTCGCTGAGATGGCCGAATCCGGCCGCTGGGTTCGCCTCTGGCAGGAACTCGGCGAGAGCACAGAAGTGCTGGGACCGCGGCGCAATCATTTTGCCGGCCTAGTCCTTCGCAAGGGTCTCCGTGGCTGGCGAGGCAAGGTCTCGAGCTGGGTGAAACCCAAAAGGCTCCTCGGCCGTGACGTGAAGCGTTTCGCGCCCGATGGCCGTCGTCGACAATCGGAACAGTTGCTGCATTTGCGCGATTTGACCGCACCGTTGTTCGGTCACGCTTTGGAAGTCATCGACCATGAAGCCGCAGCGGCGGGGATTGAGGTGCGCATGCCTTTTCTCGACGTGGATTTGATAGCGCTCTGCGTCACCATTCCGGCCCAGGACAAATGGATCGCCGGCTATCCGCGAGCCGCCCTACGTCGTGCCCTTAGCGGAATTCTGCCCGCAGCGGTTGCGAACCGGCGCGACAAGTTCAACTTCGCCGATCATCTCCGCCGGTCCATATTGCGCGATCATGGCGAACTTGTCGACGATAGCCTGAACACCAAAGGTGGCTGGATCGCTCCTTATGCGAACCTCACTGATCTGCGCGCAAAGTGGCAGTCACTGATCGACGATGGCACCGTCGACGGACGTTCGCTGTTGCAGATTTGGCGCGCCGTTGCGCTGTCGCGATGGCTGCAACTCGAGAGCACGAGACGCGCCACCGCCCCCATAACCAACTTGCAAGCGGCAGAATGAGCGAACAGTTATTCCAATATCGGATCAACGGCCTCGACGTCGAATCCGACTTTGCGCTTGAAGAGGCCGAACCGACACGCTTCGCGACTGCCGATCTCCACATTCGTCGCGCGCGGATCCCCGCGATAGCCGGCGCCGCGCCGGATGAATTTCGTAAGTACGAATCGAGCGCCGGTGGCGATGTTCTCGACTACGCCGGCACCGGTCGGTTTCGGTTGCGCGAGCCTGGGCTGATCGAGTTCGATCCCGAGGAGACGTTCGACTTGCGACGGGTCGGCTTGCCGTTGCTTGGTCCTGTTTTGGCGCTGCTCCTGCATCGCCGTGGTCACTTCGTTCTGCATGGCAGTTCGGTGTTGCTGGGCGACGAGGCGCATGTCTTCCTTGGCGACAAAGGCGCAGGCAAGTCGACGACGGCTGCAGCACTGGTGGCCGCCGGACACCCCTTGCTTGCAGACGACGTGGTCGCTCTGGAACGAACGGCAGATGGGCTTATCGTGCATGCCTGCTTTGCGGCGATGAAGCTCGACCACGCGATGCTCGCGCGATTTCCGGCAGGAAGCTATCGTGTCATCGAGCCCGACGACGGCGTCTATACAGCCGGAAAATCGCGCGTGCGCCTGAACCAGATCAACACCCGATCCGAGGTTCGCCTCGGCGGTATCCATGTTTTGGCCCGCGGGGAAAACCACGCGGTGACGTCACTCGGCGCCCGCGATGCCTTGCAGGCCTTGATCCGCTTTTCGCACTACCCGCGGTTCGGCGGTGATGCGGTGCGGCCCGCAGAAACAGCGGCGCTGTTCGCCCAGGCCGTCGATTTGGCGCACCTGGTTCGCGTCGACAGGTTGACGGTCAAGAACGATCTCGACGCGATCGCGGGCATCGTTTCCCTCATCACTTCCGAGATCACGCATGACCACGCCCTCGGATAGACCTTTTCGCATCGCGCGACTGCTGCAGGTCGTGCGGCACGAGACCGGCGGCAGTTTCGATAAGGCGGCGCTCCTGCAAACCGTCGGTGCGCTCAGCGAGGCCTTTTCGGTCGCGCTGCTGATTCCCATGCTGCGGCTCATGGGGCGCGAGAACAATGCGCTCGCGTTCACTGCCGCTGGACGCCATTTCACGATTACGCTGCCCGTGATCCTCGCCGCGCTTGTCGTGCTTATCGCGCTGCGTGCCTTGGCGATGCAGCGCAAGGAAGCGTTGAGCGCGCGGGTGACCTTCGGCTTTGTCGAGACGATGACGTCCCGACTGTTCTCCGCGCTCGCCAACACGCGTTGGTCGGTGGTCAATCAATGGCGCACCGCCGACATGGCGCATGTCCTGATCGGCAACGGCGACCGCCTGCTTCAGGCGATCATGCTATTGATGGTTCTGGTCCAGTCGATCGCCATGGCCGTCGTGCTGACGCTGCTGTCGTTCGCGCTGTCGTGGCAGATGACCCTCGTCGCGCTCGGCGTCGGCGCCTTGCTGCTACTCGCCACCTTCCCCTTGCGCGGCCAGTCGCTGCGGCAGGGCCGTGAGCTGGCAGAGGCACGGCGCGAACAGCACCGGATCACCGACGAATTCCTCAACGGCCTTCGCACGGCCAAGGCGTTTGGCCTGGAAGCGCAGCATGTCGAGGCTATGAACCGCGTCCTGGCGCGCATTCGCGACGGGCACATGCAGTTCACGGCGATGCGCGGAGCCACGGCGACGGTTCACCAGATCGCGACAGCGCTCGCCCTGGCGGTCTTCGTCTACTTTGCGCTTTCGATAGCCGGTCTGCCGCTCGAGAAAACCGTCGCGCTCCTGTTCCTCTACATGCGCCTCGCCCCGCGCATGGTGATGCTCTATACCACCTCGCAAGAGCTGATGGCGCAGATCGGCACCGTCGAATCGGTTCTGACCATGCTCGATACGGCCGAGGCGAACGCCGAACAGCCGGCCAAGACGGATATGCCGCCGTTGCGCCCGGTCCGCGACATCGTCATCCGCGACGTGCAATTCGTCTATGACGCCGCCGCCGCTCCGGCACTGCAAGGGGTTTCGGCCGAAATTCCGGTCGGCAAGATCACGGCGGTGGTCGGGCCGACCGGGAGCGGCAAGTCGACCCTGGTCGATGTCCTCCTCGGGTTGATCCGCCCCCAGCACGGTTCGGTCCTGGTCGATGGGGTCACGCTCTCCGACGACGTCCTCCAGAGCTGGCAGGCTTCGGTCGGATATGTTCCCCAGGATACGTTCCTGTTCAACGGTACGATCGCCAGCAATCTCCGGCTGGCATCGCCCACGGCGAGCGATGCCGAGCTGTGGCAGGCCCTCGACGCCGCCGACGCCCGCGAACTGGTGCTGTCGCTTCCCGACACGTTGGATCATGCCGTCGGCGACCGGGGACGCAGCCTTTCGGGCGGCGAGCGCCAGCGGCTCGCCATTGCCCGCGCGCTCGTGCGCGGGCCGGGCCTGTTGATCCTCGACGAAGCGACCAGCGCGCTCGACGCGAGCAGCCAGCGCCGCGTCGCCGAGTCGTTGCGGCGTCTTTGCGCCGGCGGGATGACCGTCGTCGCCATCGCCCACCGCCTATCGATGCTCGCTTTTGCCGATCACGTGATCGTCTTGGAGAACGCCCGCGTCGTCGAATCCGGTCCGCTCGAGCGGATCCTGGCCCGTCCCGAAAGCGTTATCCGGGAAATGATCGACGCTGATGGCAGATCGGAATACACTCGACCTTGATTCGAGCTGCCGGGGGGCACGTGGGACGTTCGGATCGGGGAGAGGCTGATGGACTCGAACGACACGAAACAGGCCGGAGACGACGACCACGTTTACCTTCCCTTAGAGGATGGCCCCTACCAAAAACCGGGCATCCATGAAGGGGACAAAACCGCCGTGTCGGCTACGCTACAGCATTCGTCCGCACACGGCGCGATCGGCGCCAAGGCTATCCGCTGGAGCTGGTGGATCAGCGCGCTGGTGCTGAGCGGGGCGCTCTGGCTCGGCATCGCCAAGCTGCTTTCTCTCTATTGAACTACCCGGCATCGCTGGGGGACTGTGTCCGACCCAGCGATGTGCGACCCGGGGCCTGTCCGCGGTGGCTCAGTAGCAGCCGCGTGATGTCATCAGTGCCGGCACGGTCTTGAAGCAGATCGCCATGTTGAGCGCGAGCGACTGCCGGCGCGCGTAGAGCGCATCGAGCCGAACCCGCATCGCATAGGACACGTCGTTGCGGCCGCTGATCTGCCACAGACCGGTCAGACCGGGGCGCACCGAGCAATAGTCCTCGAAGCGCTGGCCATACCGCTCGATCTCGTTGGCGACGATCGGACGCGGACCGACGATGCTCATCTGTCCGACCAGAACGTTGACGAGCTGCGGCAGTTCGTCGAGGCTGGTCTTGCGCAGGAACGCGCCGATGAACGTGATGCGGGGGTCATTGCGCAGCTTCTGGTCCCGCGCCCATTCCACCCGTGCCTCTTCCGATTCCGCGAGGAGCCGCTCGAGGCGGTCTTGCGCGTCGACGACCATTGTCCGGAACTTCAGGCACGGGAACATCTCGCCGTCCTGACCGACACGCTGTTGGCGGAAGATGACGGGTCCGGGGCTCGCGCCCTTGATGAGGAAGCCGATGACGAACATCACCGGCAGCAGAACGATCAGCGCGACCAGCGATACGACAACGTCGAAGACGCGGATCGGCAAGGTCGAGGTGTCGCGCAGCGTCTGCGGCTCGAAGCCGTAGCTGGGCTCTGCCACCAGACGCAGCGTCGCGGCACCAGACCCGCTCGAGAGAATTCCTAAACGCGACGACATGGTTCTGTGATCAATCCCTGTGGTATCGATAAACGGCATGCGATGTCTCCGTCTTCGAACAAACTGCTCAACCGCCGATCATCATCCCCGCCGGACATACCGCTCATGACGGCCTGTAGGTAGACAGCCTATCCGCGCTTAAGTCGACGTCAACCAGGAATTTTGTGCAGTGCGTCACGAATGCGCAAAACGAGACATATTTACGGCGAATTGATGCTGCGAGTGCGAAATAAATATGTTGCGCCCTGATCGAGGCTCTACCTGGGGCCGGCCGCGACGAGTCAGAAGCTGCGTTCGTCGACCCGGATCGTGTCGCCAGGCTGGACCGGGGTCGAGCCGTCGAGACGGTATTCGTTCTCGTCACCGCTCTCCTTGTGGCGAATATATATGCGCTTCTGGCTAGCACGGTATGTAAATCCGCCTGCCTTGGCCACTGCAGCAAAGACCGAAAGACCATCCGAATAAGGATACTCGCCGGGCCTGTTGACTTCGCCAAGAATGTAGAACGGGCGATAGTTCGCGACTTCGACCGTAACGCTCGGATTGTTCACGAACCCTTCGCCCAGGCCGGTGCGAATGAGTTCTTCGACCTCCTTAAGCGTCTTGCCCGATGCCGGGAGTTCGCCGAGCAATGGAAAAGCGAGCCGTCCCTCGCCGTTGACGGGGTAAGATCCCGTTAACCTTTCTTCGCCGTAAACGGTCACCTTAAGGACATCTCCGGTGCCCAGCCGATAAACCGATGCTGCGGGAGACAACTGGAGCGCCGGCAATTCTTTGCTCACGCTACAACCGGGCAATGCCAGCGCCAGAACAACTGCCAAGTAGCCGTACCGCATCCCTGAACTCCGCATAGATTGAATCATCTCTGTTCGATCCGAAAATGAATACCTATCGCTGCTGGGGTAAAACGCCCCTGCCCGATCCCGTCTGTCAGCGCGCTGAACGGCACATTTCGACTTCCTCGAAGCGGTGGCTAGCAACCCGGATAGGCGATGCGGGCAGCCGGGAATAGCTCCGGCCCCGTGTGCTTTCGCGAAAGTTAAAGCAATATTTGCGCGTTGCAACACGCATTTTGCGGCGCAACGAAAACCGCGCGATGTCGTCCCTGAACGAGACACCGGAGACCGAGATCGCCCTGCGCAGCCATGATCCATGACACGACCCTCCATCGCTAGGCACGTCCCGGACACGACCCAGCGATCGTGCCAAGCGCGGATCGCCGATCGGTTCTACCGTTGCGGCGGATGTCGCAACCCGTGCTTTAGCGGAAGACGACCGTCTTCGCACCGTTGCTGATGATGCGGTGCTCGGCAAACCAGGTGACCGCGCGGCCCAGCACCGCAGCTTCGACCTCCTGGCCGAGCATCACCATCTTTTCGGGTGTGAAGCCGTGATCGACCGGACGCGTATCCTGATGGATGATCGGGCCTTCGTCGAGGTCGGGGGTCACGAAGTGTGCGGTCGCGCCGATCATCTTGACCCCGCGCGCGTGCGCCTGGTGATAGGGCTTGGCGCCCTTGAAGCTCGGCAGGAAGCTATGGTGGATATTGATGCAGCGCATCGACAGATACCCGCATAGCTCTTCCGACAGTACCTGCATGTAGCGCGCGAGCACGACGAGGTCCGCGCCGGTTTCCTCGATCAGGCCGACGAGCCGTGCTTCCTGCGCGGGCTTGGTCTCTTTGGTCACCGGCAGATGATGGTAGACCAGACCGTGAAATTCGACGACCGCGCGAAGGCTGTCGTGGTTCGAGACGACGCCGACGATGTCGAGCGGCAACACGCCCGCTTCCCAGCGGTGGATGAGATCGTGCAGGCAATGGCTGAATTTCGACACCATCAGCAACGCCTTGGGCCGGCGCGACAGGTCGTGAACCTGCAGATCCATCGCGAAATCGGCTGCCGGCGCGACAAAGCCGCGGCGGATGTCTTCCACCGCAGGCGCCGATCCGTCCTCGGCATGGAACACCACGCGCATGAAGAAGGTATCGGTCGACGGATCGTTGTACTGGCTCGATTCGTCGATGGTGAAGCCCTGGTCGGCCAGGTGCGAAGCCACTCGCGCGACGATGCCGCGCCGTTCGGGACAGCGTAAGACGACGACGTAACGGTTGATCGGATCGGTCACCTGACTGCCCCTGCCCAAAAAGTTCGGCGCGCCATACCGATTGCGCGGCCAACCGGCAATCGCGCGCGGCGATCCTGTCTCGACTTGGCCCGCTTCGGGGGGCTAGGAGCGCGCAATGGACAAGCTTCAGGAAATCTGCGCGACCAAGCGCGACGAGGTCGCGGTACGCCAGGCGCAGGCCAGCCTCGCCGACCTCGACGCGCGCGCCGCCGCACAGACGGCACCGCGCGGATTCCGCGCCGCGCTCGAGGCCAAGGCGCGGGACGGTTTCGCACTCATTGCCGAGATCAAGAAGGCCTCGCCGTCAAAGGGGCTGATCCGCCCCGAATTTCACCCCGCCGACCACGCCCGTGCCTATGCCGCGGGCGGTGCCGCCTGCCTGTCGGTGCTCACCGACGCGCCCTACTTCCAGGGGCACGAGGATTTCCTGATCGCGGCACGCGCGGCTTGCGCGCTGCCGGTGCTGCGCAAGGACTTCATGATCGATCCCTGGCAGGTCGCCGAAGCGCGTGCGATCGGTGCCGATGCTATTCTGATCATCGTTGCCGCGCTCGACGACGTGCAGATGGCCGAGATCGAGGCCGCGGCGATCGAGCGCGGCATGGACGTGCTCGTCGAAGTCCACGACGAGGCCGAGATGGAGCGTGCGGCGCGGCTGCGCTCGCGGCTGATCGGGGTCAACAACCGTGACCTCAAGCGGTTCGTCACCGATATTGCCGCGACCGAACGGCTTGCCCCGCGGGCGCCGGAAGGCGCGCTGCTGGTGAGCGAAAGCGGCATCGCCGGGCATGCCGATCTCGTCCGGCTCGCACCCTGGGCCCGAACCTTCCTGGTCGGCGAGAGTCTGATGCGCCAGCCCGACATCGAAGCGGCGACGCGCGCCTTGCTCACCGACCAGGCCTAGGCCTTCTAGAGCGTCAGCACCGGGTAGAGCGACACGACGAGCAACAGGGCGGCGGCCACGTTGAACGCGCGGTAGGCACGCGGCCGGTGCATCAGGCGGCGCAGTTGTACGCCCATCGCGGTCCAGATGATCACCGAGGGAATGTTCACCGTCAGGCAGACCAGCGCGACCACGGCCGCCCCCGCCAGGCGATGGCCCTCCGGGACATAGACCGCCACGGCGGTCAGCGCCATCGTCCAACCCTTCGGATTGACCCACTGAAAGGCGGCCGCCTGGAGAAAGCCGAACGGGCGGGCGTCGCCGTCGACGGCTTCGATCCCCGGGGGCTGCGCCCTGGCGATCCGCCAGGCGAGATAGAGCAGATAGACCACGCTCGCGACCTTGAGCACGGTCATCGCTCCGGGGACCGCCGTGAATATTGCGCCGAGCCCCAGCCCGACCAGCAGCAGCATGAGCGAAAAGCCCAGCGACACCCCGAGCATGTGCGGCACCGTGCGCAGGAATCCGAAGTTCGTGCCCGACGTCATCAGCATAAGGTTGTTCGGCCCCGGGGTGACCGAGGAGACGAAGGCGAAGGCCGCGAGAGCCACGAGCGTTTCGAGCGGAAGCATCACCGCCGCCTACCGCCCCTGCCGTGCCGCGGCAACCGAACGGACCACGGCACGGCCACGGCGCGCGCAACGCCCTGTCCTACGTCGCGAAACTTTGGCATGGCGGGTCTATGACCACGTTTGCTCTCGCCTCGCACCACCCCACCGCCGATCCATCCGGCGACGCGTCCGATCGGAGGTGTGCTTTTCGCCCCGGGACCCCGTCAACTGTGTCAAGTTCGTCCCGCTGCGGAACCGCACGATGAGCGGGCTCACCCATCTCGACGACCATGGCAAGGCGCGGATGGTCGACGTCGGCGGCAAGCCCGAAACCCGGCGGATCGCGATCGCCACGGGCCGGATCCGGATGTCGCCGACGGCGCTCGCGGCGATCCGCGACGGCGCGGTGCCCAAGGGCGACGTGCTCGCCGCGGCGCGGATCGCCGGAATCATGGCGGCCAAAAAGACCGCCGACCTGATCCCTCTGTGCCACCCGCTCGCCCTCGATGCGGTGACCCTCGATTTCGCCTTCGAGGACGGTGCGCTGCGCGCGACCGCGACAGCCTCGCTCAGTGGTCGAACCGGAGTCGAAATGGAGGCGATGACAGCCACTTCGATTGCGCTCCTCACGATCTACGACATGGCCAAGGCGGTGGACAAGGGCATGGTCATCGACGACCTGCGGCTGATCGAGAAGCGCGGCGGCAAGTCGGGCCTGTGGCGCGCCGGGCCGGCATGACCACACCGCCCCTGCCGCTCGATGAGGCGCAGGCCCTCCTCCTTGCGCTCGTCGAGCCGCTGCGCATCGAGCACGTCGATCCCGAAGGCGCACTCGGCCGCTATCTGGCCGCGCCAGTGCTCGCACGCCGCACGCAGCCCGCGGCGACCCTCTCGGCGATGGACGGCTATGCCGTCGGCGTGGACGACATGACCGGCCCCTGGCGGATCATCGGCGAAAGCGCCGCCGGCCACCCCTTCGCCGGCACGGTCCGGCATGGCGAGGCCGTGCGCATTTCCACCGGAGCGCACATGCCCTTCGGCGCCGGCGCCGTGGTGCTGCAGGAAGACGTCTCGCGCGACGACGACGCCGTGACCCTCACCGGCGACGGCCCCGTCCCGCCGTCGAAGCATTTGCGCCCCGAAGGTATGGATTTCCGCCAGGGCGCTCCGCTTCTTCCCGCCGGTACGCGGATCGGGCCCGCGCAGATCGCGCTGACCATCGCCGGAGGACACAAGCTGCTGCCCGTGCGCCGGCGGCCGCGGCTCGCCATCCTCGATAGCGGCGACGAACTTTCTGCCGACTGCGAGACCTGCGCGCCGCACCAGATCCCCGCCAGCAACGGCGCGATGCTGGCCGCCCTCGCCGCCTCGCTGCCCTGCGAAACGACGCGGATCGGCCCGGTGCCCGACGATCTGGATGCATTGGCTGCGGCGCTGTCGCGTGCCGAGGATGCCGATGTCGTCGTCACCAGTGGCGGCGCATCGGTGGGCGATCACGATCTCGTTCGCCCCGCGCTCGAGGCCTGGGGGGCGACGCTCGATTTCTGGCGCGTGGCGATCAAGCCGGGGAAGCCGATCCTGGTCGCACGGCGCGGCCCGCAGCTGATCATCGGGCTCCCGGGCAACCCGGTGTCGAGCCACGTCACCGCCTTCCTGTTTCTGCTACCCGTGCTGCGCGCCTTGCTTGGGGCTGGAGAGCCACTGCCCCGCGCCATCCGCACACGGCTCGCCACGCCGCTGGCGGCGACCGGCCCGCGCCAGGAATTCCCGCGGGCCCACTGGGACGGCACGCGCGCGACGGCACAGTCGCTCCAGGACAGCGGCGCGCTTTCGTCGCTGGCAGCGAGCAATGCGTTGATCGATCGTCCGGCCCATGCCGCCGCTGCCGACGCCGGCGACGAGGTGTCGATCTATTTGCTCGAAAGCGGCGGAATGGCTTGACGAGACCCGAATCGTTTCTTAATTGTTCCGCATTCGTTCGCCGATGACGCGTGACGAAGACGCGATTAGGGAGTGACGCCGATATGCTGACCCGCAAGCAGCACGAACTGATCCGCTTCATACAAGCTCGCCTCGAAGAGACCGGCGTGTCGCCGTCGTTCGAGGAGATGAAGGCCGCACTCGACCTCAAGTCGAAGTCCGGCGTTCATCGGCTGATCTCGGCGCTCGAGGAGCGGGGTTTCATTCGCCGCCTGCCCAACCGCGCCCGCGCGCTCGAAGTGCTGCGCGAGCCGGAGGACGTGACGAGCAAGGCGGCGGTGCGCGCCGCAGCGAACAGCAACGCGACGCTGGCGGCGATCCGCCCGCCCACGGCGCCGCGCCCCGAGCCGGCGAACGACGTCATCGAAATTCCGCTGCACGGCCGCATTGCCGCCGGTGTGCCGATCGAGGCGCTCGAAGGTCAGGCGATGCTGCCGGTGCCTGCGGCGCTGCTCGGCGCGGGCGAACACTACGCGCTCGAGGTCTCTGGCGATTCGATGATCGAGGCCGGCATTCTGGATGGCGACTTCGCGCTGATCCGCAAGACCGACACGGCACGCGATGGCGAAATCGTCGTGGCGCTGGTGCACGGAGAGGAAGCCACGCTCAAGTACCTGCGCCGGGAAGACGGCATGGTCCGGCTCGACCCGGCCAATTCGGCCTATGAACCGCAAGTCTATCGCCCGGGCGACGTCGCGGTTCAGGGCAAGCTCGCTGGGCTGCTGCGACGCTACCACTGATACGGCCACCGTCCCGGGCCACACCCGGGACGGTGGCGCGACTCAGAGGACGCTTTCCAGCCAGCCCTTGAGCTGGCTCTTGGGCGCGGCACCGAGCTTCTGGGCGACAGGCTCGCCGTTCTTGAACAGCACCATCAGGGGAATCGACTGGACGCCGATCTGGCCGGGGATCTGAGTGTTTTCCATGATGTCCATCTTGGCGATGGTCACCTTGCCCGCAAGCTCCTCGCTGATTTCCTCGAGCGCGGGGGCGATCATCTTGCACGGACCGCACCAGTCCGCCCAGAAATCGACCAGCACAGGCTGGTCGGACTGCAGCACGTCGGCGGCGAAGCTGGCGTCGGTAACGGTCTTGGTCGACATGGGGAAACTCCTAGTGGGCGAAAGGATATCTAGGTGGTCGCGCCGTGATGGCAACGCCGCGGATCAAAAGCTTTCCTGTGCGCCGAGCAAAGCGCGCTTTCGGATCGCCAGCATGTCCGCCGGGATGGCGATCAACTGCGGCACCTGGGTGTAGAGTACCGCCGCCTCGACCGCGCGCCCCGGATAGGTTGCCGCCAGCGCGGCGGCATAGGCGGCGAGCTGACGCAAGGTGGCTTCGGGCACCCCTGCGAGATCGGCAGGCGG
>Ga0075366_10000556_pt1 | contig 17427 bp, 19 predicted proteins | sample EndMethybrTD3031_FD_72351 | JGI IMG/M metagenome (GOLD analysis project Ga0075366, IMG submission 72351) | Populus endosphere microbial communities from Tennessee, USA - Endosphere MetaG P. TD hybrid TD303-1 | ecosystem: Host-associated > Plants > Roots > Endosphere | place: USA: Tennessee...
AAAATTCCTGACTCTAATTAATAATACTGATGCAAAATCATCCTGTATATACAGATAACGATCCGCAAAGCGAGCTATCAACCCTTAATCTGGGGCCAACTCACCCTGCTACCCACGGGGTGTTTCAAAATGTGCTCCAGCTTGATGGCGAACGCATCGTTAGCGGTGTATCAACCATTGGTTATATACACCGCGCATTTGAAAAAATTGCCGAGCACAGGCCTTTTTACCAGATAACCCCGCTTACCGACCGTTTAAACTATTGCTCATCGCCTATCAATAACATGGGCTGGCATATGACAGTTGAAAAGTTGTTAAATATCCAAACTCCAAAGCGCGTTGATTACCTGCGCGTAATTGTGATGGAGCTTGCCCGTATAGCCGATCATATCATTTGTAACGGTGTATTGGGTGTGGATACCGGCGCGTTTACAGGCTTCCTGTACATGATGGAGCACCGTGAGGCTATTTATGAAATATATGAAGAAGTTTGCGGATCGCGCCTTACAACAAATATTGGCCGTATCGGTGGTTTTGAGCGTAACTTCAACAGCCGTGCGTTCGATAAGCTGCGCGCATTTTTAAAGAACTTCCCTAAAACCCTTAAAGAGTTTGAAAGCCTGTTTAACCGTAACAGGATCTTTGTTGACCGTACCAGGGACGTAGCTGCTGTTAGCGCCGAAACTGCTTTGAGCTACAGCTGGACCGGGCCGCTTTTACGTGCTGCCGGTGTTGATTACGACGTAAGAGCTATGAACCCATATTCATCGTACGAAGACTTTGAATTTGAAGTTCCGGTAGGCGACAATGGTGATGTTTACAGCCGTTTTTTGGTTCGCAACGAAGAAATGTGGCAAAGCTTAAGGATCATTGAACAGGCTTTAGCCAAACTTGATAAAGAACCAAGCGATATTTTCCACGCTGATGTACCTGAATTTTACCTGCCTCCAAAAGAGGAAGTATATAATAACATGGAAGCTTTGATCTATCACTTTAAAATTGTGATGGGCGAAATTCCAACCCCCAAAGCTGAAGTTTATCATTCGGTTGAGGGAGCTAACGGCGAGCTGGGATTTTACCTGGTTAATGATGGTGGCCGTTCACCGTACCGTTTGCATTTCCGCAGGCCAAGCTTCATCAATTACCAGATGTATGCGCCAATGAGCCGCGGTATGTTATTATCAGATGCTATTATTAACATGAGTAGTTTAAACGTTATAGCCGGAGAGTTAGATGCTTAGAGTTGACGAAGCTCAGGAACCGGTTGAATTTTCGCCGGCACTGATCAGCAAATTTGATGAAATAGTTAGCCGTTATCCGCAGGGGAAGCAAAAATCGGGCTTACTGCCGATCCTTCACCTGGTACAGGCCGAATTTGGCTGGGTTAGCGCGCCCGCGATGGATAAGGTTGCCGAATATTTAAGCATCCTGCCTATTGAGGTATACGAGGTTGCTACATTTTATACCATGTACTTTTTACGCCCGCAAGGCAAGTACGTGCTGGAAGTTTGCCGCACAAGCGGTTGCTGCCTGGTAGGTGCCGAAAAGATCATGGATCATATAGAGGAAACCCTTGGTGTAAAAGAAGGTGAAGTTACTCCCGACGGCTTATTCAGCTGGAGAGGGGTAGAGTGCCTTGCCGCCTGTGGTTTTGGCCCCGTATTGCAAATTGGCCCTGAATATACTTTTTATGAAAACCTGACCAACGAGTCGGTAGATAAGTTGATCAGTGATTTAAAAGCGAAAGCTAAGAATTAAGTTATGGCCTCGCAAAAAGATAAAGATTACCATAAGCTACGCAATCCAGGAAAATATCCGGAATTGGCTACGAATGATAATTATGGTTATCAATCTGAGCAAGGGGCTGAAGCGAATAGTAGATATAATGTAATCTGGGGAAAATATGGTTTCAAGTCTATGGTTTGTGATAAACGTAGACGGAACAAAACCCGAAAGAGCAATCAAAAAGATAAACAGATATTGCATCAAATGGAAAGGGCTCAATTCAAAATGAATTTTAAAGCTCATTTTACAGATCAAGATCATCCAATTTATACAGGATTGAATAATGGTAGTATACGTTAATTAAGCTATGGGACGGAAATTACTTTTAGAACATATAAACGTACCCGGCATCAACACATTTGATGTTTACCGCTCAAAAGGTGGCTATGCTTCTGTTGAGAAAGCATTAAAAACCATGTCGCCCGAGGCGATTGTTGAGGAGGTTAAAAAATCAGGTCTGCGCGGCCGTGGTGGTGCAGGTTTCCCTACAGGTATGAAGTGGAGCTTTTTGGCTAAACCCGAAGGCGTGGCACGTTACCTGGTTTGTAACGGTGACGAATCTGAACCCGGCACTTTCAAAGACCGGTATTTGATGACCTACATCCCTCACTTACTAATTGAGGGCATGATTGTATCAAGTTTTGCGCTTGGTGCTAATACATCATACATCTACCTGCGCGGCGAAATGATGCCGCAGGTAAGGATCCTGGAAAGAGCTATCGCTGAAGCAAAAGCAAAAGGTTTCTTAGGAAAAAACATCTTAGGTACCGGTTACGATCTTGAGCTTTACGTTCAGCCAGGCGGTGGCGCTTATATCTGCGGTGAAGAAACCGCTTTATTGGAATCATTGGAAGGTAAACGTGGTAACCCGCGCATCAAACCTCCGTTCCCGGCTATTGCAGGTCTATACGGTTGCCCTACAGTGGTAAACAACGTTGAATCTATAGCGGCAGTTGTACCTATCATTAACGAAGGGGGCGACGAATATGCTAAAATAGGTATCGGTCGTAGTACAGGTACCAAATTGATCTCTGCAGGTGGTAACCTGAAAAAACCAGGGGTTTATGAAATTGAACTCGGTGTACCTGTTGAAGAATTTATTTATTCTGATGAGTATTGCGGTGGTATCGCCAACGGCAAACGCTTGAAAGCAGTTGTTGCAGGTGGTTCATCAGTGCCGATTTTACCGGCTAACCTGATCCTGAAAACTATCAATAACGAAGCTCGTTTGATGAGCTATGAGTCATTGTCAGATGGTGGCTTCGTAAGTGGTACTATGTTGGGTTCGGGTGGTTTCATCGCTTATGATGAGGATGCCTGTATTGTACGTAATACCTGGAACTTTGCCCGTTTTTATCATCACGAAAGCTGCGGACAATGTTCGCCTTGCCGTGAAGGTACCGGCTGGATGGAAAAAGTATTACATCGCCTCGAGTATGGTCATGGCAAAATGAGCGACATGGACCTGCTGGTAGATGTATCTAAGAAAATAGAAGGAAATACCATTTGTCCGCTGGGTGACGCGGCAGCATGGCCTGTGGCCAGTGCTATTCGCCATTTCAGGGATGAGTTTGAATGGCACGTAACTAACGCGAGCGAAGCAACTTCAAGAAACTACGGTTTGGCACATTATGCTGATCCGTTGAAAGTTGCAGAGACGGCGTAAAGCGCTCCTCTAAATCTCCCCTAAAGGAGAGACTTTTGATTTGCATATTTATCCATATTTCATTTTCGAAATCAGGATTGAGAATTTATAAACGACGTTATTATTAAATGTCAATGAAAGTAACAATAGACGGAATAACCGTTGATGTAGAACCCGGAACAAGCATCCTGAACGCCGCACGGCAAATAGGAGGTGATATTGTTCCGCCTGCAATGTGCTATTACTCTAAGCTGCAGGGTAGCGGCGGTAAATGCCGTACCTGTTTGGTTAAGGTTACCAAAGGATCAGAAAAAGATCCGCGCCCTATGCCTAAACTGGTGGCTTCATGCCGCACTGGTGTTATGGATGGGATGGAGGTACAAAATATTACTTCGCCGGAGGTTATTGAAGCCCGTAAAGGCGTGGTAGAAATGCTGCTGATCAATCACCCGCTTGATTGCCCTGTTTGCGACCAGGCCGGCGAATGCCACCTGCAGGATCTGGGCTTTGAGCATGGAGCAGCTAAAACGCGCTATGAATTTGACCGCCGTACATTTGAAAAGATCGACATAGGTGACAAAATTCAGCTGCACATGACCCGTTGCATCCTTTGCTACCGTTGTGTGTTTACTGCCGATCAAATTACCAATACCCGTTTACATGGCATCCTGAACAGGGGTGATCATTCAGAAATCTCTACTTACATCAGCAAAGCGGTTGATAACGATTTTTCGGGTAACATGATTGACGTTTGCCCTGTAGGTGCATTAACTGATAAAACTTTCCGCTTTAAAAACCGTGTTTGGTTTACTAAGCCTGTTGAAGCACACCGCGATTGCGATAAGTGCTGCGGTAAAGTAACACTTTGGTATAAAGGCGAAGATGTGATCAGGGTAACCGGTCGTAAGGACGTTTATGGTGAGGTTAAAGAGTTTATCTGCAATACCTGCCGATTCGATAAAAAGAAAACTGCCGATTGGGTTATTGAAGGCCCACGTAAAGTATCTCACCACTCTGTGATCAGCGCTAACCATTACGAGTTTACACCGCTGCCGGTTGTTAAAACCAACCCGGTACTGATGGAAGCTAATAAAGAACAATTTGAAAGGGAGACCCGCTTATAATGGAAACTACCGATTTAATATTCAGGATCGTACTGATCGTTGTGATTTTCGCTATCAGCCTGGTTGTGGCTATGTATTCAACCTATGCCGAACGTAAAGTTGCTGCATTTTTCCAGGATAGGATAGGCCCTAACCGTGCCGGTCCCTGGGGTATTTTACAACCCCTTGCCGATGGTGGCAAGATGTTTTTGAAAGAAGAGATCATCCCTACCAATGCAACCGGCTTCCTGTTCATTGTGGGGCCTTCGCTGGCTATTTTAACTGCATGTATCGGTTCGGCTGTTATTCCATGGGGATCGGCTATCCAAATTGGCGGTCGTACGTTTGATCTGCAGGTTACCGATATTAACGTAGGTGTACTCTACATTTTCGGTGTGGTATCATTAGGCGTTTATGGTATTATGATTGGCGGCTGGGCTTCCAACAATAAATACTCATTATTAGGCGCTATCCGCGCGGCATCACAAAATATCAGCTACGAAATTTCGATGGGTTTATCGATCATCGCATTGCTGATGCTTACCGGTACTTTAAGCCTTAAGGAAATCGCGGAGCAACAACATGGTTTTGCCTGGAATGTTTGGAGGCAGCCACTTGGCTTCCTGTTGTTCCTGGTGTGTGCTTTTGCCGAAACCAACCGCTCACCGTTTGACTTACCTGAGTGCGAAACTGAGCTTGTAGGTGGCTATCACACCGAATACTCATCAATGAAATTAGGTTTTTACCTGTTTGCCGAATATATCAACATGTTCATTTCATCAGCAGTAATGGCTACCCTGTATTGGGGCGGTTACAATTACCCTGGTATGGATTGGGTTGCGGCTCATGCAGGCCCAACCATTGCACCGCTTATTGGCGTTGTTGTATTATTTGGTAAGATCTTCTTCTCTATCTTCTTCTTCATGTGGGTACGCTGGACTATCCCGCGTTTCCGTTATGACCAGTTGATGGACCTTGGCTGGAAAATATTAATTCCTTTGGCCATCACCAATATCGTGCTGACAGGCGTGATTAGTACATTACTTAAATAGATTGGAGTTTTTAAAAAATGGAATCATTAAGCAATAAACGAAAAGTACTGGAAGTTAAGCCACTCAATTTTTTAGAGCGTGCTTATCTGCCGGCCATTGTGGGCGGTTTATCCACTACAATGAAACACTTTTTCAAAAAGCCGGTAACCATCAGCTATCCTGAAGAAAAGCGTGAGTTTTCAGAGAATTTCCGCGGCATGCATTCGCTTAAACGTGATGAGGATGGCAGGGAACGTTGCACAGCCTGCGGCCTTTGCGCATTATCGTGCCCGGCAGAAGCTATTACCATGACAGCAGCCGAACGTCAGAAAGGCGAGGAGCACCTGTACCGCGAAGAGAAATACGCTGCTGTTTATGAAATCAACATGCTGCGCTGCATTTTTTGCGGTTTATGTGAAGAGGCCTGCCCTAAGGAAGCTATTTATCTTGACGGTGATATTGTACCTGCCGACTATTTAAGGAAGGATTTTATTTACGGTAAAGACAAATTAGTAGAAGCACCCTTAAATCAATAAAGAAGTTTTATACCTTTGCCCTGCCTAAAAGGGTAAAGGTATTTTGTAAATAAAAACATGAGTACATTTTACTTCATCGCATTTTTGTCCATATTCTTTTCGATATTGGTAATCTCGGCCAAAAATCCGGTACATAGTATCCTTTATCTGATCCTTACTTTTTTTACTTTCACCATTCACTACATTTTGCTTAACGCTCAATTTTTGGCGATAGTAAACTTCATCGTGTACATGGGCGCTATATTGGTATTGTTCCTGTATACGCTGATGCTCATCAACCTTAACAAGGAGTCGGAACCTGTAAAGCCTTTCATGGTTAAAATAGCCGGTGTTTTTGGCGGCGGCATCTTGGCTGTAGCTGTTGCATCTTCACTTAAACTGATGGGCGCATCAAACCCGGTATTGTTACAAAACCCTGATCTGGGCCTTGTAAAAAACTTAGGTAAAGTATTGTTCAACGAATTTTTATTGCCATTTGAAGTATCATCCGTATTGCTTTTATCAGCGATGGTAGGCGCGGTATTATTGGCCACTAAAGAAAAAGAACCTAAAGCAGCATAATGGAAAGTTTAACAAATACTATGCACGCCGTGCCGCTTAATCATTACATACTGTTAAGCACAATCATTTTTGCTATAGGCGTAATGGGCGTATTGATCCGCCGTAATGCAATCGTGATCTTCATGTCGGTTGAGTTGATGCTTAATTCGGTTAACCTGCTGCTTACCGCGTTTTCGGTATACAGGGGTGATGCAACCGGGCAGGTGTTCGTGTTTTTTATCATGGCGTTGGCCGCTGCTGAAGTTGCAGTTGGTTTGGCTATTATCGTGATGATCTATCGTAACACAAACTCAATTGATATCAACGTACTGAACAGGTTGAAGTGGTAATAGTTATTTCGGATTTCGAAGTTTCGATTTCGGAATTGTAATAGCTGATTAGTAATAAAACAAACGTTGTTGCCTCTTTCCCGCAATAGCGATTAGATAATTAAAAACGTATAACGTAACGCGTAAAACGTACAACATCGAACATGGATAAATATATCTGGCTTATTCCAATACTACCGTTAGCCGGTTTTGTTATAAACGGACTTGGCCGTAATTCATTATCAAAAAGTGTAATTGGCTTTATTGGCAGTTTGCTTGTACTGGTATCATTTGGTTTAAGCATTGCAGCTTTTTTCCAGGTAAAATCAACCGGAGTTCCTATTAATGTCAACTACTTTACCTGGTTTGCGGTTGGGTCATTAAAATTTCCTTTCGCATTCCTTATAGATCAGTTAAGCGCTATCATGCTGCTGATCATTACAGGCGTTGGCTTCCTGATCCACCTGTATTCTATTGGCTACATGCATGACGACGAAGGTTTCGGGAAATTTTTCGCTTATCTCAACCTGTTCGTTTTCTTCATGCTACTGCTGGTTTTAGGTTCAAACTACCTCATCATGTTTATTGGATGGGAGGGCGTAGGCTTGTGCTCATACCTGCTGATCGGTTTCTGGTTTACCAATCCTGATTATGCAGATGCAGCGAAGAAAGCGTTTGTAATGAACCGTATCGGTGACCTTGGTTTCTTATTAGGCATCTTCACCATTATTTATGTTTTCGGTAGCATCCAGTTTGCAGAGATCTTTCCGAAGGCAGCTGTTATGAAATCAGGCGCTGGTCCACTGTTTATCATTACCATTTTACTATTTATTGGTGCCTGCGGTAAATCTGCGCAGTTGCCGTTGTTTACCTGGTTGCCAGATGCGATGGCCGGCCCAACTCCAGTTTCGGCTTTGATCCACGCTGCTACCATGGTTACAGCCGGTATCTATATGATTGCCCGCTCAAACATATTCTATACTTTATCTCCGGATACAATGGAGATTATTGCTTATGTAGGTTTGGCCACGGCTCTTATTGCAGCACTTATTGCGTTAACGCAAACAGATATTAAAAAGGTATTGGCTTATTCAACAGTATCTCAATTGGGGTATATGTTTTTAGGCCTGGGTGTTGGTGCTTATACAGGTGCTTTCTTCCACGTGTTAACACACGCTTTCTTTAAAGCTTTATTATTCCTTGGTGCAGGGTCAGTGATCCACGCCATGAGTGGTGAGCAGGATATGCGTAAAATGGGCGGCTTGAAAGGCAAGATCAAAACTACGTTCACCACCATGATGATCGGTACTGTAGCTATCGCCGGTATCCCTCCTTTGGCAGGTTTCTTTTCAAAAGATGAGATCCTGGCACATGCTTACGCCCATAGCCCTATATTCTGGGCTGTAGGTGTATTAACTGCTATGCTAACCTCATTCTACATGTTCAGGATGATGTACCTTACATTTTACGGAAAATTCCGTGGTACCCATGAGCAGGAGCATCATTTACATGAATCGCCTCCAACCATGACTATTCCGCTTATTGTGTTGGCTATACTTTCATTTTTTGGTGGTTTTATAGGTGTGCCGGAAGTATTACACGGGCATCACGAACTGGCACATTTCCTTGAACCAGTTTTCAAAAAATCAAATGAGATTTTGGGCGAACATCATTTGTCCGAATCACTTGAGTATGCTTTAATGGGTACTTCGGTAGTATTGGCTTTAGCTGCTATGGCATATGCTTATGTTAAATATGCTAAAAATGGTAGTGTACCTGTTGCCGATACTGAAGAGCGTCCGGCGTTGACCAGCTTATCATACCACAAGTTTTACCTTGATGAACTTTATGACCTGATTGTTCGCAAACCACTCGACTGGCTTTCAACCTTCTTCTATAACATCATAGAGCGTTTAGGTATCGATGGTTTGGTGAACGGGATTGGCAGAGGAACAATTGAAACCAGTAAAGGCTTGCGCCTGCTGCAAACAGGTAATGTAGGTTTCTACATATTTATAATGGTACTGGGAATTATCGCGGTATTACTGTATAGCGTATTTGGATTAACTAAAATATAAACGATAAGCGTTTAGCAACATAAAAATGACCGTTAGTATATTACTTTTTTTGCCAATAGTTGCCGCTGTTATAACTGCCCTGCTTAAAAACGGGATAGCTAAACATGCTGCATTATTTTTCTCTGTTGCCCAACTGGTAATAGCGCTTATATTTTTAAGCAAATTTGTTCCGGATGCATCAACCCAGTTTGTAATTGATGTGCCATGGATCAGCAGTTTTGGAATTTACTTCAGTGCCGGTATTGACGGGATCAGTATGATCCTGGTTTTGTTGACCACCGTGCTTGTACCATTAATTATTTTAACAACCTATCAGCATCAATATAAAAATGAAGGTGCCTTTTATGGTCTTATCCTGTTTATGCAGGCTGGTATGCTGGTTGTATTTACCGCCCTCGACGGATTTTTGTTTTACGTTGGATGGGAAGCGGCATTGATCCCGATCTACTTCATTTGTGCCCTTTGGGGAGGTGAAAACCGCATCCGTATTACCATTAAATTTTTCATCTACACCTTTGCCGGTTCGTTGTTCATGCTGGTAGGCATTATCTACCTGTACCTCCAATCTCCCGACAAAACTTTTGATATCCACAATTTCTATAAAATGACTTTGGATGTTAAACATCAGAGCTGGATCTTCTGGGCGTTTTTTCTGGCCTTTGCCATCAAGATGCCTTTGTTCCCTTTCCATACCTGGCAGCCTGATACTTATACCGAAGCTCCATCTGGCGGGACCATGATGTTATCAGGTATCATGCTTAAAATGGGTATTTACGGTGCTATCCGCTGGATGATCCCTAATGCCCCGCTTGGCTTTTATCATTTCCAGGCGTTGGCCATGATCCTTGGGGTTATAGGTGTAGTTTATGCTTCTATTATCGCCTTTAAACAAAAAGACGGAAAACGCCTGGTGGCTTATTCATCAATAGCACACGTTGGCCTGATTGCTGCGGGTATTTTTGCCTGGAATATTGCCGGTGTTCAGGGCGCCATGATTCAGATGCTTAACCACGGTATTAACGTTGTTGGCATGTTCTTTATCTGGGACATCATCAGCCGCAGGCTAAACACCCGTGAGATAGATCAGCTTGGCGGTATCGCGAAGGTAGCCCCTAAATTTGCAATAGGTTTCCTGATCATATTATTAGGTACAGTGGGATTACCGCTTACCAATGGTTTTATTGGCGAGTTCCTGTTGCTGAAAGGTGTATTTGATTTTAGCGTACAGCGTTATGTAAACCTGGTACTGGCTGCAGTTGCAGGTCTTACCATCATTTTTGGTGCGGTTTACATGTTACGCCTTTATAAAAACGTAATGCAGGGTGAAACCAACCCGCTTACAGCTACTTTTGCTGATGTTAGCGGTACTGAAAAGTTAACGTTGTGTATCATTTGTGCCCTGGTTATTGTATTGGGCATTTATCCTCAGCCTATTCTGCATATATCTGAAGCTGCGGTAACGCAACTGGTAAATCAGATAGGTTCAAAGTTTACAATGTAGGTTTAAGATTTTAAAGAAAAGAATGAATACTATAATCATCATATCTGTTTTACCTATAGTGCTGCTGTATTTAGGGCTATATAAAGCGCAAAAGGCTTTGCTGCCCGTTACTGTTATAGGATTGCTGGCTGCCTTGGGTTTTGCAATTTGCCAATGGACTTCAAAAGATACAGCTGAGCCGCTTTATACCGGCATGCTGTTGTTCAATAATTTCTCGGTTGTATTTTCAAGCGTTACCATTATATCTACTATCCTGATCCTGTTGCTGTCAAAAGGTTACTTTGAGCGTATCAGCAGGCACACGGCGGAATATTATGCTATTATCCTGTTTTCACTGACAGGCATAATCGTAATGGTATCGTTTAATAACCTTGTGATGCTGTTTATCGGCATCGAGATCATGTCGGTGAGCTTATACATCCTGGCGGGTATTAAAAAGAGCGATTTCGCTTCAAATGAAGCAGCTTTGAAATACTTTTTGATGGGTGCTTTTTCAACCGGTTTCCTGCTGTTTGGTATGGCGCTGTTGTACGGATCGTCAGGTTCATTCAATATCGATACTATCAGGGAGTATGTAATTAACCATCCACATATCGATCCTATGTTTTATACAGGCATAGCCCTGATCATTGTAGGTTTATGTTTTAAAGTAGGTGCAGCCCCCTTTCATTTCTGGACACCGGATGTATACGAAGGTGCGCCTACGCTGATCACGGCTTTCATGTCTACAGTAGTTAAAACGGCGGGGTTTGCAGCTTTCCTGCGTTTATTTTCAGCCTGTTTCCAGCCATTGTCTGACTTCTGGACACCAATAATACTTGTAATCACTATTATTACCTTATTTATAGGCAATATCACCGCGTTGTATCAGCAAAGCTTTAAGAGGATGCTTGCATTTTCAAGTATCTCTCACGCCGGCTACCTGTTATTTGCAATCGTGTCATTAGGCGCTGCCTCAGGTAATTCGGTATTTGTATATGCGACAGCATACTCGATAGCTTCAATCATCGCGTTTGGCGGTTTAATATTAGTACAGCAACAAGGTGGAAGTGATAACTTTGAAAGTTTTAATGGTTTGGGTAAGAAGAACCCGTTCCTTGCCTTTGTATTAACTGTAGCCATGCTTTCATTGGCGGGGATTCCGCTTACTGCAGGCTTCATCGGTAAATTCTTCATGTTTTCGGGAGCGGTAGGCCGTTATCATATCGGTTTAGTTATTATAGCTGTGATTAACGCTATCATTAGTATCTTTTACTATTTCAGGGTCATCATCGCCATGTACTTCCGTACCGACGAACGCGCAGAGCTTGCTGTGCCGGTTTATTATAAAGTAGTATTCGCACTTTCAGCTCTCGCTACAATCCTTATTGGTGTTTATCCCGATCTTATAGCCCGTTTCATATAATCGGTATTGATAACTGCAAATTGATATAATATTTGTAGTTTTACAGATATAGTGAATGGAAAGTTTCTGGGAATACCTTCAAAATTTAACTGACGCACAATCCATAATAAGCAGGGGTGGTTTTTATCTCTTGCTTATTGTTGTTTTTGCTGAAACCGGTTTATTCTTTGGTTTCTTTCTGCCCGGCGATTACCTGCTGTTTATGGCTGGTTTATTGTGTGCCGCTGGTAAAGTTGATGTTTCTATAACTACGCTGGTATTGTCATTGATAGGCGCCGGAGTATTAGGCAATTTTACCGGGTATTGGTTTGGTTACCGAACGGGGCCGGTATTATTCAATAAAAACGACTCACTATTTTTTAAGCGGCGCTACGTAGTACTGGCCAGTGAGTTTTACAACAAACATGGAGGGATGGCGCTTATTTTAGGGAGATTTTTCCCTATTGTTAGAACATTTGCTCCTATATTTGCAGGTGTTGTTAAGGTTGATATTAAAAGATTTTCGGTTTATAACCTTATTGGCAGCGTGGCCTGGGTATGTGTATTTACGCTGGGCGGTTTTTTTTTAGGGCGAAGGTTCCCTCAACTGCAGGATTATCTGCAATACATTGTACTGGGATTGATAGTAATTACAACAATTCCGCTGGTTATTGCTTATGTTAAAAAGAAACTTCGTGAAAAAAACGAAAAAATAGATTAGTTAATAATTTTATATACTATATAATAAAGATAAATGAGTACTCTGCATCCATGGCACCAGGTTTCACCAGGTGATAATATCCCTGAAATAGTAAACGCTATTATTGAAATTCCAAAAGGATCAAAAGCGAAATATGAAATTGATAAAGAATCAGGCTTGCTGAAGCTCGATCGTGTGTTATTTTCATCTGTAATGTACCCGGCTAACTACGGCTTTATCCCTCAAACCTATTGCGATGATAAAGATCCTTTGGATATCCTTGTACTTTGCTCAATTGATGTTTTCCCAATGTCTATCATTGAGGCTAAGGTAGTAGGTGTAATGCACATGGTTGATAACGGAGAGCAGGATGATAAGATCATTGCAGTGGCTAAAAATGACATGTCGGTAAATTATATTAACGACTTAAACGAATTGCCTCCACATGCCATGACCGAAATTGTTCGCTTTTTTAAAGACTACAAAAAATTAGAAGGCAAAAACGTAACCATCGAACATTTGTTAGGTGTGCGTTACGCACATAAAGTGATAAACGAGAGTTTGGAGCTGTACAAGTCTACGTTCCCTGTGTATCAATCTTAAATAAATGGACCCCGCACATTACGAGATTAGTTTATTTTACATTTTCGCTACCATATTTTTGGTTTTACTCAATGGCTTTTTCGTAGCTGCGGAGTTTGCCATGGTAAGGGTTCGGGGTTCGCAAATCGAAATTAGGGCTAAAGGCGGCAGCGGCGTAGCCAAAGTTGCCCGGGGCATACTGCATAATTTGGATGGTTACCTGGCTGCTACACAGCTGGGTATTACCATTGCTTCACTGGCCCTTGGTGTTGTGGGCGAGGAGGTTGCGACCAACCTTGTGATCCGCGCTTTCCTGAGCGTAGGCATAACTCTTTCTCCCGGTTATATTACGGCCAGTCATATCCTGGCTTTCAGCTTTATTACCATCATGCACATAGTTTTTGGTGAGCTTGCGCCTAAATCGTTAGCTATCCAGAAATCGGTACGTACAGTGATGGCTGTTTCATTGCCGCTCAGGTTCTTCTTTGTGGTTTTCAGGCCATTTATTTGGGTGCTTAATAATTTCGCAAATTTCATCCTGAAATTGTTGGGTATAAGCACCGTTGAAGGCAGTGAAACCCATCATAGTTCGGAAGAACTGCAATACCTGTTGGAGCAAGGTAAAGAGACTGGTGCACTTGATTCAAATGAGCACGAACTTATCCAGAACGTGTTTGATTTTAACGAGCGGGTGGTAAAAAACATCATGGTACCACGTACCAAAATTTCGGGAGTAGATATTGCTTCAACCAAAGAAGAGCTGCTGGATATGATCATCAACGAAGGTTATTCGCGGATGCCGGTTTATGACGATGTGATAGATAAGATCATAGGTATAGTACACGCAAAGGATATTTTGCCACTACTGGCCCGGAACGAGGAGATTGTACTGAAAGATATTATCCGCAAACCATATTTCATCCCGGAAACCAAAAAGATCAACGATCTGATGGCCGAATTGCAGCAAAAGCGTATCCAGATAGCTATTGTACTTGACGAGTTTGGCGGCACCGCCGGTATGGTTACGCTGGAGGATATTGTAGAAGAATTGGTTGGCGAAATTCAGGATGAGTATGATGAAGAAAAGCCGATTGTCGAAAAAGTAAATGAGCGTGAGTTTATAGTTAATGCCCTTGCATCTATTTACGATGTGAACGAGCATTTACCGCATGATTTACCTGAAGATGGCGACTTTGATACCGTATCGGGCTGGCTTGGAGATATCTTCGGAAAGATCCCCGATGTAGGCGAGCAGAAAGAATCGAACGGGTACAATATCACTGTACTGAAAAAATCCGACCAAAATATTGAATCAGTTAAACTCGAATTACTGATAAATGAAGAAGATGCAGTAGATTTACATTAATCTGCTTTTCCAAAATGCAACTTTTTTATACGCCTGATATTAACGCCTCGCATCCCCAATACTTTCTAAGCGAAGAGGAAAGCAAACATGCTATACGTGTGCTGCGCCTTGAAGCAGGCAACGAGGTACAATTGATTGACGGCAGGGGCGGTTTATACACAGCCCTGATCCATGACGCGCACCCCAAGCGTACCATTCTTAAAATTACATCCGTATCTACCGAATTTGAAAAACGCAACCATTACCTGCACCTCGCGGTAGCTCCGACCAAAAATATCGAACGCCTGGAGTGGTTTTTAGAGAAAGCTACAGAAATAGGTATTGATGAGGTGTCATTAATTATCACACAGCGCTCGGAACGTAAGGAAGCCAAGACAGAGCGTTTAAATAAAATTATTACGGCGGCTATCAAGCAATCCCTTAAGGCTTATCACCCTATATTAAATGAGCCGGTAACGCTAAATCAGCTACTTGATAAACCTTTTGAGGGGCAAAAATTTATTGCGCATTGCGAGCCTGGGGAAAAATTCAATCTGAAAGACGAAATAACCCCGCAAGGCCGTTATTTAATATTGATAGGCCCCGAAGGGGATTTTGCTCCGGCTGAGATTGATAAGGCTTTGCACAACGGGTTTAAACCAATATCTTTAGGTACAAGTCGCCTGCGTACGGAAACTGCCGCGCTGGAGGCTTGTTTTGAGGTGAATTTTTTAAACAGGGGATGAAAAGAATAAGGTTAGCATTGGTTGTTTTATTTGCGGCTATAGCAATGAGCAGCTTTAATGCCCCTGCCTATAAAATTGCCCGCCTTAAATACAGCGGTGGCGGCGATTGGTATGGCGACCGCACAGCGTTACCTAACCTGATCAAATTCTGTAATGAAAACCTCAAAACCAATTTTGATGATGACGATGAAGTAGTTGAGGCAGGTAGTGCTTCTTTATTTAATTATCCTTTCACTTTTATGACAGGGCATGGCAACGTGATCTTTTCCGACCAGGAAGCCCGGAACCTGCGTAAATACCTCACCGGCGGGGGCTTTTTGCATATTGATGATAATTACGGGCTCGACCAATACATTCGTCCGCAAATGAAGAAGGTGTTTCCTGAGCTTGATTTTGTTGAGCTGCCGGTTAATCACCCTATTTACCATCAAAAGTATGACTTCCCGAACGGCTTGCCCAAAATTCATGAGCATGACGGCAAGCGTGCCCAGGGTTTTGGTTTGATATACAAAGGCAGACTGGTTTGCTTTTATACCTATGAGTGCGATTTAGGCAATGGCTGGGAGGATTATGGCACCTATGCCGGCGACACCCAGGAAGCCCGCCAAAAAGCTCTTAAAATGGGCGCGAATTTAATTCAGTATATTTTTACTCAATAGTAGCCACTATTATCCGCAGCTTTTATACGACAATTTTTTTTAGCACTATCGGAGGGATTTACTTATTGCTGCATTGTAAGTGAAATTATATAGTGTTTATTATTGGTTTTATATAAAGCAATTAAATAATTATAAGCTATAAGCTTTTTGCATTTTGCTTTCAGCTTTTATATAATATGTTTAGCTTTATACCAATCCCTAACAAATAATATATAAACCACTTATTCTCAAATCCAAATCCTATGTATAAACTGAGTATTAATGACCGCTACAGTATTGAAGCTGAAAGAACCGTTGCGGCAGGCTTACTTATTAACGGGGTTAAAAGTGAAGCCGATATTAAACAGTTAAGACCGGGAATCTATCATGTTATTGAAAACAACCGTTCATACAATGTCGAGATAGTTAATTTTAACGGTGACGAAAAAACTGCTGAAATAAAAGTTAATAATCATCTATATAGCATTAGCGCTAAGGATCAATTTGATATACTGCTTGATAAGCTTGGATTTAGTGATTTAAACAGTGCCAGGATTAGTGAAATAAAAGCCCCCATGCCGGGTTTGGTTTTGAAAGTATTTGTAAATAAAGGAGATATCATAAAAAAAGGTGATAATCTATTTGTGCTTGAAGCCATGAAAATGGAAAATATTATCAAATCGCCGGCCGATGTTGTTGTAGAAAAGATATTAATAAAATCAGGAGATAAAGTTGAAAAAGGGCAGATTTTAATGCTGTTTTAACTGATTGTTATTGTTCTAAATATGCGATAATAACATTTTTGCAACAAATGCAACGTAGTTTTAAGGCTTTTGTTGTTTCTACACATTTTTTTTACGAACTTACTTTCTTAATTAACAATATTAACTTTTATGAAGAAACATCTACTAACAGTCATGTTACTGTTTTCTTGTATGGCTATGGTTTTTGCTCAAAACCGGGTTATTACAGGTAAAGTAACAGACCAGAAAGACGGCTCGCCCTTACCGGGAGTAAGCGTAACCGTAAAAGGCGTAACTGGGTTGGGCACCCAAACCGACATTAATGGCAGTTACAAATTAAGTGTACCTACTACCGCCAAAGTTTTGGCTTTTAACTTTTTGGGATACAAACTTGCCGAACAATCAATTAATGGTAGCATTGTTGATGTTCAGTTAACAAGTGATTCGAAACAGCTGACGGAAGTTGTAGTAGTGGGTTATGGTACGCAGAAGAAGGCCAATATTACAGGTTCAATATCTTCAGTATCTGCAAAGGAAATTGAAGGCACCCCAACCACTTCTATTGAGCAGGCTATACAGGGTAAAACAGCTGGTGTATATATTCAGTCAGGAAATGGTAAACTTGGGCAAGGGATCCAGGTTAGGGTACGCGGCTCATCTTCAATATCTGCCGGTTCGGAGCCATTATATATTTTGGATGGTATGCCAATTACCACCGATAACTTGTCAAGCACCGATGCG
>Ga0075366_10000557_pt1 | contig 17406 bp, 15 predicted proteins | sample EndMethybrTD3031_FD_72351 | JGI IMG/M metagenome (GOLD analysis project Ga0075366, IMG submission 72351) | Populus endosphere microbial communities from Tennessee, USA - Endosphere MetaG P. TD hybrid TD303-1 | ecosystem: Host-associated > Plants > Roots > Endosphere | place: USA: Tennessee...
GAGGAAAGAATAATAATGACGCTTACGATATCCTTCTTCAGAGGTATCTCCCGCTTAACTTTCTTTTCTCTCTCCAACAAAATTAATGGCTAATTAATCTCATTTCAAACATACGTCCTCGCTTACATTTCGAATATATAACGAAAGCATGGACGCTCAACAAATCAGTTTCAATCAAATGTGGACACTTGATCGTACATGGAGCCTGATGACCTATGAGAACAACCGCTGGCTGGGCTAAACTGTTGCCAAATAGGATTAATAATTATTATCCGAAGGAAATGAGGATAATGATGCCCCCCGCCTCCCTAAAGGGGAGTGATTTGACGCAGTGGGGATAAACAAGGAAGGCGCTTAATGCGCCTTTCTTGTTTTATATTCTCTGGCTTCAGTCTGTGACTGAAGTATGGATAAATTTAAGCCTGCGACTTAAACTCCCAATAACAACCTTGCAGGATCTTCCAGTAATTGTTTAACGCGTACCAGGAAGCTTACTGATTCACGACCATCAATAATACGGTGATCGTACGACAGGGCCAGGTACATCATCGGGCGGATAACTACCTGTCCATTTACGGCTACCGGGCGCTCAATAATATTGTGCATCCCCAATATGGCCGATTGTGGCGAATTGATGATCGGTGTCGACATCATTGAACCAAAAACACCACCGTTGGTAATAGTGAAGGTACCGCCGGTCATTTCTTCTAAGGTTAGTTTGCTTTCGCGGGCTTTACCGGCCAATACTACAATGGCTTTTTCAATTTCGGCCAGGCTCATGCTATCAGCGTTACGGATTACCGGCACCACCAAACCTTTCGGGGCCGATACGGCGATAGAGATATCAGCAAAATTGCTGTAAACAACCTCTTCGTTCTCTATACGTGCACCTACGGCAGGCCATTCTTTCAGGGCCTCGGTAACGGCTTTGGTGAAGAAGGACATAAAGCCCAGGCCAACGCCGTGTTTCTCTTTAAATTTATCTTTGTACTTACCGCGCAGTTCCATAATCGGCGACATATCCACCTCGTTAAAGGTAGTTAGCATGGCGGTCTCATTTTTAACTGCTACTAAACGGCGTGCTACGGTTTTACGCAGGTTCGACATTTTTTCGCGGCGTTCACCACGTTCATCCGGTTTGCTCGGAGCAGCCTGAACAGCAGGAGTAGCCGGCGGAACGGTTATTTTGGTTGGTGATGGCGAACTGCTGGTCTGCGGGTTCTCGTTCACTTTATCAGCGGTTATCGCGTCGGCTTTGGTGATACGACCACCTACGCCTGTACCGTTTACCGATGCCGGATCGACACCTTTTTCGGCCAGTATTTTACCGGCAGCAGGTGATGGGGTACCGGCGGCATATGAAGTGGTAGTTTCTTTAGTGGCAGTGGCAGGAGCCGTTGAGGCTGGCGTGCTACCGCTACTTGCTACTGCTACCTGGCCGGAGGCCGAAATACTGCAAACCACCGCGCCAATTGGCAATACATCGCCTTCCTTAGCAATAGTTTTCAGCGTACCGGCTTGTTCAGCGGTCAGTTCAAACGTTGCTTTGTCCGATTCTAATTCGGCAATAGCTTCGTCCATAGCTACCTGGTCGCCGTCTTTCTTTATCCAGCGCGACAGGGTTACTTCAGTTATAGATTCGCCTACGGCTGGCACTTTAATATCAAGGCTTTTACCGGCACTTGGGGCAGGTGCGGCAACCGGAGCCGGGGCAGCAGCAGCCGCGACAGGTTGCGCAACAGGTGCCGGAGCCTCTGGAGCAGGGGCGGCGGCAGGTGCAGCGGCGCCCTCATCTATTTTAGCCACAGCGGCGCCAATTGGCAAAGTATCACCTTCGGCAACTAAAGTGGTTAGCGTACCGGCTTTTTCGGCAGTTAATTCAAAAGTGGCTTTGTCCGATTCCAGTTCGGCTATCACTTCATCCATCGCTACCACATCGCCGCTTTTTTTTATCCAGCGCGACAGGGTTACTTCGGTAATAGATTCGCCTACGGCAGGCACTTTGATCTCTAAACTCATGTTTTTCAAGTTGTAAGTTTTGGGTATTGAGTTTTGAGTTGTCGGCTTTGAGGTGAAAACATATCATTCAAAACTCACAACTCAAAACTATTTAGTCGGCAACAACTTTATCCATTTTTGCCGTTGTCTTTTTTATTTTTTCTTTGGCTTCTTTACTCACAGGCGATTCAAAAGCCTTGCTGATAATATATAACTGCTGCGATGCATGCTGCTTGGCATAACCTGTAGCGGTGCTGGCGCTTTCCTTGCGGGAAATTACATCCAGGTTTAAATCGCTGTTGCGGAATTTACGCAGCATATATGGCCAGGCACCCATGTTTTCAGGCTCTTCCTGTATCCAGATAAAATCGGTAGCGTTGCTGTATTTCGCCTTTATTTTTTGCATTTGTATAACCGGCGTTGGGTATAATTGTTCTACACGCACAATGGCTACATCTTTGCGTTTATCGGTCTGTTGTTTCTCCAGCAATTCGTAATAGAGTTTACCCGATACAAACAGCACACGCTTAACTTTTTTAGCATCCGCGTAGCTATCGTCAATGATCTCCTGGAACTTACCTTCGGTGAAATCTTTTAAAGGCGATACACAGGCCGGGTGGCGCAATAAGCTTTTTGGTGAAAAGATCACCAATGGCTTGCGGAAATCGCGCTTTAACTGGCGACGCATAATATGGAAGAAGTTAGCCGGCGTGGTGCAATTGGCCACCTGGATATTGTTATCGGCGCAAAGCTCCATAAAGCGCTCAATACGTGCCGATGAATGCTCGGGGCCCTGGCCTTCAAAGCCATGCGGTAATAACAGCACTAAGCCGTTACCACGCTGCCATTTGGTTTCAGAACTGGCAATATACTGGTCTACAATAATTTGCGCGCCGTTCAGGAAATCGCCAAACTGGGCTTCCCAAATAGTTAAGGCATTCGGGTTAGCCAATGCGTAACCGTATTCAAAGCCTAATACACCATATTCAGAAAGTAACGAGTTGTAGATGCTGAACTTGGCTTCAGTATCCAAAGTATCCAGCGGGGTGTACTCATCTTCCGAATCAACCAACGTTAATACCGCGTGACGGTGCGAGAAAGTACCGCGTTTAACGTCCTCACCACTAAGCCTTACCGGGTGCCCTTCTTTTAATAAAGTACCGTAGGCTAATAACTCACCCATGGCCCAATCGAAGGTTTTGGTAGTATCCACCATCTTGCGACGGTCGTCAAATAACTTTTCAATTTTTTTGAAAAATTGCTTGTCTTTAGGCAGTTCTGTTATTTTTTTGCCAATTTCTGTCAATTCTTTTTCAGATACAGCGGTATCCTGGGTGGCTACTACTTCCTTATCGGTAGCCAGGTGCAGGCCCTGCCAGGCGCCTAAAAACATTGGCTTGCTTTCCAAAAATTTATCCTCGGCTTTGCTGGCATCCAAATCTTTTTGCAGCACCGCGCGGAAATCGGTCTCTACCTTTTTCGCCGCAGCTTCATCCATTACCTTTTCGGCAATTAGTTTCTGCTTGTATATTTCCAGCGTGTTGGGGTGCGCATCTATAGCCTTATATAATACCGGTTGGGTAAACTTAGGCTCGTCCGATTCATTATGGCCGAAACGGCGGTAGCACAAAATATCAATAAATACGTCGCCATTAAAAGTTTGGCGGTATTCCATAGCCAGGTTAATTACGTAGGCCAATGCTTCAACATCATCGCCATTTACGTGGAAAACCGGCGCTAAAACCGTTTTGGCAACATCGGTACAATAGGTACTGCTGCGCGCATCCTTATAGTTGGTGGTAAAACCTATCTGGTTGTTTATCACCAGGTGAATGGTGCCGCCTGTGCGGTAACCATCCAGTTTTTCCATCTGTAAAACCTCGTAAACAATACCCTGGCCGGCTACCGAAGCATCGCCATGTATTAATATAGGCGCTATTTTATTGTAGTCGCCATTGTATTTAAAGTCAATTTTCGAGCGGGTCAGGCCTTCCACAACCGGGTCAACCGTTTCCAGGTGCGATGGGTTAGGGCAAAGGCTTAAGTGTACTTTTTTACCGCTGCTGGTCTCCACATCGGTCGAGTAGCCCAGGTGGTATTTCACGTCGCCGCCGTGTGATGAATCGGCATCGTAGTTTTTACCCTGGAATTCGGCAAATATCTCTTTGTACGATTTCTCCATAATATTGGCCAGCACGTTCAAACGCCCGCGGTGGGCCATACCTATGGTAAATTCCTCAATACCCAGATCGGCGCCGTTCACAATAACCGAGTTCAGCGCCGGGATCAATGCCTCGGCACCTTCCAGCGAAAAGCGTTTCTGGCCCAAAAACTTGGTGCCCAAAAAGCTTTCAAATATTACAGCCTGGTTAAGCTTGCCAAGTATCTGCTGCTTTTCTTCGGCGGTAAAGTTGGGGGTATTGCGTTTTGGTTCCATCCTGTCCTGGAACCATTTAGCTTTTATAGGGTTACGTATGTATTTATATTCGGCACCTATGGTTTGGCAATAGGTATCTTCCAGCATCTGGCGTATATCACGCAGTTTAGCCGGACCTAAGCCCAATTCAACACCGGCGTTAAATACCGTATCAAGGTCAGCATCGGTTAGTCCGAAAGTTTCCAGTTCTTTCCCCGGGAAATATTTACGGCGTTCGCGCACCGGGTTGGTTTTAGTGAACAGGTGGCCGCGTGCGCGGTAGCCGTCAATCATGTTCAGCACGTTAATTTCCTTCAGCACATGCTCCGGGGTCGATCCCGATGCCCCTGCCGCTGCCATACCTTCGGCGCTGAGGCCAAAGTCAAATCCTTCAAAAAATTTCTGCCAGCCAAAATCCACCGATTCGGGGTCTTGCTGATAAGCTTCGTATAATTCGCTGATGTAGGCCGCGTTTCCGCTATTGATATAATTAAGACGATCCATGTAAAACTGATCTGTAAGTACCTGCAAAACTAAAACATTTAACCCAAACCCTGAAAGAAATAATTGTTTAAATGACGTAAAATATCAGAAAATGAGCATAATTATGAATTTTTAACAAGGAAATATACCGATAGGTATTTTTTGAACCGATACACTAAGTTTGATTTTTAAGAATTACGGGTATATCTGGTTGAAGAATGTGGTAAAATGGCGTTGATCCATTAGCCTTGCCTTTGGCCGGCGCACGCGTGTCGCGTTTGCATGAATTGAAAACTTGAAGTATGTATATCTATAGCGATTGTATCGCGCGTCGCAGACGCTGGACAGATTGACACTCGTTGCAAGCGAGCGCAAGAATGAGGGAAACTAATTCATTATATGCCTTTTTGTTCCATCTGCCAGATAATATGGGAAATTACCTGCTTTAAAAAACAACAAAAATGTTATTATTATATAAGCATACAGTACAATTTTTGCTATTTGAATACATTTGGCACTGTCGTTTTTGTACTTATTTTCTATGTTCTTAAAGTCTTTAACAAAGTAATAGTAATCAAATAAGCATATAATTAATCCCATTGGCACTGTAAACGAAAAAAATCTATTTCTTTCCTCGATCGGCATTTTTACCCAATAGCAATAACAATCAAATATAGATATGAGATTCGCACCTTGAAAAATACTCATTAGCAACACTGAGTTTAACATCGGTGTTGTGTTAGTCTTGCTTCTTTTTAGAATTCTGTATAAAGTATAAAATAGGTATTTCATATTTATTAATAATGCAACGCTCGTGTAACTACACCTATCGTTTACAACACCTCAAAACTATACCCCTCCCTACTCCAATACTCCAGCGCCCTTGGCAAAGTATATTCCAGCCGCTCAAAAGCTTTCAAACTATCATGAAAAACCACTACCGATCCGTTTTCAGCGTGCTTCATCACGTTCTTCAGACAACCTTCTGGGCTTAGGTGTTGGTCAAAGTCGCCGCTTAGCACATCCCACATCATAATTTCCAAATTCGGGTTAATCTGCTGCAACTTTTTTATCTGCGATTTTTTAATGCGGCCATACGGCGGGCGAAACAGGTTGGTATGCAGCAATTCATCGCATTTTAAAAAATTGGCGGTGTAGGTTTCATCGTCGGTTTTCCAGCCTTTAAGGTGATTGTAGGTATGGTTGCCAATGCGGTGGCCATCAGCTAATAAGGTCTTGTATATGTCGGGATGCTTGTTTACATTGTCGCCAATACAAAAGAATGTTGCCCGGGCATGGTACTGTTTTAAAATATTTAACACAAACGGTGTAACAATGGGTATAGGTCCGTCGTCAAAGGTGAGAAAAATACGGCGGCTGTCCCGGTTTTTGTGCCAGGTTAAGGCAGGATAAAGCTTTTTAAGCAGCCAGGGAGTTTTTACCAGGTACATATTACAAATTAAGTTAATTTGTGCTACGGTATCTAAACAAATATCACACTTAATAATACAGCCCAGTATAGCTGCATTATGCAAAATATAATATGAAACAACTATTATTTAGCTTTAAAAGAACCGGTTTGTGCGCATTGCTGATGTGCACTATGGCATTTGCTGCCAGCGCCCAGGAAAAAATAAGCCTGCAAAAAGCGGTTGATCTTGCCCTGCAAAACAACCTTACTATTAAGCAGTCGGCATTTACCGAAGCTTTTGATGCTGCAACTTACCAGCAATCGAAAAACAACCAGTTGCCTGCTTTATCGGGAACGATTTCAGCTTCAGAAAACTTTGGTCGCGCGCTCGACGTAACCACCTATCAGTATACCAGCAACCGCAGTGTATTTGCGGTTAACCCAAGCGTTAACCTGCAGGTGGCCCTTTTCCAGGGTGGTGCCTTGCGTAATACTATTATTCAAAATCGTTTATTGGTTGATGTAGATAAATCAAACACGGCCAAAATTAAAAACGACTTGATATTAAATGTAGTTATAGATTACCTGCAAATATTAACCAATCAGGACCTGGTAACTGCCGCGAACCAACAAATTGATATTGCTAAAATAACGCTTGACCGTACCGAAAAAATGGTAAAGGCCGGTAACCAAACCTTGGCCGACCTATCGCAGGCTAAGGCTGGCCTTTCAACCGCCGAATACAATTTAACTACTGCTCAAAACCAGTTAGAGTTATCTACCCTGGTTTTAAAGCAATACATGGAAATGCCGGCAACTACACAAATAGTAGTTGAAAAACCGGACATCAGTAAAATGACAGATGTAAAAAGCATTTTCAATGCCGAGGAAATTATTAACACGGCATTAAACGTAAACCCCGATGTGAAGCTGGCCGAGGCTAACCAAGCTGTTTCGGCGCAATCAATTAAAATTGCTAAGGCATCGTTTTACCCAACACTTAACTTGTTTAGTGGCTTATCGTCTAACTATTCAAGTGCGCAAAGCACAAAAATAGCGATCGACCCTATTACCAATCAACCTACTAACGTGCCTTACAGCTTCGGTAGTAAGCTAAGCGATAACTTTAGCCAAAATATTGGCGTTAGCTTGCAGATACCTATTTTTAATCGTTTTAACGCGCGCACCAATGTTAAAAAGGCAACCATCAACTATAAAAATGCCGAGATCAGCACACAAATAGCAAAAAACAACCTGTCTAAAACCATTTACCAGGCCGTGCTTGATGCCCGTGCGGCGGCTAACCAATACCGGTCGGCGCAGCAAACTTACCTGGCTAATAAAGACGCGTTTAATGTAATACAACAACGTTATACCGTAGGCCTGGAAAATTCGCTGAACTATAATACATCGTTAACTAACTTAAATAAATCGCAAAACGATATGATACTTGCGCAATACCAAATGGTGTTCCGCAGTAAAGTGATCGACTATTATTTGGGTAACCCTATCATACTATAATTTTAAAACTATAATCACACCCCATGGGAAAGACTACTAAATATGTAATGTACGGTATAGGCGGCCTGATCGTATTACTGATCATCGGCAAAATGACCGGCATTATCGGCAAGCCGAAAACCACGCAGGTGGCTACCGAAAAAGCCGAAGTGCGCAGCATTAACGAAACCGTATCGGCCAGTGGCAAAATTAAGCCCGAGATTGAAGTAAAAATAAGTTCGGAAGTATCTGGCGAAATTGTTGAACTGCCTATTAAAGAAGGCGACGTGGTGAAGAAAGGCCAGTTGCTGGTACGTATCCGCCCGGATATCTTAAAATCGGGTTACGAGCGTGCCGTGGCATCCTACAACACCCAAAAAGCCAGTGTAGGTAATTCGGCCCAGATGCTGAACCAGGCCAAAGCTGTTTTTGAAAATGCCGAAGCTAAATACAAACGCAGTAAAGAGTTGTACGACCAGAAAGTACTGACCGCATCTGAATTTGACGCGGCACGTGCCGATTACGCCAGCGCCAGGGCAAGTTTAGAAGCTGCCAAGCAAAATGTAACCGGTTCAACTTATGGTTTGGCACAATCTGCCGCTACAGTAAAAGAAGCATCAGATAACCTGGCTAAAACCAGTATATATGCCCCGGTTGATGGTGTGGTATCGAAACTCTCGGTTGAAAAAGGCGAGCGCGTATTGGGTACAGCCCAATTTGCCGGTACCGAGATTATGACCATATCCGACTTAAGCCAGATGGATGTGAATGTAGATGTGAACGAGAACGATATTAACCGCGTTGTTTTGGGCGATTCATCAAAAATTGAGGTGGATGCCTTTTTAGGTCGCAAATTTAATGGTGTGGTTACCGAGATAGGAAGCTCGGCCAACGTGGTAGGTACCAACGCCGACCAGGTGACCAACTTTACCGTAAAAGTACGTATCGATCCGGCTTCGTATGCGGCCCTTATCAATAAAACGGCTAAAAACCCTTCGCCTTTCCGTCCGGGTTTAACCGCTACGGTTGATATCCAAACCAATAAAACCACTTCGCTGTCGGTACCTATCCAATCGGTAACTACCCGCGACGATAAGAAGAAAGATCCGGGCGCTGCAGCTAAACCCGATGATGATAAAAAGGTTAAGACAACCAATAATACTGTAAAAACCTATGTGTTTGTGTATGAAGCCGGTAAAGTAAAACAGGTTGAAGTTAAAACAGGCATACAGGATGATACCTACATACAAATATTAAGCGGCATAAAAGCCGGTGATGAAGTGGTATCCGCTCCGTTTGAAGCGATCTCTAAAACATTGAAAGATAAAATGCTGGTAGAGAAAGTAGACAAGAGCAAACTATTTGATACGGATACGAAAAAATAATAATCCCCTAACCCCCCTGAAGGGGGAATAGATAAGCAAAAGAGGCGTCCATAGTGACGCCTCTTTTGCTTATCGGAATTATTTATACGGTTGAGGGTAATTTTACTAATTTTGTTGTCCTTTTGTACTCCCCCTTTAGGGGGTCGGGGGTTGAATGAAAAACACGATAGCTGTTGTAGGCGGGGGTAGCTGGGCTACCGCTAATATTAAAATGCTGGCCGATAACACATCGCCGAAAGAGATTTTTTGGTGGATGCGTAACCAGCAGGCGGTAGATGATATTATAAAATTTAAACACAACCCGCATTACCTAAGCTCGGTCGAAATTGATATTCCTGCGCAGCATATCGGCACCAATCTTAAAGAGATCATCAGTCAGGCCGAATTTGTTTTGCTGAACGTACCCGCTGCTTTCTTGAAAAACGCGCTTGAAGGCATTACCCCGCAGGATTTGCAGGGCAAAAAGATCATATCTGCTATTAAAGGTATCGTCCCTGACGAAAACCTGATCATCGGCGAATTTTTGAACCAACGTTATGGTATTGATTTTAACAACCTGCTGGTAATTAGCGGCCCCTGCCATGCCGAGGAAGTAGCGCTGGAAAAACTATCCTATCTCACCATCGCATCGCATGATACAGAACTGGCGGCCCGTTTTGCCGGCATGATCAATACCCGCTACATTAAAACCATTGTATCCGACGATATTTATGGTACCGAATATGGGGCCGTGCTGAAAAATATTTATGCGGTGGCCAGCGGTATCTGCCATGGCTTGGGTTATGGCGATAATTTCCAGGCGGTACTGATATCAAATGCAATACGTGAAATGGAACGCTTTGTTGAAGCCATACACCCTATTGACCGCGATATTAAAGAATCGGCCTACCTGGGCGATTTGATGGTTACCGCCTATTCCCAGTTTAGCCGTAACCGCACTTTTGGTAATATGATAGGCAAAGGCTATACCGTAACATCGGCCCAGTTAGAAATGAATATGGTGGCCGAAGGGTATTATGCCGTTAACTGCATTTACCAGGTAAATAAACAATACAAAGTATACATGCCTATTTGCGATGCTGTTTACGCAATTTTGTATCAAAAACGCTCTCCTTTATTTGAAATGAAAAGTTTGGCCGAACAATTGAGTTAGTTATAACGTACACAGTATTAACTAAACTATTATTGTTATGAAAACCATGTTTAAAGTGGCCTTATTTGCGGCGAGCTTATATGCTGCAGGTTCGGCAAACGCACAAACACATAAAGATTCTACTTTAGGACACAAAATAAGCAAGACAGCTAAGAAAGTAGGGCACGAAACGTCTGAAGCAGCTACAAAAGTGGGGCATAAAACATCAGAGGTTGCGGCCAAAGGAGCTGCCGCTGTTGCAGATAAAAAATATGAAGGAAAAGTAGCGCCGGGTGGACAAACTGTTTACATTAATGACCACTCGCAATATTACTACGTTAACAAAAAAGGTCACCGGGTTTATTTAAAAAAATCAGAACTGATAAATAAACCTTAAGGGGAATAAAATATCAAACAAACAGCCGTCCGCTGCCGGGCGGCTGTAACTAAATCACATTCATGAAAACGTTCATACTTATATTCATTCACCTGGCATCGGCAGTTATGCTATTTATAGGCTCGTGTTCGCACTCGGCTAAAAATAAATTGAAAGGCGAGTGGAGATCTAAAGACGGGAGTACCCGTTTAAAAATATCATCGGATAAATTTACCGAAGATACCGGCACGCCCGTAACTGAAGATTATTTTATGAAAGGCGATACCATTTATACTTCCTTTGAAGGCAACCAGCCCTTTACCAAATTTGTGGTACTAAAGGTTGACGACCATAACCTTAATTTACTTTACCCCGATTCGGTAAGTATTGCGTTTGTGCGTTAAAAATCTATAAATGTCATTCCTACAGGAGGTCCTTCCTTCCATTCACCCTGTATGTAAAGCACTCTTTTACTAATTGTCCAACCCGTTCATCTTTAACAGCTCCTGCTCCAGCCGCCAGTTAAAATAGCCGGGGATAAGGTACACCTCGCGGCCTTTATGGCTAAGCAGCAGCATGTGTTTACTCTCTGTAAAAATGCCGGGGTATCTGTTTTTTATCTGTCTCACAGTGGTGTCTGTTTTTTTAAACCGGAGGCTGGATGCCGTTTTTTTGAACCAGAACGGCCCGTTAAATGCCGATGTTTTAAGGTTGATGTGTTCATCGGCCATATTGATATCAATAACAATTTGACTTATAAAGCGACCCTTACCAACTATTAAAAGGTATTGTACCAGACCCAAAAAAACCACGACGCAGGCCTCCCACATCACAAACTGGCTCCAATCATCGTTGGTTACTTTGCTGTAGGCGTAAGCGGTATAAAAAAGCAGTATCAGGTCACAAATGTAGCAATCGCGCTTAAGCCGGTTAACCTGTTTTATAATAATGATCAGTAATTGATGGTCTACCTGGTAGGTATGGTCGCTTGTTATGTCCAATTCGTATCTCTGCTTACGTACAACCAAATATAACAAGAAGCCCGGTTGATTTATCACCGGACGCTATTTCTTTACAATGCATGGCAGCTAACAATTGGGCGGGGCTGATATTTTAGATACCTTTGCACGCAATGAGAAGGAATAATACCCCCAACCGCGTATTCGAAAACGTGAGTATAATTGATATTGCCGAAGAAGGCAAGGGTGTAGGCAAAACCGAGGACTTTGTGCTTTTTGTAGAAAAAGCCGTTCCCGGCGATGTGGCCGACATAGAAGTGTATCGCAAAAAGAAAAACTTTGGCGAGGGTAAAATTATAGCCTTAAAAAAAGCTTCTGAACATCGCACCACTCCTTTTTGTGAGCATTTTGGCACTTGCGGTGGCTGCAAATGGCAGCACATGACTTACCCCGCGCAACTGCAATTTAAGCAAAAGGCTGTTCACGATGCGCTGACCCGTTTAGCCAAAATAAATGTTACAGGAATGTTGCCTATTGTTGCCTCGCCCCAGGATAGATATTATCGTAATAAACTTGAATTTACCTTTTCGGATAAGCGCTGGCTATATGATGGGGAGAACCGTGAAGATGTGCAGTTGAACATGAACGCACTGGGCTTTCACATCCCCGGAAGGTTTGATAAGATATTGGATGTGAACCACTGCTACCTGCAGGCCGATCCATCAAACCAATTGCGTAACAGTATTAACAGTTTTGCCAAACAACACGGCATTGGTTATTATGGCATTAAAGCGCATACCGGTGCGTTGCGTAATCTTATTATTCGTACCTCAAGCACAGGCGAATTGATGGTAATTGTGGTTTTTGCCTTTGCTACCCAGGATGAAGTTAACTTGCTGATGAACTTTATAGCTAAAGATTTTCCGCAGATCACCTCATTATTATATATTCTGAATCAAAAAAAGAACGATACCATATTTGACCAGGACGTACTGGTTTGGCGCGGGCCGGAGTTTATTCACGAGGAGATGAATGGTATAAAATTCCGCATCGGGCCAAAATCGTTTTATCAAACCAACTCGGTACAGGCTTTGCGTTTATATGAAATAGCACGCGATTTTGCCGGTTTTAAAGGTGATGAACTGGTTTATGACCTATACACCGGCGCGGGCACCATCGCAAATTTTGTAGCCGGCAGCGTGCGCGAGGTTGTTGGTGTAGAATATGTGCCGTCGGCTATTGAGGATGCTAAGATCAATTCGAGCATCAACAATATCACCAACACTAAATTTTACGCCGGTGATATGAAGGACGTGCTGAACACCGAATTTGTAGCTGAACACGGCAAACCGGATGTGATCATCACCGATCCGCCGCGCGCCGGCATGCACGCCGATGTGGTGGATAGGTTAATGGAAATTGAAGCGCCGAAAATTGTATATGTAAGCTGCAATGCCGCCACACAGGCCCGTGATTTGCTGGTATTAAAAGAGAAATATAACATTACTAAAATACAACCGGTAGATATGTTCCCGCATACCCAGCATGTGGAGAATGTGGTGCTGCTGGAATTGAAATAAACATACAATAGTATGTCATTTCGAACCGAAGCGAGAAATGACATAGAGGAAGAATAGGAAAGAAAATGGATCCGGAAGAATTATTGTTTGATCAGAATGGGCCGCAGAAAGCAAGTCCGCTGAAAAGTTTAGAGATAGACCTGCGTTTATACAGCGAATCGCTGCGCGAAGTAGCTATAGAGATTATGGTGGAAGGCATATCCAAATATCCCATTTTTGTGGCCCACCAGCACGAGGTTAGCCTGGGTGAACCCGTAATGGAAAAGGAAGACCTGAATACCGATTGGAATATTAACGCCAGCACCCTGGAAGAATTTATAGAGCGCGGTATTATTAAAAAAGAACTGAAAGAACGCTTTTTAGATACCTACAAAAACCCGCACGATTTTATGTGCGTATTTGTCATAGTACCCGAAGGGGCAAACTTTGTGTTCTTCCCATATCCCGAGGAATAAGCATTACTAAGTAGGCTTTCTCAATCGGTTATGTAAATAAATGCGGCATGCCAGTGTCTATGCATTGACACATTAATGTATTTGCACTTTACTTACCCTACTAATTCAGTCGTATTTAAAAATAAGCCTTATATTAGCCGCCCTAATACCATGGCAAATAATTACCAACGCATCATTATAAAAATTGGCTCGAACGTGCTTACCCAAAGCAATGGCTTGCCCGATGTGGCGCGGATTAGTCATTTGGTTGATCAGGTTGCGGCGATAAAAAAGCAAGGCAAAGAAGTTATCCTGGTGTCGTCGGGCGCGGTAGCATCGGGCCGGAGCCTGATCAGTATTGATGAAAAGGTGAACAGCGTGGCTGCCAGGCAATTGCTGGCCTCTATAGGGCAGGTAAAACTGATAAATACCTATGCGCATCTGTTCGAGGCTTACCAAATGCTATGTTCGCAGGTGCTGGTGACTAAAGAGGATTTTCGCGACCGTATGCATTACCTGAACATGAAAAACTGTTTGGAGATATTGCTGCAGCACGGCGTTATCCCGGTGGTAAACGAGAACGACGTGGTATCGGTTACCGAACTGATGTTTACCGATAATGATGAACTGGCGGGGCTAATAGCCTCGATGCTGAATGCCCAGGCCTTGATTATATTGAGCAACGTGGACGGCATTTACAACGGCGACCCTAAAATTGCTGGGAGTAAGGTGATGGAGGAGATTGATGGCACGGCTACTAATTTTGCGTCGTTTGTTAGCTCATCGCGTTCATCATTCGGACGGGGAGGCATGCTTACCAAAAGCAATATGGCGCAAAAGGTGGCCCAATTAGGTATTGCTGTGCATATTGCCAACGGCACCAGGGATAACATCCTGACCGATGTTTTGGCTAATAAGGTCACTCATACCAAATTCATTCCCAGCAAAAACACATCCGGTAAAAAGAAATGGATAGCCCATTCGCAAAACTTTGCCAAAGGTGTGGTGCAGGTAAATGAGGGCGCCAAAACAGTGCTGACATCGAATAAAGCAACCAGTTTGCTGCCTGTTGGCGTGGTTAGTATCACCGCCGATTTCCAAAAAGGAGACATTATTAAACTGGTTGATGAAACCGGTAAACAAATAGGTTTAGGCATTGCCGAATATGGGTCGGACAAGGCGCGCGAGCGCATTGGCCAGAAGAATCACCGACCCCTGGTACATTACGATTATCTTTATTTAAACGCCTGATGAGTTACCACAGCTATTTCGAAAAAGCAAAACAAGCCGGCAGGGATATCGCCGGGCTTGATAAAGATACAATTAACCGCGTATTGCTTGACCTGGCGGATGCCGCTGTAGCTAATACCGATACGCTGTTAACAGAAAACCAGCAAGACCTGGCCAGGATGGACGCTACCGATCCGAAACACGACCGCCTGAAACTAACCGCGCAACGTATTGCAGATATAGCCAACGAAATAAGAAATGTGGCGGCGTTAGAAAACCCCATCGGCGAGTTGCTGTCTGAAAAAACAATGGCTAACGGCTTGCATATTTCTAAAATACGTGTGCCACTGGGTGTTGTCGGGGTAATATATGAGGCCCGCCCCAATGTAACCTTCGATGTGTTTTCATTGTGCTTTAAAACGGGCAACGTAGCTGTACTAAAAGGCGGCAGCGATGCCGAATATTCCAATAGCGCCATTATAAATGTGATACACAGCGTGCTAACCAGGCACAATATTAACCCCAATGCCGCAACCTTATTGCCTGCAGAGCGCGAAGCTACCGAAGCCCTATTGAACGCTATAGGTTATATTGATGTATTGATTCCGCGCGGCAGTCAGGGCCTCATCAACTTTGTGCGGCAAAACAGTAAAGTGCCGGTTATTGAAACCGGGGCAGGCATAGTACATACCTATGCCGATGAAAGTGCTGATATTGAAAAATTGAAAGCTATCGTGTTTAACTCCAAAACACGCAGGCCAAGCGTGTGCAACACGCTGGATTGTTTGATACTCCACCAAAACCTGTTGACCGGTCTTCCGGAAATTACAAAGCCCCTGGCTGAAAAAGAAGTTGAAATATTTGCAGATGAAGCTTCATATCAGGCCTTGGATGGACAATATCCATCCGCCTTATTGCACCACGCCCAACCCGAACATTTTGGTACCGAGTTTTTATCGCTGAAAATGGCTGTTAAAACGGTAGCCACATTTAAGGAAGCGCTGAACCATATAGCACAATACAGCTCAAAACACAGCGAGGCTATTGTGTCAGAAGATGCTCAAAACATAGCAACGTTCCTGAATACGGTGGATGCCGCGGCTGTTTATGCCAATGTATCTACCGCGTTTACCGATGGGGCGCAATTTGGCCTGGGCGCCGAAATAGGCATCAGTACCCAAAAGCTACATGCGCGCGGCCCAATGGGTTTAGCCGAGCTTACAAGCTACAAATGGGTAGTGCGGGGCGATGGACAGGTGCGGGGATAATTAGTTCTTAACTAACCCCTCCAATGCTTCGATAAATTTAGGGTTATCGTTCAGGCTTTCTACCAGCTGCACTTTTTCACCACCTTTTTCTTTGAATTCGTCGGCGTATTCAACCGAGACTTCATAAACGGTTTCCAGGCAATCGGCCACAAAGGCAGGGCAAAATACCAACAATTTCTTTTTGCCTTCTTCGGCCAGTTTGGCTATTACCTGGCTGGTGTAGGGCTGCACCCATGGGTCGCTTCCCAGGCGCGATTGAAAGCATACCGTGTATTGGTCGCGGCTTAAGCCCATTTTTTGGGCAATAAGCCGTGCTGTATCATACGATTGTGCCGAGTAGCAAAATTTATTTACGTCAGTAAGGGTTTGGCAGCAATCTGCCGACTGCAGGCAGTGGTTATGGGTATGGTCGCATTTAATTAGCTGCCTTTGCGGCAAACCATGAAAGCTAAACAGGATATGGTCGTAATTTTCGGGCTGATGCTTTTGGGCGTTATCCGCGAACGCTTCGATCATCAACGGGTTATCGTGAAAAGAATTGACAAAGGAAATATTAGGGATGGTTTGCCATTGGCCTACCAATCGCATTACTTTCTCATAAACCGAACCCGTACTGGCCGATGCGTATTGCGGAAACAGGGCAATTACTTTTATCTCGCTTACCAGTGCATTTTTCAATCGCTGTAAAGCAGCTTCAATAGATGGGGTTTGATAGCGCATGGCCAGTTCCACCATATATTCTTCGCCCAGTTTTTCCTGCAACAGTTTTTGCTGTAAAATACTGTAATACAATAATGGCGAACCGCTTTCATCCGACCAGATCTCGCGGTACAGCTTAGCCGACTTTGGCGCACGGAACGGTACGATAATACCCCTTACAAGTAATGTCCGCGATATCGGATTAATATCTATTACCCGGCCATCCATTAAAAACTCATTCAGGTATTTGCGTACGTCCGGTGTAGCCGCGCTATCCGGGGTGCCTAAATTAACTAGTAGAACTCCTTTTTTGCCCATTGCTGCAAAGGTAAGATAAAGTAAACAGGTTTAAAAGCAGCCTGCTATAGCTACGCTAAAGGAGTAGTCACCCATATGTCATTTCGAAACTAAAAAAGAAAAATCTTATACAGAAGCTAAGCAAGCTGTATAAGATTTTTCACCTCCGGTCAAGAGAATAGTTCCTCCTCCGGTTTAAAATGATATTTGTGCGACTTATGACTTAAAACTCAAGGCT
>Ga0075366_10000562_pt1 | contig 17366 bp, 10 predicted proteins | sample EndMethybrTD3031_FD_72351 | JGI IMG/M metagenome (GOLD analysis project Ga0075366, IMG submission 72351) | Populus endosphere microbial communities from Tennessee, USA - Endosphere MetaG P. TD hybrid TD303-1 | ecosystem: Host-associated > Plants > Roots > Endosphere | place: USA: Tennessee...
GAAGTAAAGACTCCCTAGATCCGCCTCTTACTTACCTACCTTCCCTGACTAGCTAGTTTGGTTGGTATCTATGGATACCTCCTTTTCGGCTCATACATAAAGGCCATCCTTGAGTTCGCTGCTAAACGAAGACGGGAAGGGATAGCTGAGGGGGGCAAAAAGATCGATTCGGTTTGGACGCTCATCTCGGACAGCTGGTAAGGCTGACAGAGACCGTTTCATAGTCAGAAAATTGGGAACTACGATCACGAGGTTGAGAGAATTCAAGGGATTCGCCTCTCAGGTCCGTGGTCTAGCGATCCAGAGGGGAAGTGGTATCCGAAGCCAGGTAGACCCGTTCCGCGTGGTGTGTTCATTCCAAAAGAACTATGGAGTTCAGGGTTCCACCTGACCTGACATCAACTCGTATAGGCATAGGGATGAATTGAATAGAGAATCGGGTCAAGGAACTCACTTTTTTCGCTTACCCTTCATAGAATGGCTCTATTTATATAGCTTACGCTTACGAAATGAAGCCCGCCAGTAAAAGAAATGGGGGGAGCGAAGGAAGGGGAAGCTTGGATTCTGAAAATGGAGCTGGTTGTTTTCCATGAGATGGCGCTGTGTTAGGGTTACCTGTGGGAACGACAGAGAGGGGGGAAGAAGATGTTGTTGATGAGCTGGACTTGACCAGGCTTACTGAGGAACCCACCCTCGCATCCACGTGATGTTCCTTGGATACCAAGGCCAAAGCCAAACGATTGGACTGCTTTTCTGGGCCTGGACCTACTTTAGAGAGGTCTTTCGGCTTGGACATGACGTTTGCTTGATATTGGGCGGAGTGGGCTTTGTTTGCTGCTTTGCAGAGACTAGGCTAGGCCACGTGAATTGACCTCACCCATCACATCATCTTGGGAAGCTCCTCCCTCCTCAACAAGCTCCACCTCCAGAATATCTAGAACCGGTTGGGATTGGACTAGATTGGTTCACTCAATATCCTATATAAAGGAGAAAGGCCCAAATCATATATAATGATATAATTGAAATTAAAGTTATGGACTCATTTTATAGATATGTTTATGTCTTATCAAGAAGCCCAAAAACTCTTGGATCTCTATACTTTAGAAGAGTTGAGGAATTTCCTGGAGCTCTTTCTTTCCATTTCTTTTCTGGTGTAAAACCCTCCCTATCAATACTTCCTTGCTATCCATTGACAAGAGTTGTAGGGACAAAAATGAGTAATCGAACCCCTTAGACCCTTTTGCATACTTCGATCTACAAGGCTTTAATCGATGCTTTTGTCAAGGCGGCTCCTCATATGAAATCATGAAAAATAGAAATAGCCCATAAAATGACAGCCATCAAAAGGCCTAAGTCCATATTCTAGCCTCGGTCTGTCCAAATTCAGCGGTCTCTACCCAAGTAGCTCTGGCCCATGATCCAAGGGACCTGCAACCAGTTAATCATTCTTTCTTTATTTTCCAACCAATCCCTTTGATTCCGTTTCTGCAGCAGTATATAATCTCGGTCCCTTACCTTGATGCCTACAGCTCAATTTGTTTTCCAGTGATGGCAATAATCCGCGAAATACTGTTTTTTCTTTTTCTTCTTCTTGGGTTGTTTCTGAATGGCATCATAGCTACACGAGGGAAAGCGATGCTGCCCACTCTCCCGGGGGCCGCTTTCTTCCCCTCAAAAATGCCAGTTCCACCATCAGGGCCCAGCAAGCAGCATAATTCTGTTCCGAGGCTGCGTTTCATTCCAGCAACAGTAGTATATGGTTCGAAGCGCCTTGTTCCATCCGGCGCGAATCCCCTCCATCACTAGTATAGTGGAGGTGTTATTTGTATTGCAATAATGAATAAATGTACGAACACAAATAATGAGCAGACCAGCCCACTTTTATATGTGGGTTCATTTCATAATTTCTTTTTGTTTTGAATAAAGAAGCGCGCGTGTAACGCAGGTGTTTTTCTCGGTTGATGGATGGGATAAATGCCTATATCGCTTTATAATGTTATTGTTATGTTGATGCTATATTAAAGAATATAATCTAAAAAAGTTGCTTAAAGTCCCATTCTTTATAATTGTCTTTCTCGTCCTAAATTAAATAAAGTACGAACTTCAAGTCTTAATTGTTTACTCAACAGGAAGCGTCACAGCCTAGGTTTGGGCCACACCGAAGCATTCTATGTGTGTGCAGTAATAGTTTTCGAAATTTCCGAGGTAGGTTCTTTTTTAATCTAGAGCGATTTGCCTGCTTCTTTCTAGGCTATGGTTTACCTGTATCATGCAAATGTCCAACACTTAGGTGCTTTCTAAGATCCAGCTCAACTAAAGCATGTGCGGAATATCCCTTTCCCGGGCGGGAAAGCCTTTCTTTTGTTCCATTCCAGGAGAAGAATGCCATGCCACTCAACCAGAGGCAGAGAAGCGGAATGGCAAGAAGCAGAGAAAAAGACAATGAAAAACAGAAGGATTCGAAGGATCTCCCTTAGCCCTTCAAGAAAGCTGGCACACACGGAAAGAGACAAGGATTGAACATTAGTACTGGATTCTTGATCCCCTGATCTTGATATATGAATAGGACGGACGAAGTCAAAGACGAAGAGAGATCATAACAGGCACAAAAGGCCAATTAACAAAGCGAGAGTAGGGATCTCTTCTCTTCAGACGGGGAGGGCTCTTCCAGCACTCTTTCCAGCTAGAAGAAAGCAACCAACAAAGCCAGACAGCAATCAAGAGAGTGGGGCAGTCTCATCCCATGAAAGGTAAGGAAGGACTGCAGCTTTCCCGAGTGGAAGAGGTTCAATTCAATAGTTCCGACTCTGACTTTGAAGTGAAGCCCGGCCGGGTGAAGAAGCCTCAGCCCGAGCTTTGACTATGACTACGAGCAGTTGGGATCACATTCGAGGAGTAAAGTCAGAATGTAAGAAAGTAATGCAGTCAAGCAGGATTCGGAACAGGCAAGGTTCGAAGCGACTCAAAGGATTGGCAATGTAGCTCAGTCTTGTCTTGGAGTTGCACTGTGAAACTGAATCTCCATCTGGTATGGAAAGGAGGCATTCAAATGAAGAAGTAGCAAGGAGAGCTTCTGAAAATATAGGGTTCGGTGGGGAACATCTTTCGTCTCTTCACCGGTAATGCAGTCAAGCAGTTACGGTAGTGGAAATTTTCCCTATCCAGGCCGACAACAGGCTCGCTACCGAGACGAAATGCCACTCTTGGCAAAACGGCCCTCCCGCTAGGTAAAGGAATTGACTTGCTAACAGCCAAACAAGGGATTCGACTCTTAGAATATGTAACTTTCCTAGACTAGTTCCAGGGCAAGAAGGTAAGCTCCTTGCTAGGATGCTAAAGAGAATGCTGCTGCTGCTTTATGGAATTGATTAAAGCTTAACTCCTATTTGCACTCCTACTCCTAAGCCAAGAAGGCAGTGAGCAAGGGGCCTAGCCATAAAGCCGTCAGTTGGAGATAGCGTGATGCGCCCAGTACTTGTTATAAGGGTAAGGGGAGGCTGTTGGCGAGTGGAATAGAAAGAGTTCGTTGCATCAACAAAGTGGAGTAGTAAAGAGGAAAGAGCTGCGTATAGAGCTCCGGATTCTTTAGCAACTAGGAGAGCGACGGAGCTTCTTTTTGAAAGAAAAGGCTAAATCCCATTCTTCATTCAACCCCAAACTTCCTTACCTGCCTTAGTTCGATGTAATGCAACTAGATGAAATTCCCTCCTGGACTAAATAGCTGGGGGCTTATATGGCTTGATTGAGGTTGGCCGGAGCTAAGGGATCTGGCTCTATTGAACCAAAGCCAAAGGTAAATCAGAGCTCTTTCTCTTTTATATAGTAGAGAGACTCCCCCCTCAGTAACCAAATGATAGAGCTAGGAGAGCGGACGATTCTTTTTCTTTCTAACCGCAGCTTGGCTTTCCTCCATCCCGGGCTTAAGAATGCCTTGAAAGCCAGAAACTATCTAACCATACCAGTCGTTCACCCAATAAAAACTTGCCCCCGCACTCCCACTACCAATGAGAGGACTGAAAGCGGCCTACTTGAGAAAGAGAAGAGTTTGTGAAGCTGACCTCCACACAAATAGACTCAGATGGTATTCCCTTTGTTGAGTGGGAGGAGGAGAGTCTGCTGCTAGCAAACAGCAGATACAGATTTTCTTTGATATCACGATTCGGTGATAGGAGGCCTACTCTCCTTGAGATTAGAGAGTGGTGCTCCAAGGCATGGAGCTTGACTGGTAAGATCTCTCTTTCTGCTCTAAAAAAAGGTTTGATTTGGATTCATTTTGAATGTGAAGAGAACAAAGTTTTGGAGAAGGGACAATATTGGGTATGGAAGACCGCGATGTTCTTGCATCGATGGTGCCCGGGGCTTGACTTGGACGAGTTGCTCCTATCGGCATGGGTGGTTGGGTACGAAATGAGTGGGGTAGAGGAAATTTATTTTAGCAGTAAAAAGCATACGAAGAATGTTATAATGGAGAGTGCGGAAGATGGTCTATGGGAAACTCCAAGAAAAAAAGAGAGAGTAATAAGCAGGAGTCGATTCGATCTACTATGCCTTTCACTCGGTCTTTCTCGCCTTGGCTTTAAGCTTGAATTAAAGAAATGGATTATTGGGTCTGGGATCGATTTGATTGGAAAGTTCCTTGCCTCTTGTGCCGTGCGTGAGCTGTGCCTGCTTTTCCCTCAAAAAGCATTGAACCGCCTTTCCTCCAGTGAATCAATAGGCTAAACAACCGATCTTGCGACATCGATTTTTCCGATTTATCCTTTGAAATCAATGTCTCCACTCTCGCAAGGCGAGAGAAGCGTGGTAGCGCCTGTCAGCGCAGCTCTTTTTTTTTGGAACGGTACGAGCAGACCACTTAAGCAGATACCTAGACTTCCATTTTGAACTACCAAGCAAGGTAGTTGTATAGGCGGAATGGAGTATCCGTCATCGTAATCAGAACAAACTGAAGGAAGGAGACAGCACCAGATCAGCTTTCAAGAGAAAGCAAGAACCACTGAAAGAGGCCGTTTCGTATAATTACGCCAGCCAGCAAAGCAACTCATGCACTTGGAGCGAGCCACCTGGCGATTGAGGGGCAGTCATATGTTTATGTGAATAAATTATCCTCTCATCGATTACCGTAAGAAGACTTTCTCATTTAGAAAGAATGGCGAAAAAGGCCTCCTTGCATTGCCCAACTAGAGCGAAAAGCCTTATTGCGTTGCGGCCCTAAGTAGCTATGGGGTCTTGATGTACTTGGAACGGAGACCGCTTACCTGAGTATGGCGGTTCGGTAGCCGTTCAATGATAGCATGAGATCCTCGCTTCGGTTCCGGGCGTCATAGGGCAATATCCGCTAACTCGAATCAAGGAATGAAAGTTAGCGGATGCTATAATCTATTCCTACGCTAAGGATATACGCTTTGTCTTACTTCTATGTCTGAGTTTAGGTTTTTCTCTTTTTTGGCTGCATGCTCCTGAATTAGTGATTCTTAACCCTCCTAGCCTATGCTCACCAGATTTTGGACTTCTTCAAAGTGTGGTACAGGACACCTTCATCAACAATCTCTGTTCAATTCATCAAGAATGCAGTCCCTGTGAATGCGGGGAACCGCTCAATCGAGCTGCCAGTATTTACAGAGGAACCTCAATTTGATCCTTTAGAAGTCAAAAGGAAAAAGCTAGTTAAAGCGTCAGCTACTTATTTCGCAGCTATTTTGCTTAGTATAGCACTTACAGAATCACTTTCTTATTTAGGTATTTTACCATCTTAGAAGATCTTCTCAAAGCTGTACGATATGTTAATCGGATTCATACCTCATACTATGATGCGGGAGCAGCTCTTGCATTATGTCTTTTCTTCTGCCTCGGGTTTTCTCTTCCTCATGTAGACGCAAAAATCTTAAAATTCCTTAATAAAAAAGAATGCGTTGGCGTTCTTTCTTTTTTGAAGTGGATCCTCTTTTTCTTTGTTTGTTTAAAGGCTAGCTTTCCCGCTTTGGTTCAGTTACTCTTCTCTTCTATGATGCTCTTACTCCGATCTCGTAACTCATCAAGAAGGTGACGGTTTCACATCCAAATCGAATGCTAAAGGCTAGACGCTCTCCTTATCCCCCCTCCCCGTCAGCCTTAGTCTTATCCAACTCGAAAGAGAGTGAAGTGAGCCGTTGGCTATGCGGCACGAACGATAGAAGAAGAACTGACGGAGGGTTAAAGTCCAAAGGAAAGAGTTTTTTGAAGCCCTCCTACATTCCTCTGTGCTATAGGGCTTACATCTTTGGGAAGACAAGACAGATCATATAAGGGCCTTACCTACGCTCCAATATCTATATATCCCTTAGCTATTTGAGAGTACACAAGCTTAGCTACTTACTTGTTGATTCGAATAGATCCACTGGGTATAATCAAAGTGTTCTCTACTTACGTGAAGTGATAGAAAGGGTCGACTCTCAATGAACTTCTCAGCCCTACTTTACCATCTTTCTTCTTTACTACACTCTGCTTGGATACTATTGAGACAGAAGCATACCTTTCACTTAGACACAAGGATTCTTAGATATCAACTACATGCCCTCTTATCTCTATATAGCTGCCACCTTCTCTCTTATTAGGGAGTGGCTAAGGTATTTATTGAATCTATTTCCTTTCTCCCCTTTGTTGAGTCTGTCTCGCTAGTCTTCCCAGTTACATGAAAAACAATAGAAGATAGAAAAAGGGAAAGCTACTAACACTCTATCTAAAAGGGAATAATGGTAAAATAAAAAGTCTTGGAGTTGAGGACATGAGTTCTTCTTACCAAGCATCCTTCACCTATAGGGTTTCATTTCCTAGGTAAGTGAGAGATTCCACAGAAAAAGAAGCAATGATACCTCTCTATAAGCTTGTTATCTTTCCTATTCTCTTGACTCAATCAAAAAGCTGCTTCACAGTCATACTACTACTACTCTTTCTACCTTTTCCAAGAACTTCCATAGCATAATAAGGAGACAATTCAGATAGATAAGAATGAAAGGATACAACCCTTTTTCTCATATAGCTTCCAGTACTTTACCAGCGGGATGGCAGTCAAACTTTTACTAAAGAATCCTTCTTTCTAAGACTAGGCTATCCAGTCAGATCCATACGCTTAGCCCTAGAGATTGTCTTATCTAATTTAATAGGCTAATCAGGCTAGTTACACATACTTTTCTAGCCAAGCAAGTTCTCTGATCAAAGGTTAACTTCCATTGCCCCTTTCTGAGTTAGATTACACTTATCCATCTACCTAACTGAGCAAGATAAGCTTGTCCATTCTAATGCAAAGAGCAAGGAACTAGTAGGAGCTAGTGGTAAGAGAGAATGTGCTAGATCTTTAGTGCTATATTTGTAGTTACCTCTTTTCCTCTATATCTTGTAGGTGAGAGAGACCTTTGGACTCACTTTTTCTAAACTATTAGAATGACATCCTTGTTCTAGGGACAGGGTAAGGGAATACTAGAGACTTAGAAGTAAAGAGGACCGTGAGAAAGGCTTTTATTCCACTTGGGCCTATTGCGAGATCTAATATGCATAGAACTTTAATAACTTCAATAGAGAGTAGGTGGGGATATATCCTGTCTTAGAATTGTTAGGGTCCCATTCCAACTAGAAAGTAAAGTATACCCTGGAAAGCTTTTTACACATAGAAGTTTCATTGAGTCTTTCTTATATGCTCAGTCATGTGCTCTGGAAAGGTCTTATCCACTTTAGAGTAGAGAGTTCTCTTCCTAGGTTCAGTGCCTTATAGTGGGTTTTCATCAGACTCTTAAGCCTTAACGCTCTGACTACCTGCCTTTCTTTCTAGCTCTATAGGGAGGAGAGAATCTAAACAGCTGTACTGACAAGAGAGCACTATCCAAGGTTGGGTTCCACTTACTTGCTTAGCCTTTTCAAAGTGAGTAGGGAAAGAGAAAGTGCTTCAATTCAAAGATGTCTCACAACTCACAAGATCTGTTGGGAACAGCTTGAGGCCATTTGAGCGAAAGATTGAGCATTGGATCAAGAGAGTGCATTAGCCGGCTAAGTCGAAGCGTATCAATCCCAAGGTCGGCCTACAGATATCACTTTTAGGTCTTCTTCTTTCCAGCGGAGGGAGCAAGGCCATTCTGAGGCTCAACCCCTTAAAGCTTAAAGAAAGTACTGCTACACGCAATAAGCCAATCTATCTACATGATTCTCACATCTTGATCTTTCCACATTCGTAATCCTTGGGTAAAGCTTTTTTCTGCACCATTGCCAGTTACTTCAGCGCCTCTCTTTCTAGACCAGAAGGAATTGAGTCGATCGATGATTTACTCTTTTGCCGGTAGTCCTTCGTAGTGCTTCTCAACCTATATCCTGATCTATGGGACCCTCTTTGTATTTGTATGTACGCCTATAAGAGAGGTTTCTATGGTGATTTTCGTTATGTAATCGATGTCTGCAGTCTCGCTTTCTGCTCATTCGTAACAGGAGGGTATTTCTTCATTCTTCTCGTATAGAAAGAAAGATGCTACTGTCACTAAGGGAATAGCTCCCCTTCTTGTCTCGCTTAGGTTTTTTTTTCTCGATGGGAAAAAATGAGTTTCTGTCCTACCCCCTTCGTGAGACCTAGTTGCTTTCCCCAAGTGAGTTTAGTAGCGGAGCTGAAAATAAGAGCCTTTTCTTGCAGAATCTAATCCATCCATCATAACGAAAAAGACTAGCTTCGGGCTTATCTATCCACGCTACGCTAGAGATGGAATCGACGTTCCCACATAAACTCATGCTTAGACGAACTTCTCGATGCACAGTCGGGGCAGGCTTCTCTGATTGGAACAATCGCTCTATTCCCTTTGCCTTTTATTTTAGGAGTAGGAGCTGCACTGTTTGGCTTTTATGGTTGGGAATACTTCGCAACAGGTCCTACGTAGATGCCCGGCAGCTTCAACAATTCTTTGAAAGGAGGCAGCCTTCTCTTTTAGCATCGAGTTCACTCATCCATGCCCTTGCCTTACCCGACCGATTGGCTTGAAGCTTGATTCTCCTGATGTCAGAAAAGGTGTTCTATCGCATTCTTTTAGATATCCACGTGTGATACCTTCATTTAAGCAGCTTCTCAGCTAAGGGCTTTGGGAGGCCGGAAGGAACAGCAGGGCAGAATAGACTACTATAAAGAGCTTCCACTTCTCTTTTCAAAAGGAGAACTCAATTCAAGGGGTATTCTAATCCTCTGGAAAAGAAGAAAGCAGCACTTTAGCGATTCCAAGTTCTTTACTAACTCAGTGTCGATCTCTAAACGCCTAATCTCACGACTGGTCAAGAAAGCAAAGTTCACTCTCAAGCTAGGATGCGGATCCAATCTAAAAAAAGTTTTAGAGACGTCAAATTGGCCTAAACCCGATTTCCACTCATAGAGAATCGAGAAAAAAGACTAGTTTGAGGAAACAGCGTATTTTTGTCCTTGATAAGGCGAGAAAGTACTTTCACTTCTTCTTTGACTCTCCCTTCTTCTCTTATGATATTCGAGTTAGAAGGACAGATCCTAACCATGGAATGGAGTAGTTCAGAAGGCGTATTCGATTTCAAGAAATGAAATATTTTATTAATAACGTTTGGGAACTAGCCGGTAGATCAACTGACATGGTCTACGATCATAAAACGATAGGAATAAAATCCTTTGCTAGCTTTGACCGATCAAAAGATCATAATCCGCGGCAAGGAAGGCCCACGCTATTCAAAGCAGGCAGAATAAGATTTCGGTAAGAACCTAGTAATTTATCTTGATTTTCCCTCCCCAACTCTACAAAATGAGAGGAAGAAACTCCATAACATAAGGGGGAAAGCTCCACTCCTACTCCACCTAAGTGGAATCCAGTGAAGAAGACTGGAACCTGAAAAGGCATCTTTTTCAACACTTTGATTAGTGTAACTACAAACCGCATTCTAGCAGCCCTAAAAAAAGAATCTCTAGCGAAGCTGTCAACTCAACCTAAAGAAAGCGATCCGCTAGTCTAATCTATTCTCTGCTTTCGAGCAGTGAATTCCGGCCAGTCAACTTAGATGTCACTGGACTGGGCAAAAGCCCTTCAGTCAGTTTAGATACCGCTCCTGCTGCGTAAGATAATGTTGTAGAGGAGTTTGTTGTCCTCAACGTTGACCGATTTCAAGAAGAGTCTAATCTAACGGGTCAAATCAAGTCAGTTTTTCATTGACCTTAGAAGATGATTTCTTTTCCCCGAAATCCAGTACTGTCGAAAAAACAAAATAAAAATCTAAAAAGAAAATGGAAAGAAACTAAGATAGAACCACTAACTATAAAGATAAAGGAGGTGACTGTAAAGGTCTCCGACCGAGGCTTTCATAGAAAGGAGCTTCGGTGTCACACTGGTCTGGGCTTGTAGGGGCACCAGAAGCGGGTCTAGAGCCTGCTTCACACCCAAATCTCTTTTTGGACACTCAAATAAATAAAGCGTGCCCAACACCAACGTACAAGACAGATGCCAGGGCAATGAACCATAACCCCATTCAATATGGTTCCGACCTGCCTTGAAGCAGGAAGAAGAGCACCCGGGAAGGAGGACTAAGGATCTAATCTTCCCCAAGAGGGGAGAATAGGAAAGCAAAGGCTAAGGCAGGGGATCGGATTGAGCACTTTCATTCTTCCGGCGGAATCAAAGGCAGACCTCGATGCCCAGAAGAAGGAAATAGATTCTTTATCCGCCTTCCTTAATGAAGACGAGGATTTTTAACTACTCGTATCAGCTCAACCAGTTGGAATATCCCTTGATCTCGTATCCGTTGGTCAAGATTAGGAAAGTTTTCAATAACCCAGTGCTAGTGCAATTGAATCAGCTCTTGTCTTTCTTATCTCAGATGCGCCTGGTCTTATCTTTTTCTCCTTTCGCCTAGGACTAATTCCACTTCTTCTTTTTGATCTCGTTCGTCTTCTGTTCGTTCTTAGTTCCTCGACTTTTTGGTGCAATAAACCTAACCAACCTACCTCTTAAGTTAAGAGGAAGTTGCTAGACTGACTTACTAAGGCTTTCAGTAAAGCTAGTTGCTAAGAGTACTACTTTGCTAGGCAGCACACTCCTACATTAGCGAACTCTCTCTGGGCCCTCTCTCTTGCATTTCTGAAAAAATAGGCTGCCTTAAGAAAAGTTAGAGGATTTCTCCTTCATGCCCTTGCTCGCCCAACGCTAAAGCCCTTCCTTCCGTTCCTGATGAAACTACTCATCCTTAGACATGCTCCACAGATGTGGAATAACATATTCTTTAATCGACGGTAATTCCGCAAAGAGAGGAGCTTAACGCCCTATTTCAATTAACTTAGCGAGGTATGAAGTCAAATTCACTTACTTATGGGGGTCAATATTCAAAAAAAATAGAAGGAATAGCATTATGTAATCAATAAGGAGGAAGGCGGATAGGGCGCACGCTCAAACGAGGTATGCGGAGAAACTGCCGACTTGGGTAGTAACTGCACTCATTGGATGCAGAGTAAGCGCGCGAAAGCATTGATTGAATGGCTTGGTCGATCAAAGAGAAATCTATCTCACCTTTATTCTTCTTCAACATCGCCGAGCCGAGCGGAGCTTTATTTAGGGATGGGGAATAGTACTTGTGGTGCTTGCAACGTCAAAAAGTTTGATTCCTGTTCGAGGTACCGGATTTGCTGCTTTCAGGAATTACCTGGTGCTTGATTCTAGGGTTGGAAGAACTAGGCTTAGAGCCGATAGAAGTAGTTGAACTTTCCCTGGCTGTTCTATCATGAGTTTCATCCTTTTAGTTTCACTTTTAGCCATGTTGTTAGAGGCAACCGCAAGGCACTAGTCTTCTGTCTTTGGTCCTATGGTGGGGAGAGAGAGCGGAGTGGGCGGGCTTATCTCCACGGGTGCCCTTATGTCACTGAGTAATGAAAGCCGTCTATGTCTGCGCCGCCGGGATGAATGGACTACTTCAAAGCATCCCTGGAAGTTAGGCCAGCCAGGATCCTCTCCAGCTAGTCTTTCACTCCAAGGAATGCGGATACTATTAAAGAAAAAGAGGCACGTAAGTCCTGAGAAGCATTCTATTCGAATATAAACCTTTAAATCGGCCAAGATTGATGAAAGAGTACAGTAATTAAGCCAAACTCGGTTATAAAGACTACTCCATTGTGTTCTGTTCCTTCCCCCGTTACGAAGTCAGTTATTTTAGAAGGCGGAAAGGGAAGCGTAAAGCTGAATTAATTCGCTACTCTCTTTTGGGGCAGTATTATATTATATACAATTTTCAAGAAGTCCATTTCCAATAAGGCCATAAACAATCCGTCTATTGCATCTTTCCTGAATGAATGGCAAAGTCCTTAGCGCCCTTGCCAGCATGATAGAGCCCATACAATCAGTTTACCTCGTGAAAGTGCCTTCGCTTAGCGCACCTACTCTCCTTCTCCTTGCTTTAGGGTAGGGCTTCAGTGCCCAATTCCCAGAGCATTGAAATAATAGCTATGTTGTTACCAATTCCTATCTCACCAGAAAGCCCAACAGCAGATAGAGTGAGGTACCTCTGTGATTGGTAGTAAGCGGAAAGGAAATGCCACTTCTTTTCTTCCGGGACAAATACCTCCTTTTCAACCTGTAATCCTAGCCTGCGGCATATCGCAGGACAAACTTCGCTTGCCTGGATCGAGAGATTGAAGTCTTGCTGTGACCTGTGCTACCTATGATAGTGCGCCTAGGGCTGTGGTACTGCCTGAAGCTCTTAACTCCTATCTCGGAAGGAAAAGTCTCGTGTCAAGTGGTTGAGGCGCTTACTGGTTTCTTTCATTTCTTGGTTAGGTAGGAGCCTCATTTCTGAATGAAAGACGGAAACCGGCCAAAGGCTCAAGGAACAGGAGGGTCTCGCTCACTTGCACAAGCCTTCTTTCTTTGCGGATCGAGAAAGATCATTTCTTTAGAAAATGCGGCAGGATTTTCGTAGAAGGAGGCACGATCAAACTGAAAAGCCTCCGAAAATGGTACTTTTATAGGTATCAAGTAGAGAGAAAGTTGGTCTTACCAAAACACATTCGCCATTGCTCTCGGCTGGAGCTGTTGTCGGGATTGGGGAACCCTTCATAGAACTGGGGGAAATTAGTACAAAAGGTCCAACTGATCAAACATCCCGTGCAAGCTAATCGGCTTTTATGAGCAGTCTGACTCCAACTTCTGACATTTATTAATGGGCTCGAGACAGCGAAAGCATGACAGCGGGAATGCTGGTAGAGCAATCGAAGCTAGGGTGATCTTTTAGAAATAAACTTAGTGCAAAGAAAGGGCGCTGTGAACACTCGGTTTGACAAAAGCGCTTTTGTCACGTCTTAGCTTCAATTCACTCGTATATTCGTACGTTTTGAACAGTTCTTTTTCTTCTCAGTTATCTTACGATCTTCCGAAGGGCTTTACCTATAACTATAAAAGCTTTAAATCGACTATTTCCGAGCTGGTTAAATTACACCTGATATGCCAACCGGACAACTTTGGGAATCTAAATTCTTTCGCACCCCCTCTTATATGCGGTCCTAACCTTGCTCTTCTTACTTCCACTAGAAAGAGAACTTCTGCTCCTAACCATACCTTCCCTTATGATCTGACTTCTTTTTTCGAGATACTTTAACTGCCGAGCGGAGCAACTCGAGTTAGACGAGAGGCGGGGATGTAATTTCAAAGAGGCTCGACCGGACCCAAGAACCTAGCCAAAGGACAGAAGACATGCCCCACTGTGATACCTCGTGCAAGTTATACTGAATGACCTGAAAGAGGTCACTAGCTTCTTTATATTGAGCGTGCCTTAGTTTAGTTTAGAAGGAAGCCTTGAGCAGGGCCTGCCTGGGCCACTTTCCTTGTCGACGACACCTTTTTCAGACCCTTTTTCGTCCATTGGCGCTAGTGAACTAGACTGGAGTAGGGAATTTGAAAAAGCATGCGAGACTTCCAAGGGTTTGATGTATATTTCAAGCTCAAGCTGGATGAAAGTGGCAGCAAAGGCTCCAAAAAGATGATTTTATGTAATCAGAATGCCCTACGAACGTGCTTTTCTTGATCTACAGTGCCAGGTTTGGGTGCTTGGTCAGAGGGACCTACGATCGAGGTTTAGTAGAGATCACCCAGTGCTCCAACTCCAATCGCTACCTGTCGGTCAGTCAATCCATTCATTCCATTCCGTCTTAGCTGGCTTTCCAGCGGCACGAGATAAGACATGAGAGAATGGGTTATGGTTATAAAGATGAGGAAGACGTGGTTGAAACCAAATATCGATTCAAGGTGAACCTTGTTTTCGTGAGTTTTCCCATCGATAAAGGAATGACTCTTCCCGGCCCTCCCATATACCAAAAAAGTGGTTCGAAAGGTTCTATACGCAAATCTAAATTAGAAAGAGGGGGTCTATGGATCAGTCAAGAGCTTCACCCCAGTCTTCCCCGGGGGAAGGAAGAAAAGCCAGAGACGAAATAGAAAACCTCCTAGAAGGCCACTCCTTAAGCAGCAAAACAGGACTTGAGGTCAGTTCAAGTACAAATCATTAGAGGTAGGGATGCTCTCTTTCCTGTGCTATCAAGAATCAGGAGTAGCTTTTCTTTTCTCTAGCCCCGAGCCGGAACTCAAATCAAAAAGAATCTGACTCCGCACCTCGCTTCTTACCTTACCGCGTAAATGCCATTCTTTTCTTTCTGGCTTTCCGCCTATCAAGAATAGAATTCTTTCTTCACTCGACTCGGAGTTCTAGCTTTCTTATGACTTCAAGCATCTCTCAATCATGTTGCTAAAAGAAATTCTCTGCCCCACTCTGGAAACGGGGGGAAGTCTGCTTTGCATTGCTATAGGGCTATGATTCAATTCGCAGCTCTCAATCAAAAGAAATAGCCCTTCTTCCAGCAGCGGCAAGAGCCTTTCAATAGCAGCGTATTCGATGATGGACATATTAGGTATGGAAGCTTAATCCCGAACTCTTCCTTCTAGTCTATCTAAGAGGAGATTTATGGTCAATTCTTGCAGTTCCTTGCTTCACTTCAGGCCTCTATTCAATCACTGAAGCCCAGCAATAGATGTTGATGGCTAGTAGGATGAATAATAAAACGAATAAGACAAAGGCGAATCCGCGGCTCCAGGGGGTTACCCAAGGAAGGGAATCAGCCTCTGCCGATTCATTCATTCCCGCGAAATGGCGAGGCGAAGCTGTGGAACACAGCGAGACTAACACTCCATTCGCACCGCACTCACCAGCATCTAGATGCCGTTGGCACCGTCTCCTGCTCCAAAAGCAAGCCGGGCACCGGCTAGACCATCCTCATTACTTTCCGTGGATTAGATAGCCGCCTTACTTAGTGAAAGTGTCCCCGACTCAACCAGGTCTTCTTCAGTCCGCTTGGAAAGCTATATTATATCTTCAACCAAGCGCGAAACTAGGAATGCTAGAAATGGTGGAGTCGCCTTGTGCTGGTTCTAGGCCTGCGTTCCCCCCAAGTGAACGGGTTAGCCTCCCTTTTAATTCAGGGCATCATATTCACGTGGGGCAATCCATGACTTATAGTTAACATTGAGCTGCCTGCTTTTCTGTTGGATTGATTGGGAGAGTGGTTCGCATATGATCTCTTCGTTTACGGCTCTTTATTCCTTCTCTTATTTATTTGTTCTCCAGAAGGTTTCTTTTTTTTGTTTTGTCTGGATGCCCCTTTCCTTTCGGGCTCACTTCCTGACAACCCAGCCCACAACAGGAAATGGACAGGCATTGACAAAAGCCGAAGCGCTGGCAAACACCTATATTCTATCCAACCCACCAGAAAGAGCGGAACCGAACGAAAGCAAGGATTACGGGCGAGTCTGATGAAGCGCTCATGGTCGTAGCAGGAAAGATGACAATGAAGTCTGATAAAGCAAAAAAAAGGCTAGTCCCAGTGGGCAGAGCGAAGGGAAGGGTTAAGTTAGCCTACCTTAACAGGTATGGGGCACGAGCGCGGAAGAGATCTTACTTTACCCTCCCGTTATTCCTGAGTCAGAAAGATGAGTCCAAAGGCCAGGGAAGCGCGACTATCCTAGCAAAAAGAAATCGCTTTTTATAGTAAAATGAAACTATAAAAAAGGATAAGATTAATGTCTTAATGGAAATGGAGAATAGCTGAGTAGGAGTCCTTTAGGGGAGAGTCCTACACCATCACTAGGAAATTACTCAACTCAAGTAAAGGGAGTTAGACAGGAAGACAAACAGAGCTTATCTCTATATCCTAGCTAAGAGCAGCTTCTACGCTTAGAGCTCCTAATAGAAAAGGAAAGGTCTTCTACTTGAATCAGAAAAGAAGGACTTTCACTGGGCTTATTGCTAAATAGAAATTAGCGACTGATTTCATGCTTAGTATCTTCGTTTTTATCTTTTAAGCTAACTTTAATCTCAAAAAGAGGATTCCTTGCTTGCATTATATCCATTAGATAGCCCTTTTTCTTCCTTTATTCGCCGCAGGAAGAGATTCCAACTATGCTTACCTCTAACGAAAGGACTGGAATCCGAGCTCCTATACAAAATCTTGAATACAGTTTCTATTATATATAGCCTATTAAATCAATATTGGGTACTCTATTAGTATTATAGAAAGAATCAATCTGTCCAATCCTATACGCTAGGAATAACTTTATTAGGGTAGTAGCCCAGCTCTGGAAGGGGAAGCACACAACTCAGAGGGTTAAGGCTTAGACGATGAATGTTATCCCTATCGCCTGCCTATGGACCGAAGGACCTATGCTTGCTGCCTTCACTCTACTTTCGAAACCGAAGCTTTCACTCCAATAGTTGAGCTATAGCGACTACGTACATACAATTTCACCTTTTTTGATTTAACCTTTCCAACCAAGCTACCTTCACTACGTTCAGCCCTCAGAAAAGTCTGTTTTCATTGCACTCAGATAATAGTTTTCTAGTTCATCTCTTCTTCCGGAAGACTCTCAGGTTTCTTGCTTAGATGTGAATCTTCCAGTCTTAGTCCTCCTCCTATTCCTAGTTCCATTGTGCCCTATTTCCTAATTTCATTTTCATTCTACCCATACATTGGTTGATTGAACCATCCTACCTCAAAGAAAAGAACTCCTAGTGAGAGGAATATAGGAATTTTTTATACTAGTAATCACCAAAGGAAATCGATAGACCCGGCTACGGAAGGCTTTCTTCGTCTGATATAGAATATAAATGGGTATTTTCTTTTTAGGTCTTCTGCTCTAGTGTAAGTCGTAAGCTCATCTAGATTCCATTTTGGGATCAGGTATTAAGCGAAGCGCTTCCCGTTCCCTCTTTTTCACATCATTCTTTTGCCGTTGTTCTTGGAAACATAGGAGGGAGCTCTTCCTGTATTTAGGATTTAGAAAGTTTTCCTATTTATGCCCCCAGGAGTGCGCCTCTTACTA
>Ga0075366_10000563_pt1 | contig 17359 bp, 16 predicted proteins | sample EndMethybrTD3031_FD_72351 | JGI IMG/M metagenome (GOLD analysis project Ga0075366, IMG submission 72351) | Populus endosphere microbial communities from Tennessee, USA - Endosphere MetaG P. TD hybrid TD303-1 | ecosystem: Host-associated > Plants > Roots > Endosphere | place: USA: Tennessee...
CCCGAGCACTACCAGCTCTACCTGCGTTACCAGGCCGGCCGGCACAGCGGCGGCGGCATGGACCACGACTCGATCGACCAGTACACCCAGTTCCTGCTGCAAAGCCGCGTCAACTCGCGCCTCGTCGAGTTCCGCGAACCGAACGCGAACGGGCTCGGCGCGCTGAAGATGGTCTCGATCCTCGACATCCTCAACGACGGCCTGTCGGCCGTGTACACCTTCTTCGAGCCCGAATCGCGCACGAGTTACGGCACCTACAACGTGCTGTGGCAGATCGAGCAGACGCGCGCCCTGAAGCTGCCGCACGTCTACCTCGGGTACTGGATCGCGCAGAGCGAGAAGATGGCCTACAAGGCGCAGTTCGGCCCGCACGAGCTGCTGGTCGACGGCCGCTGGCAGCGGCCGCCGCTCACGCCGGCGGGTTGAGCGGCGCCCGGCCGAGGCGCACCAGCACCTCGTCGGCGAGCGCCAGGCTGGAGGTCAGCCCCGGCGACTCGATGCCGAACAGGTTCACGAGCGCCGGCACGCCGTGTTCGGCCGGCCCGTCCAGCACGAAGTCGCCGGCCGCGGTGCCCGGCCCGGTCAGCTTGGGCCGCACGCCGCTGTAGGCGGGCTGCAAGGCGCCGTCGCGCAGATCGGGCCAGTACTTGCGGATCGCCGCGTAGAACACCTCGCCGCGGCGCGGGTCGACGCGGTAGTCGATCGTGTCGGGGTCGCCATCGGGCAGCCACTCGACGTCGGGCCCGAAGCGGGCCTGGCCGGCCAGGTCGAGGGTCAGGTGGACGCCGAGGCCGGCCTGCTCGGGCAGCGGGTAGATCAGACGCGAGAACGGCGCCCGCCCGGCCAGCGAAAAGTAGTTGCCCTTCGCGTGGTGCGCCGGCGGTACGTGGGCGCTCGGCAACCCCTGGCAATGCGCCGCCAGCCCCGGCGCCCACAGGCCGGCGGCGTTGACGAGCACCCCGGCCGCGAGTTCGGTCGGCGCCGCCCCGCCGATCTGCAGCACGTGCCCGTCGCCGCCGACGCGGGCCGACACGAGCGGCGACTGCAGCGCGAGCGCCCCGCCGGCGCGCTCGAGGTCACCTTGCAGCGCGAGCATCAGGCCGTGGCTGTCGACGATGCCGGTCGACGGCGACAACAGCGCCGCCGTGCAATGCAGCTCCGGCTCCATCGCCATCGCCTCGGCGGCGCTGAGCCGGCGCAGGTCGTGCACGCCGTTCGCGCGCGCCTGCGCCTCGATCGCGGCGATCTTCTCGCCGGGCTCGTCGCCGGCTGCGACGAGCAGCTTGCCGCAGCGGCGGTGGGCCACGCCGTGGCTCTCGCAATACGGGTAGAGCAGTTCGCGACCCCGCACGCACAGGCGCGCCTTCAGCGAGCCGCTGGGGTAGTACAGGCCGGCGTGGATCACCTCGCTGTTGCGCGAGCTGGTCCCGCTGCCGACGAGCGATTCGCGCTCCAGCACGACGGTCTCGAGCCCGGACAGGGCCAGCGCCCGTCCCACCGCCAGGCCGACGACGCCCGCCCCGACCACCACCGCATCCACCCTGTCCATGCACCGCCTTCCGGATCCCGGTCCGGGCGGCAGCCTACCAGTGCCGCGCTTGAGCCACCGCAAAGGGGGTGGGGTGAAACAGTTCTCAAATGCGAACCGTTCGCATTACAATGCGCATCAGCACCTGATTCCGACCGACCATGATCGTCTGCGTCTGCCACCGGGTTTCCGACCACCAGATCGCGCGCGAAGTGCGCAGCGGCTGCGACAGCTTCGACGAGCTCCAGTCGGATCTGCGCGTCGGCACCGCCTGCGGAGCCTGCACCGATTGCGCTCGGGAAACCTTCGACTGCGCGCATCGCGAGCAGCGGGCGGGCCAGCGTTCCTTCCCGACCTTCGCGCTCGTCCCCGCCTGAGCCGTCACACCCGAAATGCAACAGGGGCCGTGCATCGCTGCACGGCCCCTGTTCCATTTGGTGGGCGGCGAGGGCTTCGAACCCCCGACCCCCGCAGTGTGAATGCGATGCTCTACCCCTGAGCTAGCCGCCCAAATGTTCTGTCGGAAAGCCTGCGATTATGCCATAGCGGCTTCGGCCGGCGCCTTCCACACCCGCTTGCCGCCGCTCGCCTTGTCGAGGTCCGCGAGCACCGCCGCATGCGCCTGCTGTTCGGCCGGGTCCGCCTCGATCACCGGCAGCACGAGGCCCGCGAAGTCGATCGCCTCGACGGCGATCTCCGCCCGCGCGACCTCGGTCTCGTCGATCACCAGCGAGTCCTGGCCGCGCGTCATGCGGATGTAGACCTCGGCGAGCAGGCCGGCGTCGAGCAGCGCGCCGTGCAGGGTGCGGCTCGAGTTGTCGACCTCCAGGCGCTTGCAGAGGGCGTCGAGCGAATTGGACTTGCCGGGGAACAGTTCGCGCGCCAGCAGCACCGTGTCGGTGATCTCGCGGACGTGCCCGGCGAACGCCGGGCGGCCGAGGCGCTTGAGCTCGGCGTCGAGGAAGCCGACGTCGAACGGCGCGTTGTGGGCGAGGATCTCGGCGCCCTCGAGGTAGGCCATCAGCTCGTCGACGACCGCGGCGAACTTCGGCTTGTCGGCGAGGAACTCGTCGGTCAGCCCGTGGACCTTCAGCGCCTCCTCGTGGCTGGGGCGCTCGGGGTTGACGTAGAAGTGCAGGTTGTTGCCGGAGAAGCGCCGGTTCAGCAGTTCGACACAGCCGATCTCGATGATGCGGTCGCCGGAATCGGCGTTCAGGCCGGTCGTCTCGGTGTCGAGGAAGATCTGTCGCATGGCGGCCGATTATCCGGCCGCGGGCGTGCGCCGGCCGTGCCACCACAGCAGCAGGCCGGCGAGCACCATCGGCACACACAGCCACTGCCCCATGCTCATGTTCAGCGCCAGCAGGCCGAGGAAGGCATCGGGCTCGCGGAAGTACTCCGCGATGAAGCGGAACACACCGTAGCCGACGAGGAACATGCCCGAGACCTGGCCGACGCCGCGCGGCTTGCGGGCGTAGAGCCACAGCAGCACGAACAGCAGCAGCCCCTCGAGCGCGAACTGGTACAGCGGCGACGGGTGGCGCGCGACGCGGTCGCCGGCCTGCGGGAAGATCATCGCCCACGGCAGGCCCGGATCGGCCGGCCGCCCCCACAACTCGCCGTTGATGAAGTTGCCGATGCGCCCGGACGCGAGGCCCGTGGGCACGCAGGGCGCGACGAGGTCGGCGACATCGAGAAAGGTCCGCCCGCGCATGCGCGCGAACAGCGCCATCGCGACGATCACGCCGAGCAGCCCGCCGTGGAACGACATGCCGCCCTTCCAGACCGCGAAGGCCTCGAGCGGATTGGCCGCGTAGTGGCCGGGCTTGTAGAACAGCACGTAGCCGAGCCGCCCGCCGATCACGACCCCGAGCACGCCGTAGAAGAGCAGGTCTTCGACGTCGCGCTTCGTCCAGCCCTTGGCGGCCCAGTGCGGCTGGCGCGTGCGCAGCGTCGCAAGCCACAGGAAGAGCCCGAAGGCAACCAGGTAGGTCAGGCCGTACCAGTGGATCGCGATGGGACCGATCTGCAGGGCGATCGGACTGAACTGGGGGTGGACGAGCATGGGCGGCGCGGCGGTGGGATCACTGCGAACGATAACCGAGCCCGCCGCGCGACCGGGCGCGCACGAAGTCGACGAAACGATGCACCGCCGGCGCCGCCCCCTGCGGCCACACGAGGCTGGTTTCGCACTGCGGCGCGGCATCGGCGAGCGTCGCGGGCAGGGCCCGGTAGACCACGCCGGGACGCTGCAGCTGCGTCACCGACTGCGGCACCAGTGCGAGCCCGAGACCGGCCGAGACGAGGTTCACGATCGTCTGCATCTGGATCGCCTCTTGCGCGATGTGCGGCGTCGCGCCGTGGCGATGGAAGAACGCCAGCACGGCGTCGTAGACCGACGGCGCGATCGGCCGCGGGAAGATCACCAGCGGCCGGGCCAGCAGTGCCGCGGGATCGAGCCGGCGTGCGCCGGCCCAGGGTTCGCCCTGCGGCAGCGCGAGCACCATCGGTTCGGCGCCGAGCGAATGGGTCGCCAGTCCGGTGGCGGCATCGGGCGCGCGACCGGGTGCGTGCAGCAGGAAGCCGGCGTCGAGCTCGCCGCGTGCGAAGGCCTCCAGTTGCACGTCGCCGGTCGCTTCGCGCAATTCGACGGCGATGCCAGGGTGCCTGTCGCGGAACTCGCGCAGCCAGCGCGGCAACGCGCCGAAGCCCATCGTCGAGACGAAGCCGAGGCGGATGCGCCCGCTCTCCCCGGCTGCGGCGCCGCGTGCGAGGTGCGGCAGCGCCGCCGCCGCGGCGAGCAGTTGCCGGACCGGCTCGATGAGCGCCGCGCCGGCCGGCGCGAGCGCGACACTGCGGCGGCTGCGCTCGAACAGCACCGCGCCCAGGCGACGCTCGAGCTGCTGGATCGCGAGCGTCAACGGCGGCTGCGTCATGTGCAGCCGCTGCGCCGCCCGGCCGAAGTGCAAGGTCTGCGCGAGCACGAGGAACTGGCGCCAGGCGCGCAGTTCGATCTCCACCGCCGGCAGCTCATCACTCATTCGCCAAGCGTATCAGATGGGTCCGACAGATATATTGGACGCGGTACCGCCGCCGCCGGACAATGCGCGCTCGTTTTCCGGAGGTGTTCCATGGCCCTGAAGATCAACCGCCGCTCCGCCAACATCACCGAGGGCGTCGCGCGCGCGCCGAACCGCTCGATGTACTACGCGCTCGGCTACGAGGAAGGCGACTTCAAGAAGCCGATGATCGGCGTCGCGAACGGCCACTCGACGATCACGCCGTGCAACTCCGGGCTGCAGAAGCTCGCGGACGCCGCCGTCGAGGGCATCGAGGCGGCCGGCGGCAACGCGCAGATCTTCGGCACGCCGACGATCAGCGACGGCATGGCGATGGGCACCGAGGGCATGAAGTACAGCCTCGTCTCGCGCGAGGTCATCGCCGACTGCGTCGAGACCTGCGTCGGCGGCCAGTGGATGGACGGCGTCATCGTCGTCGGCGGCTGCGACAAGAACATGCCCGGCGGCATGATGGGCATCCTGCGCGCGAACGTGCCGGCGGTCTACGTCTACGGCGGCACCATCCTGCCCGGCCACTACAAGGGCAAGGACCTGAACATCGTCAGCGTCTTCGAGGCGGTCGGCGAGTTCACCGCAGGGCGCATGAACGAGGAGGACTTCTGCGAAGTCGAGCGCCGCGCGATCCCGGGCTCCGGTTCCTGCGGCGGCATGTACACCGCGAACACGATGAGCTCGTCGTTCGAGGCGCTCGGCATGGCGCTGCCGTACGCGAGCACGATGGCAAACCCGCACGACGAGATCGTGGCGGCGACGCGCGACGCGGCCCGCGTCGTCATCGAGGCGGTCAAGAAGGACCTGAAGCCCCGCGACATCGTCACGCGCAAGTCGATCGAGAACGCGGTCGCTGTGATCATGGCGACGGGCGGCTCGACGAACGCGGTCTTGCACTTTCTCGCGATCGCCCACGCCGCCGGCGTCGAGTGGACGATCGACGACTTCGAGCGCATGCGCCGCAAGGTGCCGGTGCTGTGCGACCTGAAGCCCTCGGGCAAGTACCTCGCGGTCGACCTGCACCGGGCGGGCGGCATCCCGCAGGTGATGAAGATCCTGCTGAAGGCCGGCCTGCTGCACGGCGACTGCATGACGATCACCGGCAAGACGGTCGCCGAGAACCTCGCCGACATCCCGGACGAGCCGCGTGCCGACCAGGACGTGATCCGTCCGATCTCGAACCCGATGTACGCGCAGGGGCACCTCGCGATCCTGAAGGGCAACCTGTCGCCCGAGGGTGCGGTCGCGAAGATCACCGGGCTGAAGAACCCGGCGATCACCGGCCCGGCCCGCGTGTTCGACGACGAGCAGTCGGCGATGGCGGCGATCATGGCGCGCCAGATCAAGGACGGCGACGTCGTCGTGCTGCGTTACCTCGGCCCGAAGGGCGCGCCGGGCATGCCGGAGATGCTCGCACCGACGAGCGCGCTGGTCGGCCAGGGTCTGGGCGAGTCGGTCGGCCTCGTCACCGACGGCCGTTTCTCCGGCGGCACGTGGGGCATGGTCGTCGGCCACGTCGCGCCGGAGGCCTACGAGGGCGGCAACATCGCGCTCGTGCGCGAAGGCGACTCGATCACGATCGACGCGCACACGCTGACGCTGAAGGTCAACGTGAGCGACGAGGAACTGGCCAAGCGACGTGCCGCGTGGAAGGCACCGGCCCCCCGCTACACGCGCGGGGTGCTCGCGAAGTTCGCGAAGAACGCGTCGAGCGCGAGTTTCGGTGCGGTGCTGGACCGCTTCGAGGACTGACGCGGCAGCAGCGCCGGCTCAGCGTCCGCCGACCGCCTTCTGCTTCTTGCGGCGGGCGCGGCGGTCCATGCCGAGCGCCTCGAGGTTCGCCTCGCGGCGGGCCTGCTTCTTCGCTTCCATCTTCTCCATCTCGCGGCGCTTGTTGTAGCCGCTGATGTCGGCCCAGGTCCACCACACCACCGCGCACGCGAACGGAAGGCAGAACTTCCACAGGTCGCCGAAGAAGTTCCAGTTCCATTCGGCCATCGGTCCGATGCCGGCGAGGTGCAGCAGGATGACGAGCACCCCGACGATGACGAAGAACATGCGACGCTCCAGAACGTGACATCGGGCCGGGATTCCCGCAGGGAGAGGCCGTCAACCGCGTCTTCTACAATCCGTTGAAGACTGTATCCGAGTCCGCCGTGCGCGGGTGTCGAATCGTTCGCACTCTCCCAGCCTGAACCGAAAGGAAACCATGAAGCTTGCCTCCGTGATCGTGCTTGCCGCCGGCCTGGCTGCAGCGCCCGCATTCGCGAACCAGGACCTCGCCCAGAAGAAGAACTGCATGGCCTGCCACGCGATCGACAAGAAGGTCGTCGGTCCGTCCTACAAGGACGTCGCCGCGAAGTACGCCGGCCAGAAGGACGCCGTCGACAAGCTGTCCCAGAAGGTCATCAAGGGTGGCTCGGGCGTGTGGGGCCAGGTGCCGATGCCGGCGAACGCGCAGGTGAACGACGCCGAAGCGAAGCAGCTGGTCCAGTGGATCCTGACGCTGAGGTGAATCTCGCGTCCGCACGGACGCAACGCACGTGATCGAGGGCCCTGCGGGGCCCTCGTTTCGTTGCTGCCCGCGTCGGGCATGATGGCCGCCTCCCCGCTTCGTCGACCGGCATGCCGAACCCCGATCCCGCCCGCGCCCCGACGCCGTTCGAGCCCGAGTTCGTCGCCGGGCTGAAGGACATCTTCGAGGAGCGCATCGTCTTCAACCGAGTCATCGGGTTGCGCATCGCCTCGCTCGATGCCGAAGGGGTCGCGGGCCGCGTCGAGATGCGCCCGGAACTGGTCGGACACTACGTCCATCAGCGGCTGCACGGTGGCGTGATCAGCGCGGCGCTCGATGCGCTCGGGGGCCTCGCCGTGATGGCGGCGATCGGCGCCCGGCATCTGGACGAGCCGCCGGCCCAACGCCTGCAGCGCTTCGGCAAGCTCGGCACGATCGACTTGCGCATCGACTACCTGCGCCCTGCGATCGGGGAGCGCTTCGACCTGCGGGCGCAGGTGCTGCGACTCGGTTCGCGGGTTGCGTCGACGCGCATGGAGTTCCTCGGGGCGGACGGCCGCCTGTTCGCGACCGGCGCCGCCGCCTACATCGTCTCCTGACGCCGCGTCCGCGCACCACAGGGGCATGTCCGAAAACGGCGAGTCCCGCGCAGGCCGCAGGCCATAATGGATCGCATGGTCCTCGCCCCCGACGCCGCCTACCAGGTCATCGCCGCACGCGACGCCCGCTTCGACGGGCGACTGTACGTGGGCGTCACGTCGACCGGCGTGTACTGCCGGCCGATCTGCCGGGTGCGGACGCCGCAGCGGCGCAACTGCCGCTTCTTCGAAACGCCGGCCCAGGCGGAAGCGGCCTCGTTCCGGCCGTGCCTGAAGTGCCGGCCGGAGATCGCCCCGGGCCCCGGCCTCGCGTGGACCGTGATGGACGCGTCGCGCACGCTCGCCCGGCAGGCGGCCGACGAGCTCGACCGGCAGGCGGCCGGCGGCGAGGCGCCGCAGCTGGCGGAGCTCGCCCGGCGCCTCGGTGTCAGCGACCGCCACCTGCGCCGCATCTTCGCGGCCGAGCACGGCGTCACGCCGATGCAGTACCTGCAGACGCGCCGCCTGCTGCTCGCGAAGCAGCTGCTGACGGACACCCCGCTGCCGGTCGCGCAGGTCGCGCTCGCGAGCGGCTTCCGCAGCCTGCGCCGCTTCAACGCGGCGTTCGCCGACAGCTACCGCATGAGCCCGAGCCGGCTGCGCGGCGACGCCCCTGCCGACGACGGGACGTCCGGCGACGCGGCGCCGACGATCGAATCGGTCGGCATCACGCTCGCGTACCGGGCGCCGTACGACATCGACGCGTTGCTGCGCTTCGTTGCGCTGCGGGCGATCCCGGGCATCGAGGCCGTCGACGGCCTGACGATCCGCCGCAGCGTGCGCGCCGGCAGCGTCGCACCGGCCGGCGGCTGGATCGCGGCGCGTTTCGTGCCGGAGCGCCAGCGTGTGCAGCTGCGGTATGCCGCCGCCCTCGCCCCGGCGAGCAGCCGCATCGTCGCCCTCGCCCGCCGCTGGCTCGATCTCGACGCGGTGCCGGAGACGATCGACGCCGCGCTCGCCGGCCTGCCCGGCACGCCCGGCATCCGGCTGCCGGGCAGCCTCGATCCGTTCGAGCTCGCCGTGCGGGCGGTGCTCGGCCAGCAGGTCACGGTCGCGGCGGCACGCACGCTCGCGCGGCGACTGGCCGACCGCTTCGGTGAATCGCTCGCGACCCCGTGGGACGACGTGACGCGGGCGTTCCCGGCGCCGGCGGCGCTCGCCGCCGCGCCGGTCGAGCGGATCGCCGAACTGGGCATCGTGCGCCAGCGCGCGAACGCGCTGATCGCGCTCTCCCGGGCGTGGCCCGAGCTCGCGCGCGTGCTCGCGACGCAGCTTGATCCGCAGGCGCTCGTCGACGCGTTGTGCGCGCTGCCGGGCATCGGCCCGTGGACGGCGCACTACATCGCGATGCGGGCCTGCGCGTGGCCCGACGCCTTTCCCCCCAACGACGTCGCCGTGCTGAAGGCCATGCGAACCTTCTTCGACGCCGGCACGCAGCGCCGGGCCGATGCACACGCCCAGGCCTGGCGACCGTGGCGCGCGTATGCCGTGCTGAGACTGTGGAACAGCCTGGAGACCCTTCGATGAGCTTCACGACCGACACGATCCACCACCTCGCCGTCGCCACGACGACGATCCCGACACCGCTCGGTCCGCTGCTGCTCGCGCGCACGCGCGACGGCCTCGCCGGCGCCTGGTTCGAGGGCCAGCGGCACCATCCGGGCCCGCTCGCGGCGCCGCGCGTCGACGACGACGCGCTGCTGTTGCGCGCCCGGCGCCAGCTGCTGGACTACTTCGACGGCGGCACGGGCGGCTTCGACGTGCCGCTGGACCTCCACGGCACGCCGTTCCAGCGCCGGGTCTGGGCGGCGCTGCTCGCGATCCCGCCGAGCGGCACCTCGAGTTATGCACGCATCGCCGCGGCCTGTGGCTCGCCCCAGGCGGTGCGCGCGGTCGGTGCCGCGATCGGTCGCAACCCTCTGTCCATCCTCGTGCCCTGCCACCGCGTGCTCGGCAGCGACGGGTCGCTGACCGGCTATGCCGGCGGCGTCGGGCGCAAGCAGGCGCTGCTCGCGCTCGAGGCGCGGGCGGCCGACATGCGGGTGGCCGCATGAGGGCGACGATGCGCGGGGCCGACCTGCTCGAGCTGCTGCTGCTCGCGGCGCTCTGGGGCGCGTCCTTCCTCTTCATGCGCATGGGGGCGGCGGAGTTCGGCCCGGTCGCGCTGGCGGGCGTGCGCGTGCTCGGCGCGACGCTGTTCCTGCTGCCGCTGCTGCACTGGCGCGGGCTGAGTGGCGAGTTGCTGCGGCACTGGCGGCCGATCCTGCTCGTCGGCATCACGAACTCCGCGTTGCCGTTCCTGCTGTACAGCTACGCCGCACTCGCGATCACCGCGGGCCTGGCTTCGATCTTCAACGCCGCCACGCCCTTGTTCGGCGCCGCGATCGGCTGGTTGTGGCTGCGCGACCGGCTGACCGCGCCGCGTGTGCTGGGCCTGGCGATCGGCTTCGCCGGCGTCATCGGGCTCGCCTGGGAGAAGGCGAGCTTCAAGCCGGGCGGATCGGGCTGGGCCGTCGTCGCCTGCCTCGCGGCGACGGTGCTGTACGGCTGGTCGGCGAACTTCACCAAGCGTCACCTCGCCGGCGTGCCCCCCCTCGTGGTCGCGGCCGGCAGCCAGATCGCGGCCGCGCTCGTGCTCGCCGTGCCGACGCTGTGGTGGTGGCCGGCGAGCGTGCCGTCCGCATCGGCGTGGACCGCCGCGGCGTTGCTCGCGCTGCTGTGCACCGGCGTGGCGTACGTGCTGTTCTTCCGCCTCATCGCGCATGTCGGGCCGTCGAACGCGATCACGGTCACCTTCCTGATCCCGGTGTTCGCGGTCGCCTGGGGCGGGCTGCTGCTCGGCGAAGGCGTCACCGTCGCGATGGTGATCGGCTGCGCAGTGATCCTGCTGGGGACGGCGCTCAGCACCGGGCTGATCGCCCCGGCACGGGGCGCCGCAGTCACGACACGCGGCTGAGCCCGCCGGACTCGGTCGCTGCGCGCGGCGCTGCGGCGCGCAGCCACAGCGCGAGGTGCTCGGCGATGCGCGCGCCGGTCTGCCCGTCCCATTGATCGGGCACGGTGCCGCGTTTGCCGCCGTTGAAGATGCAGTCCCAGATCGTGCGCGTCGCGATCGCCTTGTTGCGGCCGACGGCGATCGTCGAGCCGACCGCCGACGCGATCGGCCGTTCGCTTTCGGTGCCGAGCGCGAGGCACGGCAGGCCGAGCGCCGTCGCCTCCTCCTGCACGTGCCAGGAGTCGGACAGCACGCAGGTGGCGTTCGCGAGCAGCTGGACGAAGGAGACGTAGCCCTGCTCGGCGAGGCAGGCGATGCGCTCGCCGCGCAGCGTCGCGTCGAGCTTGAACTTGACGAGCTGCTCGCGCGTGCGCGTGTGCATCGGCCAGACGAGCGGCACATCGCGGCTCACCTCGCGCAGCATCGCGAGCAGGTCGGCCATCGTCTGCCGGTCGTTCACGTTCGCCGGCGCATCGAGCACGACGACGCCGTAGCCGTTGCGGTCGGACAGGTACTCGGTCGGCAGCCCCGCGCGTTCGCGCGGACCTCCGGCGATCGACGAGCGCAGCGCGATCTGCAGCGCATCGACCTGCAGGTTGCCGACGAAGCCGACGCGGTCGCGCGCCGTGCCCTCCTGCACGAGGCGCTCGCTCGCTTCGACGTCGGACGTGTAGAGCACGTCGGCGAGCTGGTCCGTGAGCTTGCGCGTGATGTCCGCGGCCCCCGGCTGGCCGCGCACGCGCAGCCCGGCGCCGACGTGCACGACCGGGATCGACCGGCGGCTGGCGACGAGTCCGCAGGACAGCGCGGCGTCGCTGCCGTCGAAGACGATCACGGCCGCCGGCTGGCACTGGTCGGCGACGAACTCGAAACGTTGCATCAGCTCGGCGGCCCGGCCGGCATAGGTCCCGCCGCCGATGCCCAGCGAAACGATGCGGCCGTCGATGTCGAGGCCGGCGAACATCTCGCGGTTGCGCTCGAAAGCGTTGTTCGCGTAGGCACGCACGAGCAGGCAGACCGGCAGGTCCGCGCGGGCGGCGATCGCACGCAGCAGCGCGGCGGCCTGGAGGTGGTCGGCCTGGCTGCCGGCGACGATGACGAGCGGGCGGGCGTCGCCCTGCAGGACGACGCTGGTGAGGACCGGGGGCGCGGCGGGCGGCGGGGAGGCTCGGGCGACGGCCGCCGTGGCCGCAGGCGCTGCGGGCGCCGTGGCCGCAGGCGCCGTCGCAGCCTGGGCCGGCGCCGGAACGGTGGTTGCTGGCACGGGCGATCGGGCCACCGGCGGCGGCTCGGGCAGGCTCGTGTCGCCGATCTCGGCGCGCAGCTCCCGCGCGGTCCGGGCGACCTTGTCCGCGTCGATGCTCTTCTCCGCGCTGAGGAAGCACGACAGCATCAGCCTGTTGCACAGCAGGTTGATGCGTCGGGGGATCCCGTTGGTCCAGCGATGGACCTCCTCGAAGACCCCCTCCTCGAACGACGGAAGCCCCTGCCACCCCACCATGCCCAGGCGGTGCCGGATGTACTCACCCGTCTCGGTCAGCCGAAGCGGCCCGAGGTGGCAGGCGACCGCGACGCGCTCGCGCACGGCGGTGTAGTCCGGTCGCTGCAGCAGGTCGCGAAGCTCCGGCTGGCCGACGAGACAGATCTTCAGGTGCGCGCGTCCCTGCGCATCGCCCTGCTCCAGTTCGACGACGAGGTCGAACGCCGAGCGTTCCAGGTTCTGCGCTTCGTCGATGACCAGGACCGCGGACCGGCCGCCGGCAGTCACGGTCGCGATGTGTTCCTCCAGCCGGCTGCGCAGCGGCCCGCCTTCCGGCACGCCGAACGCGAGCGCGATGGCCTGCAGCAGGTCCTCGCCGTTCAGCTGCGTGCTGAGCACCTGGGCGACGACGAGTCGCTGCTCCTCCATCTCGGCGAGCAGGCGTCTCACGAGCGTTGTCTTGCCCGCGCCGATCTCGCCGCTGATGACGACGAAGCCGCCGGGCGCGTCGAGACCGCGCCGCAGTTCGGTCAGCGCGAGGTGGTGACCCTTGCTGTCGAAGTAGAAGCTCGGGTCCGGGCTGAGCTGGAACGGCGGTTTGCTGATGCCGAAGTGGGACTCGTACATGGGGCTGGCCTCATGGCCGTCGCATCAGCTCATCAGATCGAGGCAGAAGCCGCTGTAGTGCTTCAGGCTGAACTCGGGTCGTCGCGGGATCGTCATGGGCTTGTCCGGGTTGGTCCACGACTCGCGGAGCTTGTATCCCAGCGAGGTGAGGCCGCGCACCAGGGTCGCCTGCGTCTGGATCCGGTAGGGACAGAACGCCGTTCCGAGGCTGTTGACCGTGAAGAACTCGCGCTCCGGATGGATCGCGGCCGTGTTGATGACGATGCGCCGCGGCAGTCGCGTGTAGGCCTTCAGCATCTCGCCGAGCGTGTGCGGCAGGTACTGGAGCACGCCGGATGCGAACAGGAGGTCGGTGCCGTCACCGTCGGCAAAGCGCTCGGCGAAGCGCAGGCGCTGCGAGTCGCCGCGCACGGCCGCCTGCTCGCGGCCGTGGGCGACCATGGCCGGCACGTCGTGCACGGTCCACACCAGCTCGGGCCAGCGGGAGAGGTGTTCGCGGAAGGCGAGGAACTTGATGCCGATCGCGCCGCCGACATCGAAGACCGTCCGCATGCCCTCGTGCATCGAGCGATGAATCCAGTACAGCGACGGGTAGTCGTGCTGGTCCATGCGCGTGCGGAAGTCGTACAGGCTGGCCGATGCCGCGTTGTCGTATCCCTCCGTGCCGAACGCCCGCGCGGATGCGGCCGCTTCGTCCCAGGTGTCATGCACGCCGTAGAACAGGTTCCTGTCCCGGTTCGTGACGAACGCCCGGCGCGCCTGTCGTTCCACGACACCGCGCAGCAGCGGCCAGCCGCAAATCGCATCGGCGCCGGCGTGCAATGCCGCTGCCATGCCCACATCGTCGTCCATGCGCTCGACTCTCCCGCTCCGCTGCCGGTGATCAGAGGGTGGATTATCCCCATCGGCCCTGTTCCGCAGGCCCTCGAACGCGGGGCCGAACGCGAACCATTGCATGGGCACCTCTATACTGCCCTGCGCCTCGGAAGGAGATCACATGGGGAAGAGTCGTGCCGCCGAACTGGGCGCAGCAGCGGACGCGGACATCCTGCCCGACCGCTTCCATGCCTGGGCCGTCGATCCCGCGTCGTTCTCGACCCACCGGGTCAGCCCGATCCGGCACAACTTCGACCGGCATCCCCTCATGCAGCTGCCGGCGCTCGCGCAGCTCGCCAAGGATCTCGCGAAGACGAACCAGTGCCGCTTCATCACGCCGGGCAGCACGCAGGCGACGCAGTTCCATCACGCCGCCAAGGATCCGCAGGGGCGCGACATCGAAGAGGTGTTCCGCCGCATCGAAGAGCCGGGCTCTTGGGTCGCGCTCTACAACGTGGAGACCCACCCGCTGTACAAGGGGTTCGTCGAGGAGGTGGTCGACAGCGTGCGCAACCTGGTCGAGGCCGAACAACCGGGCATCTTCAACGTCGGCGGGTTCATCTTCATCTCGGCACCACCCTCGGTGACGCCGTTCCACATCGACCGCGAGAACAACTTCTGGCTGCAGGTGAAGGGCCGCAAGACGATGAACGTCTGGGACCACACCGACCGCCACGTGGTCCCGGGCGCGCTGGTCGACGAGTTCATCCTCTACGCCTCGCTCGAGGAGGTGAAGCTCAAGGACGGCTTCCGCGAGCGCAGCCACGAGTTCGACGTGGGGCCTGGCGACGGTGTCTACTTCCCGAGCACGTCGCCGCACATGACGCGCAGCGACGAGCACTGGGTCCGCCCGGGGGACGGCGTCTCGATCTCCATCGGCGTCGTCTTCTACACGCAGGACACGCGTCGCCGTGCGAACGTGCACGCCTGGAACATGTTCCTGCGCAAGTTCGGCCTGGATCCGATGCAGCCCGGGCTGTCCGCCTGGCGCGATGCGATCAAGTACAGGCTCGGTCGCGCGCTGGTGTGGTTCAAGAAGACCTACCGCGGCTACAAGCCCAAGGTCGGCCTCTAGGGCAGCACCGGCAGCTCGATGAACGAGGCGGCGGCCGGCCCGTGGTGCACGGTCGTCTCGGCAACCTGCATCCGTGACTCAGCGGCGTTGTTCGCGGCGCCCGTGTTCAGGTTGCGTTCGAGCCGCGGGAAACTGCTGCTCGTGACGTGCAGGCGCAAGCGATCGCCCTTGCGAACGAGATAGGCGATCGACCGCATGTCGACCCGGACGTCGTAGCGCTTGCCGGGCTCCATCATCCGTGGCACCGGGGCGCCGTCGCGATAGCGCAGTCGCAGAGCGCCCTCCTGGATGCCGATGGAGCTGCCGTCGGCGCGGACATGCGCCAGACGTGCAACGATGTCGGTGTCCACGACGCTGGACGAGACGCTCAGGTTCAACACCAGCGGACCGGCGATGCGCAGGTCCGACTCGAGCGGCGCCGAGGTGTACACGAGCACGTCGCGTCTGCTTTCGACGTCCCGCTGGTCCGCGGGCCCGGCCACGTCGCGCGGGTCCCCGGTACAGCAGACCGGGCCGCCCCGCGACGGCGCGGGATCGGCCGGGTCGTAGCGGAACACGTCCTTCGCGGCCTCGAGCGCAGCCCGGGGCGCGAGCCGGCCGTCCCCGTCGCGCGTGTTGGCCTGCCCGCCGCTCGACAGGTACCAACGCTCCGTGCGCGCTTGCGACGGCGGCCAGGCATCCGCACGCAGCCACCGGTTTTCGCCGAGGACGAAGACGTTGTACGGCGCGAGGTCCTCGAAAGCGTCCGGACGATCACGCAGCCAGTGGTCGAACCAGCGCAGGTACCAGTCCTTGTACGGCTGTTGCGCATCGGAGATCGGCAGCACCCCGAAATGCGAAGCGTGCCCCGCTTCCTCATGGTGGCAATGGGTCGATGGCGCGACCACCACCTTCTGCACCCGGGCCTGGACGGGGTTCGTGAGACGCCAGCGCTCCGCGAGCGCGAGGGTGTCGCCGACGGTCTGGTCGCCCCACCCGTTGATGACCAGCGCCGGCACGTCGCTGCGATCGGTGTCGCCGAGGTAACCCCAGCCGGCCCAGCGCGGATCGCCGAGCGGCGTGACCAGGAAGTCGGTGTAGGCGCTCGGCGCCGGGCGCACATCGTCGACGAGCGACAGGACCGGCAGCCTGCGCAGCTGCTCCGCATGGTCGAACGGCCGCGCCGGGGCGGCCTTCGGGTTCTTGCTGCCGCTGTCGACGAACCAGCCGAAGCCGCTTGCGAGCTGGAAGACACCGCCCTCGAAGAGGCCGAAGTAGCCGAACCTGCCGGCCGCGGCGCCGACCGCGCCCCCGGCCCCGCTCGGGATCATCGCGCGATGCCCCGGGTGGTTGCGCACGGCGAGCGGAAACTGGGTCTCCCCGAGTGCCGAGCAGCCGAAGGTGCCGACCCGTCCGTTGGACCACGGCTGCTTCACGACCCAGTCGAGGATGTCGGTCCCGTCGCTCGCCGCGTGCTGCCACGGTACCAGTTCTCCTTCGGAGTCACCGGTGCCGCGCAGGTCCACGACGAGCACGGCGTACCCGGCGCGTGCGAAGAACAGCCCGGTGTTGTAGCCCTCACCGTACGCGAGCCGGTGGTACGGCAGGCGCACGAGCACGGTGGCGAGCGGCTCGGCGGCTCGGGCCGGCCGGTACAGGCTGGCGGCCAGGCGGGTGCCGTCGTGCATGCCGAGTCGCAGGTCGTGATCGACGACGACGCCGTGACGCCAGGCCGACAGCGCAATCTGCCAGCGGGCTGGCAAACGCTCGGTGAGACGCTGGCGGATCGGCCCCACCAGCACGGCCAGCAGCACGAGGACGAGTGCCGCCGCCGCGATCAGCAGGCCGACCCGCATGCGCTTCAGCGGCGCACCGCGGCCGCCCATTCGCGCACCAGGTCGGCCATCTTGCGCTGCGTCTCCAGCGACCCGAACGTGTGGTCGATGTCGGGCCTGAAGTCACACCCCACCGACCGCAGGAACGCCTGCCCGCGGAAGACGTCGCGGAACTGCCGCCCGTAGCTGTAGTACTCGAGAACCGAGCCGGTGTAGACGAGATGCACGGAGACGCCTCGCGCCACGAGGCCGTCGAGCGCCGAGCAGAAGGCCTGCGGCGCGGGGTTGGCGGCGGACTCGTCGTCGGAGAACAAGCCGACCTGTTGCGCACCGGGCTTGCCATTCCTCCGCAGGAGCCGTGCGACACGCCGCTGCAGTGCGTCCCGGACGGTGGACCAGGAGCCCGCGCGGAAGCGCTTCCAGTGTCGGACCCAGCGGGTCCAGCCGCTTCGGTACCAGATGCCGTCGACCATCAGGATGCCCGCCACGCGCGGGTCGGCCAACGCGGCCCAGTAGGCGTTCACCGCGCCGGAGCAGACGCCGAACAGCAGAAAACGCTCGATGCCGTGCACGAGCGCGAGGTGGTCCATCGCCGCACGGATGTCATGCACCGCCTGGTCCCGATAGTCCATGGTTGCTGCAGCCGCTGCACGGCTGTCGCCTTGGCCGGACAGGTCGAATCGCATCGACAGCAGGCCATCGTCGGCGAGCCACCGGGCGAGCTTGACGTTGATGCGGTG
>Ga0075366_10000564_pt1 | contig 17354 bp, 12 predicted proteins | sample EndMethybrTD3031_FD_72351 | JGI IMG/M metagenome (GOLD analysis project Ga0075366, IMG submission 72351) | Populus endosphere microbial communities from Tennessee, USA - Endosphere MetaG P. TD hybrid TD303-1 | ecosystem: Host-associated > Plants > Roots > Endosphere | place: USA: Tennessee...
CGAAAATATTGACAAAGGAAAATTCAAAGTTTGCCTGGAGTACCAATTGGGCAACTGCAAAGGGCCATGCCAAAACTACCAAACGGAGGAGGACTATAACAACAGCATCGCTGATATCACCGATATTTTGAACGGAAAAATAGGCGCCATACTGCGTCGCCTTAAAGGCGAGATGGAAGCTGCCGTGGCCGAATACAATTATGAGCTTGCCCACCGTTTGAAACGTAAATTCGATCTGCTGGAAAATTACCAGAGCAAATCAACCATTGTTAACTCCTCTATCACCGATGTAGATGTGTTTAACATCGCGTCAGAAGAGAAACTGGCCTTTGTGAACTATTTAAAGGTGATGAACGGCACCATTATTCAAACGCAGACCATCGAGCTTAAAAAGCGCCTGGACGAAAGCGACGAGGAGCTGCTTACACTGGCAATCATCGAATTTAGGAGCAGGTATAACAGCACTTCCAAAGAGGTAATAGTACCTTTTGATATTGATGTAGAAGACCATCCCGGTATTAAATTTACCGTACCAAAATTGGGCGAAAAGCGTAAGTTACTCGACCTGTCGCAAAAGAATGTGCAGTTTTTCAAAAAGGAAAAGATAGACCAGTACGAAAAACTGAACCCCGAGATCCGCACAGAGCGTTTGCTAACGCAGATGATGAAGGATTTACGGATGAACCAATTGCCGCGCCATATTGAATGTTTTGATAACTCCAACTTCCAGGGTAAATATCCTGTTTCTGCCATTGTAGTATTCAGGGATGGTAAGCCATCAAAAAAGGATTACCGCCACTTCCATGTAAAAACGGTAGAGGGGCCTAATGACTTTGCCACAATGGAAGAAGCTGTACACCGCCGCTACCGCCGCATGCTGGACGAAGGCACCGAATTACCACAGCTTATTATCATTGATGGCGGCAAGGGGCAACTATCAAGCGCGATGCATAGCCTGAAACTCTTAGGTATAGATAAAAAGGTGACGGTAATTGGTATAGCCAAGCGCCTGGAGGAACTGTATTACCCTAATGATCAGTACCCGATGTACCTGGATAAAAAGTCTGAAACACTTAAAGTGATCCAGCATCTGCGGGATGAAGCGCACCGTTTTGGTATCACCTTCCACCGTAAAATCCGGGATAAAGGCACCCTGGCTACCGAACTTGAACTGATAGAAGGCATAGGCAAAACTACAGCCGAAAAGCTGCTGAAGTATTTTAAATCCGTAAAAAAGATCCGCGAAGCAAATGAGGAACTATTGCTTGAAGTAGTTAATTTAAAACAGGCAAAGGCAATATTGGGGTATTTTGATCAAAGTCAAAATTAAGCTATCGACTGGCAATATCAAATATCCGTCATTGCGAGTACGAAGCAATCCCGAACTATTTGAGACTTGGCATGTAGGGGATTGCTTCGTACCTCGCAATGACGGTAGCTTTTTATATAAAAGCAAAAAGTCAAAACCATACCAGTTTTGACTTTTTACTTTTGAATTTTAACTTAACAATTAATATTGCCAAAGGTTAAGCTCCCAATCCATTAAAGTCTTTTTGATCCTTTCCGATTCGTAAAGTTTGTCTATCCCTTGCGCGTAATCTTTTACACGTTCATCTTTATCATTGCTTTGTTTCACAATATAACTGGCGAAGATGCGCTTCATGAAAACATCATCGAAACTCAAGCCTGTAGCATCGCTGGCACGGCTAACAACTTCTTTGGTTGCAAGTATCTGGCGGGCTTCGGGGAAATAAATCCAGAAAGCAGGCTGATAATCCACATCAGCAGCACCTACACCCTTTGGCTTAACAAGCGGCGCAATGCCGATAATGCGCGGTTCGAATATCGAACGCTGGCGATCAAACACCCAATCTTCTTTTATACGGTATTTTAGTACACTATCCGGGTTAAATTCGCTGGCCACCATTGTAGATCCAATCTCATTACCATTGGCATCAAATTTTTTAACCACGCTGCTATCTGCACCAGATAAACGGCCTTTCGCCTGCGCCCCATTTAATGGCGTACTAAAGCTATCGCCATTAATATCATCCTTTTTACCAGGTGTTGGGTCATAAGCTGTTAACTCGCCTGCAGTAATAGCATCCAGCAAAACATCTATTAAACGACGTTTTGGCGATGCAAGGTAGGTGTTCATTTTATCGCGCACGTCAATTTCGCGCCATACCCTTTTTGCAAATGCAACATCGCTTTCGCGCAGGTTAGGGTACGGGGTTACTTTCGCATTTAAAATGCTGCCCTTTTTATAATAGCCGTCAAGTGGCCTTTCAAAAGGCTTCATTGGCTTTTTGGTTGTGTCCATAGGCACAGCCTGGCTTGTCACTGTATTTGAAGGCTGTGGCGGAGGCGGTGTAGTCCTCCGTCCTGCTGCTGCAGCGTTATTTGGTTTCCTGGTCGACTTCTTCGGTTGTTTTTTTTGCGCATAAGCGCCAACGCAGGCAACACAAAGTAAAACAATTAAAATTCTCTTTTTCATACGCGTTTAATTTGCGGATAATACAATTGCGTCCAGTCCGCGTGGCGTACCGTCGGGCCCAACAGCTACAACATCTTTAAAAACAACTGTAGTACCTGGTGTAACAGTATTTAATGCTGATTTCATTGCACCGGTAAGTTCACCACTTGACCCCGAATAGATGATCGCATCCTGGCGCGGTTTGATAATTAATATCGTAAAACGTGTAACATTAAACTTAGCATCAAAATCAAAGTTGTCCAGCTTTGCAAAAAGCCTGTCCTGCGCCCGGATATTGGCAGCACTGGTTGAACCACCACTTTTGCCGCCAAACTGCGCTTTAGGATCTGGAATCCGTTTTACACGGAAATCAGATGCGCCTAAAACCATGCCTTTTTCGCCGGTAACCGTAATTTTTGCACCGCCAACACTGCTTACCCTAACCGTATAATGTCCTGCAGACCCACTGATAGAGCCACCGCTCATGCTTACATTTAAGCTTGAAGTAGGTACACCCGGTGCCGATACCGTAACCGGATTAGGAACACCTATATACAATACGTTCATTTTATCGGGCGATACCACAGCCGATGGCCTTGCAACCATATAATCCAACGAAAAAGCATAAGGTTTTTCTGGTCCGCCATCAACAGATTTAACAAGTAATTGTCCACTTATTGTATGCTTACCTTCGCCGCTTGCTGTAGTTGTATATGTACCGATACCATCCTTGGTAGGAACAGGCGATCCACCTACGGTAATTGTTGGGTTGGTGTGCGAATCGTAAGCAGTTAAATAAATATCCGCTTTATATTGCTGACCAGCCAAAACATAACTGCTTGGCGCAACAGCAACTGCCCTGAATGCATTCAATGTAACCTCCGCCTTGTCAACGTTGGCATATAATTTCTTCACAACCTCGTTCTCGGCATTTTTAGCATCTGCCTGTATTTTGGCCAAAGTAGTTATGGTTGCTCCTAATGGGATCCCTTCGCCAAAATAAGCCTCCTGCCAGGATTTTTGTTGCATTCCTTTGTTGGCCTTTGGAGCCTCGGCATTCAAAGAAAAATTCACACCGGCGGCGTCTTTACCTAACAACTCCATTAGTTTGGCCCGGGTAGCTTCAACCTTTTCCTTTAAAACATCGGCTTTTTTACCATTTATCATCACTTCTGATGAGATATCTAAATTATCCCTTGCGTTAATATCGTCAATTTCGGGATTGATGCCCCCCCCCCTTTGTGTCAGTTCAACTTTCAAATCTTCAATGTACTTAGTAAGGTCATCGGTCATTTTAGTTGCCTCTTTTGCCGCATTCAGATATTTAGCTTTATCGGGCTGGGCCTTTATTTTTGTCTCAAAGGCATTATAAGTTGCCTGTAAGCTGGAATTTACATTCTTGGTAGATGCATCCAAACTTTTGGTAATATTTTTAAAAGCATCCAACAGGTTCTCTGGTACGTTTAACGCAATTAAGCCTAAAAGTACCAGGTATAAGATACCTATCATTCGCTGTCTTGGGGTTTCCTTACCTCCGGCCATCTATATAAATCTTAGCTTTTAAAAAATTCTGTTTTATAATTAACTAACACGCGGCTGGTTCATGGCAGTAAGCATGTTGCCATATATAGCATTCAATGACCCAAGGTTTTTAGCTAATCGGCCAACCTCTTCCTTAAACTGTTTTGAATCATCCAATGACTCGTTAAAATTGTTCATGGTTAAGGCCATATTTTGGTAAAACTTGCTCATTGATTTTAAATGCGCGTTTGAATCCTGTAATTCCAGTTCATAAACCGCATTTAACGAACCAAGGTTTTTGGCCAGCTTGTTTACCTGCTCATGGTAAGCCTTTGAATCTACATTGGTATCAGCCATTTCAGTTAAATTGGCAGATGCCTTTTCGAATGCGGCACTCAGGTTATCATAACTTGCGGTGGCTGTTTTAACTTTAGCAGTAAAAGCAATAGTAGCTTCGCCGGCATCGGTTACCTTTGATATTGCTGCAACCTTATCGCCAAAGGTTCTTAAACCATCGCCTAAGCTGCGAACCAGGTCGGGGCCTATCTTGGCATCTTCAAGCATTTTATCCAGGGCCGCAGTGGTGTTTGTTGCTCCTATAGCAACCGGATGTGATGATGACTTTGGCAATTCGCCCTGAAAATCCTCATTTAGCTCCGGGTATACGCGTACCCAGTCAACCTCTTTATCCTCACGTTGTAAACCTAAAATAAAGAAAAGTATAGCCTCGGTACCTAAGCCCGCGGTGATAAATTCGGAAGCGAACCTCCAGTGTTGGATTTTAAATAACAAACCAATGATAACTACTGTTGCACCGATTGAAATAATGTTTCCTATTCCAAATGGTTTTTTCTTTCCAGTTCCAGCCATAATAATCAGAAATAACTTTGTTTAGATGATTTTACGTTTATTGTTTTGTTTATCGTTTGTCTTTGATGTCCCGGCCCAGGTAACTTGTAACGCAGCGGAAACCGATGTATGATTTTGCGGTATCCTGGTACTCGTAGGTGCGGGTAGAATTTTGAAGGAAATAACCGATATCTTTCCAAGATCCGCCCCGTACAACTTTACGTTTTAATACTTCGGGATCAGAAGACTTTGCCTCGACGGCAAAGGTTGGTGCAAGGTCATGTACAAATGTTGAAGCCGATTCGTCAAAAGCAGATGATGTCCATTCCGCCACGTTGCCGGCCATATTATATAAGCCGTAATCATTAGGGAAATAGGAACGCACATTTACGGTGTAAGCGCCGCCATCATCAGTATAGTTACCGCGGCCTGGTTTAAAGTTTGCCAGTAAACAACCTTTGGCATTTTTGATGTAAGGACCGCCCCATGGGTAGTCGGTACCTAACCTCCCACCACGGGCGGCATATTCAAATTCGCCTTCGGTAGGTAAGCGGTAATCGGCACGCGGAGGTAAATGTCTTGAATTTTTATAGGCTTCGTTGTAGCGGGTACGCCAAACGGTAAACGCCCTTGCCTGCCGCCAGGTAACACCTACTACAGGATAGTTACGGAAAGCGGGGTGCGAAAAATAAGCCTCGACCATTGGCTCATTGGCCGCGTACGAAAAGTCGCTAAGCCATACCAATGTATCGGGATATACAGTAACGGTATCGCGCAGAATGAAATCCGAACGTCGTGATTTTGGATCATTACGATGGTTTGCAGCATCACGCAGTACCATTAGCGCGTAATTGTATTTTAGCAGGCGTACGTCAAGTTCATCGCGGTCAAAAACACGGTCTTCATTCTGGTAAAACATTCCCTGAAGTTTCGATCTGTTGCTTGCGGCACCTTTTTTACTGCTCCAAACCGGGTTCTTTTTTACATAAGCCCAATTGATATACTTTTTACCGCTTGCATTGGCCCCACGGCCGCCTTTTGGCTGAAGGTAATATTTATTATCATTTACATAGTTGGTAATAGCTATAGAATCGCGTACCCAAAATACAAATTTCTTGTATTGGCTGTTGGTAATTTCGGTTTGGTCCATAAAAAACGGAGCCTCTGTTACCTGTTTTGGCTGTGCTGTTTGGGCAAAGGTTACGTCCTGATCGGTTTGGCCCATCATGAATGACCCTCCTGGTATATAAACCATTCCGTAAGGTACCTCGGCTTTAAAGGAACGCTGCGGTACACCGGTCAGTTCCCCCCTGTCGCCGCCACCGCCGCAACCACTTAATAAACCACCAGCTACAACAACTATTAAAAAGTATATCTGCTTCATTTTAAAATCAAAAATCAGTTATAAAAATATAACATTATAAGACCCCCGAATATATCAAATTTGGTTTACCGTGCCAAAAAACATTTGAATTAAGCAATAAAAAGCCCTTTTAAATGCCAACAGCATTGTTTTATCAATAGATTACAGTGTAAAAAACAAGGAACTAACTAACTACCTAAGTGTAAATTAGATGTCACTAATACGCTATTATCGACAAAAATGTTTCAAATTGATAAATAAATTTCCTTTTTTTTATTTATTTACCAATTTACAGTATTGTTCAATAGCCATTGTCATGGAAGGGGCAGCCGGTGTGGGGGCCGGAATATCGAGGATTAAACCCGCCTCGAGCACCGCTTTGTGGGTAGTTGCGCCAAAGGCTGCTATGCGTGTGTTGTTCTGCTTAAAATCGGGAAAGTTTTTATAGAGCGATTGAATGCTTGACGGGCTGAAGAAAGCGATAACATCATAAAACACTTCGGCCAGGTCTGAGAGGTCGCTGCAAACGGTACGGAAAAGTACAGCCGGGGTAAAGTTATAACCATTCTCTAACAAAAAGCGCTGGGTTTCTTCGGCGGCCACATCCGAACATGGGTAAAGGAATTTTTCGGCAGAATGCTTCTTTAATACCTCGGCCAAATCGGCAGCTGTTTGTTTACCAAAAAAGATTTTGCGTTTGCGGTACTGGATATATTTTTGCAGGTAAAGCGCGATGGTTTCTGACAAACAGAAGTATTTCATTTCTACCGGCACCTCAAAGCGCATCTCTTCGCAAATGCGGAAGAAATGGTCGGCAGAGTTGCGGCTGGTAAAAATAACCGCGGTAAAATCACCCAGGTTAATTTTTTCCTTCCTGAAATCCTTTGCCGGTACGCCCTCAACATGAATAAATGATCTGAAATCAATTTTCAGGTTCAGCTTTTTTGCCAGCTCGGCGTACGGATTTTTGTCGTTTTCGGGTTTTGATAAAGTAACTAATATACTTTTAACCTTTTTCTTTCTGTCTTCCAAGTCAATTCTTTTAACTACCTAAATCCTAATGTTTAATGCCTTTATCAAAATTAAAATAGGGCAAATTTCGAGGGCACAAAGATACGTAAATAAATAAAATTTGTGAAATCTAAAAGTAGAAATTATACTTACGCTGCTCCTGAGGTACTGCCATAAAAAAATTACAACAACTATGATGATCGTGAGATTGAGCAATACGTGTATGTACTGCGTACCAAGTAAGCTAAAACATATTACTACCGGTAAAAACACAAATGCTATATTAAAATAAGTAAGGTGTAATATGTTCAGGTATTCATTTACCAGTTTATTGATATCAAACACAAAGCCAAGTACCTTAAGTACCACAAACTTAAGGGCAAACAAGGCGATAACACCAATGGTAAGCAGCACAAATAGCCTGCTGCCGCTCACTGTATAATAAACACCTTTGTAACCGGCCAACTGGTACAAAAACAAGCTAAAAGTTAAGCAGAAAAGCAAAAACAGCCCCAAAAAAGCCCATAGGCTTACCACTCCCTCCTCTTTGCCGGCCTGCGATAAAACACGCTTGCTATAAAAGGAGTGCCATACAAAACTCACATCGCTGTGCAGGGTGATATTCAACATGGCTGTATAAAGTAACAAACAAATGATAACCACAATAACCCATGGGTCGCGCTGCGGGCGGCTAAGGCCATCCTTTACCTTGCCCTTTGTTTTTAAATGAATATCTAAAAATCCGTAGCCTTTGTATTGGGTGCGGGCAAGTAAACTGTCGGTGAATTCGCTGGTAGTGCTTGAATCGGGCACACGGATAAAACGCATAGCTATGGAATCGGCCACAAAAAGTTTTCGGGCCTGCATGGCGTTGGCCACGGAATCAAGCAGGGAACTACCGCGGATTGGGACACGCCTGGCTAATGGAGCTTTTTGGCCGGCTATTGTATCCTGCGGAGTAAAAGCTGCAGAAACAACAGACAACATCAACAAAAAACCGAAGGCAATTAAACGCATCTAAAAAACCGATCCTTTAAAATTCGCTGCAAAATTACGGTAATAATTGATTGTTTTGCAATGCACTGTAATTAAACATCGTGTTAATTAATTACGCCGGTTGCTGCCCAAAAGGTCAGGAAATCCTATCACTGAACTAATTATTTGGGCAGCTTTTTTAACAACTCTTTTGCAGGAACTGCTTTAAAACCGTCTTTATCGTCACCGACGATGAGGCTTTCGCCATTAGCCGCCGCAGATTCAACCAACTTACGATTTGCCCTTTTCAAGCCTTCCATGACCTTTGATGCGAATTCATCAATATCCATATTAATATTTGCTTTGGTTATCATGGCTTTGCTTTAAAATAGTATCCCAAATATCGGTGTTTATTATATTGGTTTCAAATTGAAATCCCCCCTGAGCAACAAATACCGGTTCAACACTGGTGTTATCTACAAGCAGCCAAGTGTGGGAGATTAGAATATATAAGTTTATCAGGTTTTTATTCCTCTGTAATATCTGCGGATAATTACATCTTCGGGTATATTATGTCCGCCTTTACTCACTCTCTTTGCTACCCGCTGCATGGCCATTTGAGGCGATTTTAACCAAATAAAGCAGCGTTACATTATACCCGTTTTGCTGAACTTTTTTTAGCATCGGTACATAACTCCTGGTGGATAATGCTGTTTCGATGGCAAAATCAACCTTCTGCTTTAAAAGTTCATCAATCCGTTGCAACATAATCCTACCCGCCCTAAAGCCACGCTTTCGGGGTTAAACGGCGAAATTCCCGCTGCAATATTATCGGCGTTAACAAACTCGTAACAGTTAAGCAGTTCGGTTAAAACAGTGTAACTTGCAGTTGTTTTACCGGCGCCATTACAGCCCGCTATAATATATAAATTTGGCATTCGGCTTTAAAATAATAAAGATAGTCTAAAAAAACACAATTGCTTTGTTAATAACGTTATCACTATAATTGCCCAAATTACCTGCAGCATTAAAACAATTTGGTTACCGGCAACATTTCAACCACCACTATTACGTATCATCATAAATGCAAAACCTATTTAAAACCATCTGTTTATTTTTGATTGCCGCCCTTGCATTTAACCAGGAATGCCCTGCCCAGGCTAAAAAAAAGAAGGGGCACCTATCGGTAAGGGATTCGTTGAGGCAGAAGGTTTTGAAAAGGGACTCTGTAATCCGATCATTCAAGAATGTAGATGGCTCGGTAAATATGCTGCTTGGCAAAATTGAGGATTATACATCGTCATACGTGGAAACCAATTCTGACCTGGCACGCGGGTTTGATACTTTAGAGATTAGCGAGGAACTGCCAACTTTAGAAAAACGGATGGCCTTAATGCGCAACGCCATTGACCGCTCATCCACATTAGGCAACCTGGTTACGATAAGGGATATCATCGACCACCTTAAAGACCAAATGGATTCATGGGAAGAGCACGTAACCATTTACAACAACCAGCTTGATGCCATCCGCGGCAAAATTGCCGATTTTAAATCGGATACCGTTTTGCGAAATGCCCCCTCCGACAGCAGCCTCAGGATTAAAACAATTGCCCAGGTGCAGGACCTGGATGCAAAATGGCAAACTTTAGATAGCAACGCCAAAAAATCAATGATCAGGATTGGCCTGCTCGAAAACAGGATATCGGCCTTATCTATTTTACTCATCGACCTTGACGACAGGATAGATTTAAAAATTCACGACTTTACCGTTAAAGCGCTTACCAACGAATATGGCTTTATCTGGAACCCCCATAAAAGTAAAACTCCGAATGACCTGGGCACCGCTTTTGTAAAAACCGGCCGCCTGGTTTCCTTGCTGTACGTTTACTTTATAACCAACAAATCCAACTACGTGGGGCATATGGTAAACCTATTGATATTGGCTGCTTTTTTTGCGTGGATATATAACAGCCGCAAGAAAATTGCCAGTGTAAACGGCGGTCACAACGGCATTTTTGAGCAAACAAATTATATTGTAAAACATCCTTATCTATCAGCATTAACCGTATTTGCCATCATATCTCCTTACCTGTATGATCATGCTACGCTGGCTTTTGCGCATACCATGTTTTTAATTATGATGGCAAGTATTGGCATTTTAATTAAAAATAATTGGCCAAAACCGCTCTATAAATTTTATATAGTATTATTTGTAGCTGCCTTATTTTTGTGCGCAAGCAGTTTAATGGTGCTTATTACCTACCCCGACAGGATTGTGCTGCTGATTGTATCGTCGCTGGTTATTTATTATTCGTTACAATTTCTGAAGGAGACAAAAAAAGATAACCAAGGGTACCCGCCATACACGTTGCTGATTATAAAGGCATTTATCGGCCTACATATTTTTTCAATACTGTTAAACATTGCCGGGCGGTTTAGCCTGGCCAAATTAGTAGCTGTAACGGCCACTTTAAATTTGTGCCTGGCCATGGGCTTTTATTTGCTGTTTCAAATATTGATGGAAAGCTTTTTTTTACAGCTGGAGGCCAATAAAAAAACCGAAAACAGCCTCACCTCTTTCCTTGATTTTAAAGAGTTGCAGAAAAAATCAAAAGGCTTTTTGATTAAAATAACCGGGATATTATGGCTTGTAGCTTTAGCTAAAAACCTAACTATTGATGATTATATATACGACCAGGTTAATGATTTTTTAAACTCGCCGCACCAGGTAAGCAGCACAGCGTTCACCTTTCGCAGCATACTGGTGTTTGTAATTGTAATCTGGATTTCGGGATTGATAGCCCGGGTGATAAGCTACTTTTATGATTTTGCCGGCCAGCAAACCAAACTAACGCCGCAGGCTAAAAAAACCAGGTCGTCTATATTGCTCATCAGGTTAACCATTTTTGTGGTGGGCTTTTTTGTGGCCATAACCGCCGCGGGCATCCCCATGGATAGGGTAACCATTATTATTGGCGCGTTGGGCGTTGGTATAGGCTTTGGCTTGCAAAACATTGTAAACAACCTGGTATCGGGCGTAATACTTGCTTTTGAAAAGCCTGTACAGGTGGGCGATATTATTGAAGTAAGCGGCAAATCGGGCACAATTAAAGAAATTGGTATCCGATCGAGCAAAATTGAGTGTGGCGATGGGTCTGAGCTTATTGTGCCTAATGGCGACCTGATTTCTCAACACGTGGTAAACTGGACTTTGAGCAACAATAACCGCCGCGTTGAGTTAAACATCCGGGTTGCTTACGGAACAGACGTGGTAAAGGCCGAGCAAATACTTAAAACCATTATTGAGGGCAATGACGATATTATGAAAACCCCGGCGCCTTCTGTTTTCCTTTATAATTTCAGCGATACAGCTATCGAATTCCGGGCCTGGTTCTGGGCTGCCGAAATATCTAAATGGCTCAGCTTAAAAAGCAGCGTAATGCGCGCAATTTATATTGAATTTGACAAAGAGGGAATAGAAATACCAAAGGGCCAAAAAGACATCCAGGTTAATTTTCCGGGCAGCTTTGGCAACCAAACCCCGCCAAGCCAGGCAGGCGGCGCGGCTGTTCTGCCGGAAGATCATTAAAAATAATGCTTACCGTATGCTTTCGTAGGTATTGCCGTTGCGTTTATGTATTGGTCTAAATTTGATTTATGAATGCTTTTATGCTTCTTATGAAGCACGTATCCACGTTATTACTATGGCTTTCTGATCCTATTTTTCGTTGCCGCTGATAATATTATCGTATGCACCCGCATATTTACCTTTGCGTTGTAAATAAATTACGGCGAATAAGCACGCTACTATAACCAGTAAAAACACCCAGGTATCAAGCGGACAGGCTATATCATAAGGGTCCTGGCCGCCGCAACCTTCGTCGGCTTGCCCCATGCTGATGAGTGGGCTTGCTAACAGAAATAAAAATATTAATATTCTTTTTAAGTTACCTGAGCTAGGCCTTCCTTTTTCCATTTTCATTTATAGATTTTATTTCTTCACAAACTTGGATTTGCCTAACGAATTGCCGCCGGCATCTTTTAATTCAACAATGTAAACGCCAGGTATAAACTTCGACACGTTTTCGCTCCAGCTATTGTTGGCAGATGTTTTTTGTACTACAAGCGCGCCGGTTATATCGTAGATGTTTAATTTATAGCTTGATGCCGCCGTTGTAACTTTGCCGTTGGTAACGTTTACATTTAAAGTTTCGGCCGTAGGGTTTGGATAAACACTAAACATATCCGAGTTTCCACTTTTATCAAAATAGATACTTACCGGGCTTGAGTAGGAAACATTACCAAATAAATCAACCTGTTTTAACCGGTAAACGTTATTGCCGGTGTTAGGTAACTTATCGGTGTATTTATAAATGGTGCCGCCATTGCTTTGTACCTGGTAAACAGGAGCATAACCGCTACCATCGGCTTCCTGTTTTTCTAACGTGAAAAAATAATTGCTGTCTTCATTATATGTTCGCCAGGTAATTAAAACACCATCGTTAGCTTTTTGGGCGGTGAAGGTTACCAGCTTATATTTTGATACCGGCTGTTGTTGAACGGATAGCTCAAAGCGGTTGGCCCCAAAAGTAGCCGTATCCGCGGTTACAATATTAAAAGCGTATGATTTGTATCTCCCGATATCAAGCGAGTCTTTCTTAAAATGATCTATCAAATAAAATTTATACCTGGCCGTGTCGGCATTAATGTCAACCAGGTTAAGGTTATAAAGGCCGCTTGCAGTCGCTTTTACAAACAGTTTAACCTTTTTCCCGGTCTCCTTATAATCAGCAAGCTGGTTTATCGATGTCCTTACGCCATCTGCAGAATAGCTGGAAAGGTATACCTTGGGCGAAGCTCCATCCAAATCAAGGGCATCTTCGGTATTGTGATACTTATCGTCCCACTCTTTGGCAAAGTATATACCACATTGTGTACTTATGATGCTGTCTTTCATAAGCTGTAAATGCATGCCCGTGGGGACGGTTTCCTGTACCGGGGTGCTAAAAGATTTTTTCAGCATCCTGATATCATTTTTAGTGCTCATTAACAAGGCCGGAGTGGTTGATTTAGTGATAGCCGGATAACTTACCTTTTGGTCTTCTTTAAAAGTTACCGTTTGCCCGGTCGCGGTGGCATCAATAATAAAACCCTGCCCGCTCACAATGTATTTACCCGCCTTGGTGCTTGAGGTGGTTTTAGTTACGGCATTATAGGAAATATAGGTTTGCGCCGGCTGGCTCATCTCCCAAAAAATCGGGCTTATGGCGTTGGTAAAAGCATTATAATTATCGGTGTAAAGCACATCAAGGCTGATGGTGCTTGCATACGGATTGCCCACCTGGTTGTAGCCCGGCAGTATGGCGCCGGTGCCGGTATGGTAGGGTATTGATGTGCTGTTGGTATTCCAGAATTTTACCGGTACATCTCCCTGGTTTAAATAACCTATTGCCGTAATGGTTGTATTCTCGGGCGTGCGAGCCGCCGACGCGGTTTGCGTGCTGCTGTTATCGCCTATAAAAAAGAATAAAAAGCTGTTACCTACGGGTATGGTTACCCCTGTGGTTTGCACAGCCGGATAGCCCGAAGTAGTTGTTACCCCGGTTGCTGTAATGTCATATACGCCCACATTTTTGCCCGAAACATAGGAGTTAGAATTATTGGTAATTAAGGCTTCGTTATAAAGATATAATGAAGGGTTGCCATTGAAGACAAAAAACCCGGAGCCCTGCCCGCCTGTTAAAGCGCCCCGGTAAGTAACACCGCCAAAAGTTTGCGAGGTACTGATATAACTGAGGCCGATATTGCCCGCGCCCGAAGTATTTGAGCTGATATTAACCGGGGGCGACATAAGGCGATAGCCCCTGAACCCGGCGCCGCCTGTAAGATAGCGTTGCGCGTTTACATTACCCGTTATAACAGCCCCGGTAGGTATTTGCGCCACGGTAGCTGTTGATGATGCATCCGACAATAAAGTTAACACGCCGCCGGCATCAAGCTTTGTAGTGGCATTGGCCATGGTAAGCGTGCCCGTACTTGCTACAGCAAAACCGCCCGAACCAGACATGGTTTTGGCATTGGATAACGATGTTCCGCTAAAATTCACGTTGCTAAAAACAGTGCCGGTGGTGCTTAGGTCGCTTAGCGATTGCGCGGCCGAGCCATTAAAATAAGTTGTACCGGTACCTTGAGTGTAAACACCACCCGAATTATTGGTATAGTTGCCCGCGATACTGAGGTTGCCTGAGCCTAAGCCAAGTGTGGCCCCGCTGTTGTTGGTAACATTGCCGGTAACGGCTATCGGCCCGCTGCCTTGTGTTACAACGGTTGAATTGTTCCAGTTTCCTGCAATATTTACTGTGGGGTTGTTGGTGTATAAATCAACCGCGGCACTTGTTGTTGTTAGATCGCCACTGATTGTCAGCGTGCTTCCGAGTACCGTTTTAACGCCGGTACCAGATGTTTTTAAGTTATAGTAAGACACGCCACCCGGCAGCCCGAGGATGGCGGCACCGGTATAAATAGTTTGGTTGGCGCCGGCATACTCAACCGTTGCGCCCGCATTATTAAACGACATTACGTTTGATCCTAATGTGGATAACGCGCTAATTGGCGACGACCCCGTGAACTTCAACGTACCAGTACCGCTTACGCTGACCGTTGATACATTATCGACCTGGGTTCCGTTACCCGCATTTTGATTAGATGATGCAATACCGGCCGTACTTACAATACCGCTTATGATGCTTATTTTAGCATCAAAGTTTCTTTGGCCGTTATCTAAGGTTGAAATCAGGTTAATATTACCCGTTATATTCACCTGGGGTAAAGACGTTATGAATGAAAAAGGGGTATTATTGGCTTTGGGTATGCTGTATTCGCCAATATTCAATGCACCTGTTACTGTTAATGTCCCCGTTCCGGATAACGTTAACGAATAGGTACTACCATTGGTGCTGTTAACACCAAGCGACGCGGTTACCGTAACATCGCCGTTAACGGTAAAGGGTGTATTTACAGTAAGAGTTGTGTATTGCGAGTTATCTGTCCCTATAATTATGCTTCCTACAGCTGTCGTAGGAGATGAGACCGTTGGGTAAAATTTACTCCCTGACAATCCGACAACCCCAATGCGCGCGATATCTATCGACGTTGGTACAATACCCGAACTCCAGTTAGCAGTATTATTCCAGGCTGTACTTGTACTGCCCGTCCAGTCATATGTTTTGACTATCCCAACCGTAGCGCCCGTTGTCGATGCGCCATTATACGGGAAAAAACCGCTGGTATAAAAACTTTGAAAATTATCTGCATCTGCCGTACTTACAGAGTAGGCTATGGTGGTGGATGCCGATGAGGTAAAAGTACTTAACGCCTGTGTAACAAGAAAGTAATTTATTACATTTACCGTAGTACCATTGGTGTTACCTGCCGAATAATAATATTCGGAAGTGGGTAATGTTATTTGTGAGGTATTGGTGCTATTCATGGTTACGCCGGTTACCAACGATGTTCCCGTTGCGGCAGAAAGCACACTATTGGTAGTCTTATAAAGCGTACCGCCTGAAAATATGGCCTGTCCGTTTGTTGTTGAATTAAAACGCAGCATCCCAAAATTGATATCCCCCCTGATGTTCGCGTTTACACCATAAGGTATAACATTGACCTGCCCTGGCGAAACGGAGGAAGAAATTCCGTTAGCTGTACTTGTAATGGGGATATACTCTACCTTTTGCTGGTAGAAGTTAAAGTTGTCCCACTGGAAGCGGTTGGCAGCCGAAGTGGAGGATTCCAGGTACGAAAAATTATACGTATTTAAATCGATGCTACTCACTGTGGTGCCCACGTTAGTTGGCCCTGAAGTAGTAGTTACGCCTGTTGATCTGTTTAAAATATAAATGTAATAGTATCCGATAACCGACTTTACAATACGTACCTGGTAAGTAGTTGTACTGCTGTTCGGCATGGATACGGTTGCATAATTGGTGACCTGGTTGTTGGCAGTGCCGTATTTAAACCTTAAAACCAGGTTGCCATTATATTGGGTAACATATAGGCCTTTGGTATAATCGGTAGCACTGTTAGCGGTGTAAGTATTTGCAATGAGCCAATAACGCCAGGAATCTGTGGCCGATGAACCGCTTGCAGCCATGGTTACAGAGTTATCAGCAGTTGCAGCCCCGGTTACATTCTTGTAATCAAACTCCCATTCGTAAGTTTTGGCCGACATGCTTAGCGCTGCGGCCGAGCTCCCGCTGCTCATAAAATTCCAACGAAGATAACCAACAGCCCCCAGGGCTAATGAAGATAAGCTTTTAGAGGAGTTTAAAGATGAACTTGAAACCAGGTCGATAGTAGCCGATGAAGAATTCCGGGTAGAGCCTGCTGCCGGTAAAAACGTTGACGGCGTACCGGCAGTGGCAGACTCTAAGCTATTATAATAATATTGCCTCGGGGTATTAGTTCCATCGTAGTATTCTTGCGCAAAAGCCATATTGGCAATGAAAACAAAACAGCCAATCCACAACGATTTAAGTAAAATTGCTTTCATATAAGTTTAATTAATAACGTCATTGTGAAATTAGGGGTGTTGCAAGCTTTTTAAAGTACTAACAACAACATTGATACGTAAAACATTGGTAATAAGGTTCCTTTTGGAGCGATATTTTCATTTAAAATAATCATAAAAAATTGTTTTTCGCTGATTTTAAGGAAGAAAATATTTTCTTTACGAGAAAGCGCTATAGATAAAGCAGGATTGGTTGAAGATAAATGCCTAAGGGTTAAAAAAACGTCCTCATTCAATAGTTTTTTATTTAAAATTTATTATTTTGAACCCAAAAAACATGGAAACGGCAATTTAATGCCGCTAAAAATATATTTGATAATTTATGACAAAAAGATCGATATAACCAATTTATATCCGCTTTAAACTCATGTTAATCGATGATGAATGGGCTACTGTTGGCTCGTGCAACCTGCACCGCTTTTCATTCTTCGGAGACGGCAAGATGAATTGGTGAAGTGTATTAAGTTGAAGGGGATGTAGCTTTACAATCGATACAAATTCTTTAAAACCTTAAATTATGGAAATAACAAGATCGGGCACTAAGCCATCTGTTAGCGGGCCGGCCGATTGGTTTACCGGCGCAGTAAGAA
>Ga0075366_10000565_pt1 | contig 17352 bp, 17 predicted proteins | sample EndMethybrTD3031_FD_72351 | JGI IMG/M metagenome (GOLD analysis project Ga0075366, IMG submission 72351) | Populus endosphere microbial communities from Tennessee, USA - Endosphere MetaG P. TD hybrid TD303-1 | ecosystem: Host-associated > Plants > Roots > Endosphere | place: USA: Tennessee...
ACCCACGCGGCGGCGTTCACGAACGCCATGGTCTCGAAGTAGTTCTTGAACTTGTAGGTCTTGGCGATCATGCCGTCGGGCTGCAGGGTCCAGCCGGAGAGGCCCTTGAGCATCGGGCGGATCTGCTCGGGGGTGAGGGGGGCGACGCCGCCCTCGCAGGGCACGCATTTCTTGCGCGCGAGTTCGTTCATGGCGTGGCTTTCCTGAGGTGATCGATGCGCAGTGCCGCGGGGGGATGCGAATCATACACCAGCGAATGCAGCGGATCGGGGGTGAGCGTCGAGGCGTTGTCGCGATAGAGCTTCGCGAGCGCGCTCACCAGGTCCGCGGCCGACGCGTGCCGCGCGGCGAACGCGTCGGCCTCGAATTCCTGCCGCCGCGCCATCAGGCTCGCGAGCGGCTGGAACGGGAACGTGAACACCGGGATCACCAGCGCGAAGGTGGCGAGCAGCGCGCCGATGTGGCGCTCGGGCAGCCCGATGGCCTGGTAGAACGCGGGCTCGGAGTACAGCCACCCGAGCACGCCGAGCATCAGCAGCGCGAGCGCGAAGCGCACCGCGAGCAGCCGCGGGATGTGGCCGCGCGCGAAGTGGCCGAGCTCGTGGGCGAGCACCGCCTCGATCTCGGCCGGCGTGAGGCGCTCGATCAGCGTGTCGAAGAAGACGATGCGCTTCGCCTTGCCGAAGCCGGTGAAGTAGGCGTTGCCGTGGCTCGAGCGCTTCGAGCCGTCCATCACGAACAGGCCGTCGGCGTGGAAGCCGCAGCGCCCGATGAGCGCCTCGATGCGCGCGCGCAGCGGGCCTTCCTCGAGCGGCGTGAAGCGGTTGAAGAGCGGCGCGATCCAGCGCGGGAACACGACCACGAGCACGAGCGTGAACGCCATCCACGCGAGCCACGTGTAGAGCCACCACAATGGCCCGGTGGCATCGAGCAGCCAGAAGACGCCGAGCAGCAGCGGCGCGCCGATCAGGGCGGCGAGCAGCATCCCCTTGGCGAGGTCGAGGAAGAAGAGCCGCGGGGTCATGCGGTTGAAGCCGTGGCGCTCCTCGATCACGAAGGTGCGCCACAGGTCGAAGGGCAGGGTGGCGAGCGTGCTCGCGAGGACCACGCCGGCGACCGTGGCGAGCTCGCGGCCGTAGCCCGATCCGAAGAGGCGCCCGCTCGCCGCGTCGATCGCCGCGATCCCGCCGCCGAGCGTGAGCGCGAGCAGCACCAGCCCGTCGACCACCAGCGTCTCGGCGAGGGCGAAGCGCTGCTTGTCGAGCGTGTAGTCGGCCGCCTTGTGGTGCGCGTCGAGCGGGATCACCGCGGCGAAGTCGGCCGGGACCTGGTCGCGGTGCGCGGCGACGTGCCGCGCCTGGCGCAGGGCGAGCCACGTGCGCCACGCGAGCGCGGCGACCACGAAAACGGCGAATACGGCGGCGAATGAGGAAGCGTTCAAGCTAGAATGAATTCATGGCACAGGACAAAACCCCGCTGGTCTGGGTAGACATGGAGATGTCGGGGCTCGTTCCCGACCGCGACCGCATCCTCGAGGTCGCCCTCGTGGTGACCGACGCTGAGCTCAACACGCTCGCCGAGGCGCCGGTGTGGGTCGTGCACCAGCCCGACGAGGTCCTCGAGGCGATGGATTCCTGGAATCGCGCCACCCACGGCAAGTCGGGCCTCGTGGACAAGGTTCGCGCCTCGACGTTCACCGAGGCCGAGGTCGAGCGCCGCATCGTGGAGTTCCTCAAGCCGCTCGTGGCCGAGCGCAGCGCGCCGCTCGCCGGCAACACCGTGCACCAGGACCGCCGCTTCATGGCGCGCTACATGCCGCTCTTCGACGCCTACCTGCACTACCGCATCGTCGACGTGTCCACGCTCAAGGAGCTCGCCAAGCGCTGGAACCCGGCGGTGGTCGCGGGTGTCGCCAAGGAAGGCAAGCACGAGGCGCTCGCCGACGTGCACGAGTCGATCGAGGAGCTGCGCCACTACCGGCGCCACTTCCTCGTCGACGCCCCCGCGCCGGCCGCCTAGGTCGCCCAATCGCGCGCCCGCTCCACGGCGCGTTTCCACCCCGCAAGCCGCTCCCCGCTCTCGCTGCGCGACAGCGTGGGCTCGAACACGCGATCGCGCGACCACATCGCGCCGATCTCGGCCTCGTCGCGCCAGAAGCCGGTGGCGAGGCCCGCGAGGTAGGCCGCGCCGAGCGCCGTGGTCTCGGTCACCTTCGGGCGCACGACCGGCACCCCGAGCAGGTCGGCCTGCATCTGCATGAGGAGGTTCGACTTCGTCGCGCCCCCGTCGACGCGCAGCTCGGTGAGCGCGATGCCCGAGTCCGCCGCCATCGCCTCGATCAGCTCGGCGCTCTGGAAGGCGATGGCCTCGAGCGTGGCGCGCGCGAGATGGGCGCGTGTGGTCCCGCGCGTGATGCCGGCGATGGTCCCGCGCGCGCGGGGATCCCAGTAGGGCGCGCCGAGCCCCGAGAGCGCCGGCACGAAGTAGACGCCGCCCGTGTCCGGCACGGAAGCGGCGAGCGTGTCGGCTTCCGGCGCGGTGGCGATGATCCCCAGGCCGTCGCGCAGCCACTGGATCGCGGCGCCCGCGATGAAGACGCTGCCCTCGAGCGCGTAGTGGGTGCGATCGCCGCGCCGCCACGCCACCGTGGTGAGCAACCGGTTGCGCGACACCGCGGGCTTCTCGCCGGTGTTCATGAGCAGGAAGCAGCCGGTGCCGTACGTGTTCTTCGCCATTCCGGGCCGATGGCACGCCTGGCCGAAGAGCGCCGCCTGCTGGTCGCCCGCGATGCCGGCGACCGCGAGGCCGTCGGGAAGCCCCTCGCAGGCGGTGCGCGCGATCACGCCGCTCGACGAGACGACCTGCGGCAGGACGCTTCGCGGGATGTCGAGCAGGCCGAGGAGCTCGTCGTCCCAATCGAGCCGGTGGATGTCGAAGAGCAGGGTGCGCGACGCGTTGCTCACGTCGGTGGCGTGGACCGCCCCGCCCGAGAGCTGCCACACGAGCCAGGCGTCGATGGTGCCGAAGGCGAGCTCGCCGCGCGTGGCGGCCGCACGGGCGCCCGGAACGTTGTCGAGGAGCCAGGCGAGCTTGGTGCCGGAGAAGTAGGCGTCGAGCAGGAGCCCGGTCTTCCGGGCGAAGGTGGGCTCGTGCCCTGCCTGTCGCAGAGCGTCACATCGCGACGCGGTGCGTCGGTCCTGCCACACGATCGCGGGCGCCACGGGCTGCCCGGTGCGGCGGTCCCACAGGACGGTGGTCTCGCGCTGGTTGGTGATTCCCACGCCCGCGACGTCGGCGGCACGTAGCCCCCCAGCGGCCAGCGCCTGGGATGCCACGTCACGCTGGGTGCGCCAGATTTCGGCGGCGTCATGCTCCACCCAGCCCGGCTGGGGGAAGATCTGGCGGAATTCTTGCTGGGCAGAACCCAGGACCCTGCCATCGGGTCCGAAGGCGATGGCGCGCGAGCTGGTGGTGCCCTGATCCAACGCGAGGATGGCCTTCATGGCGTCTGCAATGCGCAAGCCTTTGGTTTTGCGGCGATGATACGTTAAAATCCCGCATGTACTGGCGCATCACTCAGGGGGGTCCGTGGGACTTCTAGACGATCTCAAGAAACAGGCAGACAACCTCAAGGCGCAGGACGTCGACAAGACGGAGAGCCTGCGGTCGACGGCGGTTTCGATCGACCATGCCCTGCGCCGCTCCTTCCTCTACCTCAACGACCTGGGCAAGCAGCTCAACGTCGTGCAGATGCCGAGCCCTTTCAAGTACAACCTGCCGACGATCGGCGACATCGACGGGCTGGTGATCAAGGACTTCTTCTGCGACTTCCGCTCGAAGCACTTCATCGACAAGGACTACTACGGCGAGATCCACGTCGCGTATCGCTGCTGGTCGGACCGCGTGCTCACGGTGAAGAAGGGCCCGGACGACATGGAGAAGTTCCGTGACCTCCTGTGGCAGTCGAACATCGAGCACAAGAGCGAGCAGTTCCGCAACGAGCGCAAGGTGATCACGCACGAGGTGTTCCGCGTGAACTGCGACTTCCGCGTGCAGGGCAAGATCGAGGGCGACCACGAGACCGGCAAGCTCAAGATCGTGACCAAGAACGTGGGCGGCTTCCTGGTCGACCTGTACAACCTGATGGGCCAGGAGATGAACGAGCAGGGCGTGGAGGAATTCGCCAAGTACTTCATCGGCCGCCCCAACAAGTGGGAAGACTTCGTGAAGCGCTCGGTGCTCGCCGCGCGCACGCCGGCCACCGCGCCGCCCAAGCCGAAGACCACGCCGCAGTACGTGGTGCAGAACACGCCCGAGCCGCCCGCGGCCGAGAAGAAGTCGGGACTGCTGGGCTCGCTCAAGTCGTTCATCAAGAAGGACTAGCTCGGGCCACCGGGTAAGGCGCCGAGGGCCACGTGCCGCGCCTGCTCGTCCTGGCAGGGACCCGCAAGGGACTCTTCGTCCTCGAGGCCGACCGCCGCCGTGCCAAGTGGCGCATGGAAGGCCCCCACTTCCTCGGCCAGGCCGTCCACCACGCCGTCCTCGATCCCCGTGACCGCCGCACGCTGCTCGCGGCGGTGAAGGCGGGGCACCTCGGGCCGACGGTTTTCCGCTCCCAGGACTTCGGCCGCACCTGGGAGGAATCGGCACGGCCCCCGGCGTTTCCCAAGGCGGCCGAAGGCGAGCGCGGCGACACCGTGGACCACGTGTTCTGGCTCACGCCCGCGCACGCGAGCGAGCCCGGGCGCTGGTACGCCGGCACCTCACCGCAGGGCCTCTTCGTTTCCGGCGATGCGGGGCGCCACTGGGAATCGGTCGCGGGATTCAACCGCCATCCCGACCGGCGCAAGTGGATCGGCGACACCCAGGACGCGCCGCCCGACGGCGCCACGCTGCACTCGATCAACGTCGATCCCAACAACCCGCGCCACCTTTACATCGGCATGTCCACCGGGGGCGTGTTCGAATCGCGCGACGGCGGCGAGTCCTGGAGCCCCCTCAACAAGGGCGTGGCGGCGGACTTCCTTCCCGATCCCGACGCGCCGTACGGCCACGATCCCCATTGCCTGCGCGTGCATCCGCTCTCGGGTGACGTGTTCCAGCAGAACCACTGCGGCATCTATCGCCTCGACCGCGTGCGCTCGCGCTGGGAGCGCATCGGGCGCGCGATGCCGATCGAGATCGGCGACATCGGCTTCCCGCTCGCGCTGCACCCGCGCGACCCGAAGACGATGTGGGTCTTCCCGATGGACGGCGGCACCGTCTGGCCGCGCACGCCGATCGGCGGCAAGCCCGCGGTCTTCCGCACGCGCGACGCGGGCGCGAGCTGGGAGCGACAGGATCGCGGCCTGCCGCCCGCGCAGGGGTGGTTCACGGTGAAGCGCCAGGCCCTCGTGGCCGACGCCCTCAAGCCCGCGGGCGTGTACTTCGGGACCACCGGGGGCGAGGTATGGGCGAGCTTCGACGAGGGCGCGCGGTGGCATTGCCTGGTGCTGCACCTGCCGCAGATCCACTCGCTCGAGACCGCGCTCGCCGATTGAAGGTCCTCCTGCCGACGGTGCTCGCGCACTACACGCGCGGCGTGCGCGAGGTCGACGCGCGCGGCGCGACCCTCGCCGAGGTGTTCGCCGAGCTCGACCGGCGTTTTCCGGGGCTGCGCTTCCGCGTGATCGACGAGCAGGGCGCGGTGCGGCCGCACATCAAGGTGTTCGTGAATCGCGTGCAGGAACGCTCGCTGGACGCGGCGCTCGCCCCTGCGGACGAGGTGCTCGTGGTCGCCGCGCTCTCGGGCGGCTGATGTACCATTGCTGCCGTGGTTCCGACACCCCCAGTTCGGTCATAAAAACATCTCGGGTGTCCCGGACAATTTCCACTCGAGGAGAGACATGATGATTCGCAAATTGACGCTCGCGGCCCTGGCGCTCGGGTTCGCGGCGGCGGCCCAGGCGCAGACCGAGATCCAGTTCTGGCATTCGATGGGCGGGGCGCTCGGCGACAAGGTGAACGAGCTCGCCAACAAGTTCAACGAGACCCAGAAGGACTACAAGGTCGTTCCCAGCTTCAAGGGCACCTACCCCGAATCGATGACGGCGGCGATCGCCTCGTATCGCGCCGGCAACGCGCCGCATATCCTGCAGGTGTTCGAAGTCGGCACCGCCACCATGATGTCGGCCAAGGGCGCGATCGTCCCGGTGGCCAAGCTGATGAAGGACGCCGACGTGCCCTTCAACCCGAAAGCGTACCTGCCGGCGGTCGCGGGCTACTACACCGACTCGAAGGGCAACATGCTGTCGTTCCCCTTCAACAGCTCCACCGTCGTGTACTACATCAACAAGGACGCCTTCAAGAAGGCCGGCCTCGATCCCAACAAGGCGCCCAGGACATGGAAGGAATTCAACGCCACGGCCGACAAGCTGAAGGCGGCCGGGCAGCAGTGCGTCTACACGACGGGCTGGCCCTCCTGGATGCACGTCGAGAACTTCTCCGCCTGGCACAACGTTCCCATCGGCACGAAGGAGAACGGCATGGGCGGCAACGACACCGAGTTCAAGATCAACTCGCCGCTGCACGTGAAGCACCTCACGATGCTCTCCGACCTGGCCAAGAAGGGTGAGTTCACCTACGCCGGGCGCACCAACCAGGCCGAGGCGAAGTTCTCGAGCGGCGAATGCGCGATGCTCACCTCGAGCTCGGGCGCGCAGGCCAACATCAAGCGCAACGCGAAGTTCGAGTGGTCGGTGAACCTGATCCCGTACCACGACGACGTCGCCGGCGCCCCGCAGAACTCGATCATCGGCGGCGCCTCGCTGTGGGTGATGGGCGGCAAGACCAACAACGCCTACCGCGGCGTGGCCAAGTTCTTCGAGTACCTGTCGAGGCCCGAGGTGCAGATGGACTGGCACACCAGCACCGGCTACGTGCCGATCACGCTGGCGGCTTACGAGATGACGCGCAAGTCGGGCTACTACGACAAGAACCCGGGCGCCGACATCGCGGTCAAGCAGCTCACCAACAAGCCGCCGACGGCCAACTCGAAGGGCCTGCGCTTCGGCAACTACGTGCAGGGCCGCGAGGTGATCGAGGAGGAGATGGAGGGCGTGTTCACCGGCAAGAAGGAGCCGAAGGCGGCGCTCGACGAGGCGGTGAAGCGGGGCAACGAGATCTTGCGCAAGTTCGAAGCGGCGAACAAGGGCTGAGAGTCGAAGGCGGGGCCGCGAGGCCCCGCTCCCGGCGATGGAAAAGAAGGTCGTCTTCCAGTCCGCGTGGCTGCCCTACGCGCTGCTCGCGCCCCAGATCGCGATCACGGTCATCTTCTTCTTCTGGCCCGCCGCCCAGGCGGTCTACTACTCGTTCCTGGTGCAGGACCCGTTCGGCCAGTCGAGCCAGTTCGTCTGGTTCCAGAACTACAAGGAGCTCTTCACCAGCTCCCACTACCTCGACTCGTTCAAGGTCACCGCGATCTTCAGCGTGCTGGTGGCCGGCAGCGGCATCGTGATATCGCTCTTCCTCGCGGCGATGGCCGACCGCGTGGTGCGCGGGGCGATCGGCTACAAGACGCTGCTCATCTGGCCCTACGCCGTGGCCCCGGCAGTCGCGGGAGTCCTGTGGGCGTTCCTGTTCGCGCCCTCCATCGGCATCGTGACCTACTTCCTGCGGCGCTTCGGGATCGACTGGAACTGGATCATCGACAGCGACCAGGCCATGGCGCTCATCGTGATCGCGTCCACCTGGAAGCAGATCAGCTACAACTTCCTCTTCTTCCTCGCGGGGCTGCAGTCGATCCCGAAGTCGCTCATCGAGGCCGCTGCCATCGATGGGGCCACGCCCTTGCGCCGCTTCTGGACGATCGTGTTCCCGCTGCTCTCGCCGACCACGTTCTTCCTGCTGGTGATCAACATCGTCTATGCGTTCTTCGACACCTTCGGCGTGATCGACGCGACCACCCAGGGCGGCCCGGCGGGCTCGACGCAGATCCTGGTCTACAAGGTGTACTACGACGGCGTGAAGGCGGCCGACCTCGGCGGTTCGGCGGCGCAGTCGGTGATCCTCATGTTCATCGTCATCTCGCTCACGGTGATCCAGTTCCGCTTCGTCGAGAAGAAGGTCCAGTACTGACATGGTCGAGAACCGCCCCTGGATCGACGCGCTCGCCCACGCCGTCCTCATCGTGGGCGTGATCCTGGTCGCCTTCCCGCTCTACGTGACCTTCGTCGCCTCGACGCTCACCTACGACCAGATCATCACGGTGCCGATGCCCCTGGTGCCCGGCGACCAGCTCATCGAGAATTACTCCCAGGTGCTCAAGGCGGGATCCGAGAAGGGGTCTTCGGCGCCGGTCTCGAAGATGCTGGTCAACAGCTTCGTGATGGCGATCGGCGTGGCGCTGGGCAAGATCGCGATCTCGATCCTCTCGGCCTTCGCGATCGTCTACTTCCGCTTCCCGGGGCGCAATTTCTTCTTCTGGATGATCTTCGTCACCCTGATGCTGCCGATCGAGGTACGCATCATCCCGACCTTCAAGGTCGCGGCCGACCTCGGCATCCTCGACAGCTACGTGGGGCTCACGCTGCCGCTCATCGCCTCGGCCACCGCGACGTTCCTGTTCCGCCAGTTCTTCCTCACGATCCCCGACGAGCTCGCGGAAGCGGCGCGCATCGACGGCGCGGGGCCGATGCGCTTCTTCTGGGACGTGGTGCTCCCGTTGTCGAAGACCAGCATGGCGGCGCTGTTCGTGATCCTCTTCATACTGGGGTGGAACCAGTATCTCTGGCCGCTGCTGATCACCAGCTCGGAATCGATGTACACGGTGGTGATCGGCATCAAGCGGATGATCGCGGGCGGCGACGCCTCGAACGAGTGGAACCTCATCATGGCGACGGCGATGCTCGCGATGCTGCCCCCGGCGCTGGTCGTGATCCTGATGCAGAAATGGTTCGTGAAGGGCCTCGTGGAGACGGAAAAATAGAATGGCCGAGATCGTCCTCAAGGATGTGAAGAAGAGCTACACCACCGGGGTCCTGGTGATCCACGGCGTGAACGCCACGATCGCCGACGGCGAGTTCATCGTGATCGTGGGGCCCTCGGGCTGCGGCAAGTCGACGCTGCTGCGCATGATCGCGGGCCTCGAGACCATCACCTCGGGCGAGATCTCGATCGGCGAGCGCGTGGTGAACGACGTCGAGCCCAAGGACCGCAACATCGCGATGGTGTTCCAGAACTACGCGCTCTACCCGCACATGAGCGTGTACGAGAACATGTCCTACGGCTTGCGCATCCGGCGCATGCCCGGCGACGAGATCCGCCGGCGCGTCGAGCGCGCCGCAAAGATCCTGGAGCTCGGCCACCTGCTCGAGCGCAAGCCGCGCGCGCTCTCCGGCGGCCAGCGCCAGCGCGTGGCCATGGGGCGCGCGATCGTGCGCGAGCCCGCCGCGTTCCTGTTCGACGAGCCCCTCTCCAACCTCGACGCGAAGCTGCGCGTGCAGATGCGCCTCGAGATCCAGAAGCTGCACCGCGAGCTGCGCACCACCAGCATCTTCGTGACCCACGACCAGGTCGAGGCGATGACGCTCGCCGACCGCATGATCGTGATGAACGCGGGCGTGGCCGAGCAGGTCGGCCGGCCGATCGACGTCTACGACGACCCGAACACGCTCTTCGTCGCGGGCTTCATCGGCTCACCCGCGATGAACTTCCTGCCGGGCAAGCGCGCCGGGGATGCGATCGACGTGGGCGGCGGCATCCTCGTGCCCCTGCCCGCGGAGCTGCGCGCCCAGGCGGGGGACGCGGTCACCGTCGGCGTGCGCCCCGAGCACCTGGTGGCGGGGGGTTCCGATACGGGCCCGGTATTCCGCTTCAAGGTCGACACGGTCGAGGCGCTCGGCGCGGATTCGCTGGTCCACGGGCTGGTCGGCGGCGGCACCCTGGTGGCGCGCGTCGATGGCCACCTGACGCCCGAAGCCGGCGCCGAGCTGGTGTTCCACGCCCGTCCCGGCAAGCTGTACTTCTTCGACACGGCCACGGGCAAGCGCCTGCGCCCATGACGCCGGATGCGCGGCGCCTCGAGGAGCTGAGCCTCAACTCCTCCGCGCCGCCGGGCCAGCTGCTCTACGACGGCTGGCTCCTGCGGCTCGCTCCCGGGAAGGCCAAGCGCGCGCGGTCGGTGAACGCGGTGTATCCCTCGACGCGCGACCTGGGCGAGAAGATCGCCTACTGCGAGGCGCTCTATGCGCGTGCGGGGCTGCCCGCGCTCTTCCGCCTCACGCCCTTCGTCCAGCCGTCGCAGCTCGACGCCGAGCTCGAGCGGCGCGGCTACGGGCGCTTCGACGCGACCTCGGTCCAGTGCGCGCCGATCGCCGATGGCCTTCCCGCGAGCAGCGCGAAGCCGATGGAGCTCGGCCCGTGGATCGACGTCGTGGGCGACCTGCGCGGCTCGCCAGGCGAGCACCGCATCGCCCACCGCGCACGCCTGTCCGGGATGCCGCTCGCGCTGCGGGCGCTCGCGATCGAGCGCGAGGGGCGCGCCGTCGCGGCCGGGCTCACCATCGTCGAGGACGATTGCGCGGGGCTCTTCGACATCGTCACCGACGAGCGCGTGCGCCGGCAGGGGCATGCGCGCGACCTGGTCGCGGGGTTGCTGCGCGCGGCGCGGGAACTCGGCGCGCGTCACGCGTATCTCCAGGTACAGGGCGTCAACGATCCCGCGCGGCGACTCTACGCGCAGTTCGGCTTCGTCGAACGCTACGAATACTGGTACCGGGGACGGGAGGGCGAGCAGGGATGAACGAGGAGGGAATCACGCGGCTCGCGGTGCGCCTGGGCAAGGCATGCCGGCGGCGTCGCGTCGAGGTGAGCGTGGCGGAGTCGTGCACCGGGGGCGGCGTGGCCGCGGCGATCACCCGCATCTCGGGCAGCGCCAAGTGGTTCGACCGCGGCTTCGTGACCTACTCCAACGACGCGAAGCGCGAGCTGCTGGGCGTCTCCGCGAAGACGCTCGAGCGCCACGGCGCGGTGAGCGAGGAGGTGGCGCGCGAGATGGCGGCCTGCGTGTTGAAGCGCAGCCCCTCGGACATCAGCGTCTCGGTGACCGGGATCGCGGGCCCCACCGGGGGGAGCCGCCTCAAGCCGGTGGGCCTCGTCTGGTTCGGCTGGGCATCGCGTGGCGGCATCGTCCAGACGCGCGCCTTCCGCTTCCAGGGCACGCGGATGGAGATCCGCACCCAGTCGGTGGCCGTCGCGCTGCAGGGACTCATTGATTTATTGAGGTAATTCGGACCGCATCGGGATCCTGTTGACACCAGAACGTTCGTTCGGTAGCTTACCGAACAATCGTTCTGTCATCGGGTGTCCCCACCGTGGCGTTGAATACCCAGAAGCCCGCGATCGACCCGTCGTACCTGGAGAAGCTCCAGGACTACTACGCCGACCACAAGGTCATCCCGTCGTACTCGGTGCTGGCGACGCTTTGGGGGATCTCGGCGAAGTCGTGGGTCTCCGAGTGCGTGAAGCGCTTCGAGGAGGCCGGCTTCCTCGACTGGACGCCCGACAAGCAATTGAAGCCGGGGGCGCGCTTCTTCGAGCGCCGCCTGGCCGATTCGACCGTCCAGGCGGGCCTGCCCAACCCCGCGATCTCGGACGGCTACGACCTGATCACGATCGACGACTACCTCGTGCGCCTGCCGTCCAAGACCTCGCTGGTGCGGGTGAAGGGCGACTCGATGGTCGAGGCCGGCATCCACGAAGGCGACCTGCTGGTGGTCGAGCAGCAACCGAACGCGAACGTCGGCGAGATCGTCGTGGCGATCGTCGACAACGAGTTCACCGTGAAGTACCTGGAGAGGGAGAAGGGCGGCTTCGTGCTGAAGCCGGCCAACAAGGCCTATCCGGTCATCCGCCCGAAAGGGCGCCTGGAGATCTTCGGGGTCATGGCCGGGCTGGTCCGGCGCACCCGGTAGCTCATTCCATGAGCCTCGCGACCTCCATGATCGAGCAATCTTCAACAATCAACTAAGGGATAATTCCAATGCTCAAGGTCATCTCCTCTCCTCCCCCCGAATCCTCCAAGATGGACGAAAACAAGGCGAAGGCCCTGACGGCCGCGCTTTCCCAGATCGAGAAGCAGTTCGGCAAGGGCGCCATCATGAAGATGGGCGACAAGGATGTCGAAAAAGGCATCGAGGTCGTCTCCACCGGCTCCCTCGGCCTCGACATGGCGCTCGGCGTGGGCGGCCTGCCCCGCGGCCGCGTGGTCGAGATCTACGGCCCCGAGTCCTCGGGCAAGACCACGCTCACGCTCCAGGTCATCGCCAACATCCAGAAGCTCGGCGGCACCGCCGCGTTCATCGACGCGGAGCACGCGCTCGACCCGCAATATGCCCAGCGCCTCGGCGTCGACACGTCCGAGCTGCTGCTCTCGCAGCCCGACAACGGCGAGCAGGCCCTCGAGATCGCCGACATGCTGGTGCGCTCGGCCTCGGTCGACTGCGTCGTGATCGACTCGGTGGCGGCGCTCACGCCCAAGGCCGAGATCGAGGGCGAGATGGGCGAGCCGCAGATGGGCCTGCAGGCGCGACTCATGAGCCAGGCGCTGCGCAAGCTCACCGCCAACATCAAGCGCTCCAACACGCTCGTGATCTTCATCAACCAGATCCGCATGAAGATCGGCGTGATGTTCGGCAACCCCGAGACCACCACCGGCGGCAACGCGCTCAAGTTCTACGCCTCGGTGCGCATCGACATCCGCCGCATCGGCTCGATCAAGAAGGGCGAGGAGGTGATCGGCAACGAGACGCGCGTGAAGGTGGTCAAGAACAAGGTCGCGCCCCCGTTCAAGGCGGCCGAGTTCGACATCCTCTACAACGAGGGCATCTCGCGCGAAGGCGAGATCATCGAGCTGGGCGTGCTGCACCGCATCGTGGAGAAGTCCGGGGCCTGGTACGCCTACAACGGCGAGAAGATCGGCCAGGGCAAGGACAACACCCGCGAGTTCCTCAAGGACAACCCCGACGTCGCCGCCGAGATCGAAAGCAAGATCCGCGAGGCCGTCGGCATCGCGGGCGGCCTGCCGCAGGCGCCCGACGCCGCGGAAGCGGATTAACCGTTCTTCGTCGTAGCCATCCGCATGGCCTGGGCGTTCATGTCCGGCAATTCCGAGCCTTCCCTGAGCGCCCGGGCCATGCGTCTTCTTGCGCGGCGCGAGCATTCGCGCGCCGAGCTCAAGCGCAAGCTCGAGCCCCTGGCGGGCGAGGGCGACGACCTCGAGATCCTGCTCGACGAGCTGGCGCAGCGCGGCTGGCTCTCGGATGCGCGCTACGCCGAGCAGTCGGTGCGCGCCAAGGCACAGCGCTACGGGCCCCTGAAGGTGGCGCATGCGTTGCGCGCCAAGGGCGTCGGGGACGAAACCATTGCTGCCGCCTTCCGCGCCGCCGGCTCGGAGGGCCTGTCGAACCTGGAGGCTGTATGGAAATCGCATTTCAAGGCATTACCCGCGGACGAGCGCGAGCGCGCGCGCCAGGTGCGCTTCCTGCAAGCGCGCGGTTTTCCACTCGAAGAGGTGCTGCGCTACCTGAGGCAGCGGGAGAAGGAAAGATGAGCTATCGCACCCAGAACGTCCTGGCGGTCGTGAGCCTCGCGCTCGTGCTGCTGATGAACGTCGCCGTATAGCAGGTTCCGGGCCCGTTTCAGGGCCCCGCTTTGGTATCCTTACGGATTGCCCGGGATTGCCGGGCCGATGCCGTTTGCCGACCGCAAGGCCATGAATACCAAAGAGATTCGAAAAAAGTTCATCGACTACTTCGTCTCGAAGGGGCACGCGCACGTCTCCTCGAGCCCGCTCGTCCCCGCGAACGACCCGACGCTGCTTTTCACCAACGCCGGCATGGTGCAGTTCAAGGACGTGTTCCTCGGCCTCGAGAAGCGCCCGTACCACCGCGCGGTCACGGCCCAGCGCTGCGTGCGCGCCGGCGGCAAGCACAACGACCTCGAGAACGTGGGCTACACCGCGCGCCACCACACGTTCTTCGAGATGCTCGGCAACTTCAGCTTCGGCGACTACTTCAAGCGCGACGCGATCAAGTTCGCGTGGGAGCTGCTCACGGTCGAGTACGGCCTGCCGAAGGAAAAGCTCTGGACCACGGTCTACGCCACCGACGACGAGGCTTTCGAGATCTGGACCAAGGAGATCGGGGTGCCGAAGGAGCGCTGCGTGCGCATCGGCGACAAGCCCGGCGGGCGCAAGTACGAGAGCGACAACTTCTGGCAGATGGCCGACACCGGCCCGTGCGGCCCGTGCAGCGAGATCTTCTACGACCACGGACCCGGCGTGGAGGGCGGCCCCCCGGGCTCCCCCGAGGCCGACGGCGATCGCTATATCGAGATCTGGAACCTCGTGTTCATGCAGTTCAACCGCGACGAGGCGGGGAACATGAACCCGCTGCCCAAGCCCTCGGTGGACACCGGCATGGGCCTCGAGCGCCTCACCGCGGTGCTGCAGCACGTCCATTCCAACTACGAGATCGACCTCTTCCAGGGGCTGATCAAGGCGGCCGCGCGCGAGACCGGCACGAAGGACCTCGCCTCTCCCAGCCTGCGCGTGATCGCGGACCACATCCGCGCCTGCGCGTTCCTGGTCTGCGACGGCGTGATCCCGAGCAACGAGGGCCGCGGCTACGTGCTGCGCCGCATCGCCCGCCGCGCCATGCGCCACGGCTACAAGCTCGGCCAGAAGAAGCCGTTCTTCTACAAGCTCGTGCCCGACCTGGTGCGCGAGATGGGCGGCGCGTATCCCGAGCTCGCGCGCGAGGAGGTGCGGATCATCGGCACGCTCAAGCAGGAAGAGGAGCGCTTCGCCGAGACCCTCGAGACCGGGATGGCGATCCTCGAGACCGCGCTCGCCAAGGACCCCAAGCGGCTCGGCGGCGACGTCGCCTTCAAGCTCTACGACACGTTCGGCTTCCCGGTGGACATGGTCGCCGACATCGGCCGCGAGCGCGGCTTCGAGATCGACATGGGCGCGTTCGACGCCGCGATGGGCGCGCAGCAGGAGCGCTCGCGCTCGGCGTCGAAGTTCAAGGCCGGTGCGCAGCTCGAGTACAAGGGCGCGAAGACCGGCTTCCGCGGCTACGAGACGATGTCGGAGGAGGGCCGCGTGGTCGCGCTGTACAGCGACGGCACCGCGGTCGATCGCCTCGGCGCGGGCGAGGAGGGCATCGTGGTCCTCGACAAGACGCCGTTCTACGCCGAGTCGGGCGGCCAGGTCGGTGACCGCGGCGAGCTCACCAAGGGAGGCGCTTGCCTCACGCTCTTCGAGGTCCAGGACACGCAGAGGATCCAGCCCGACGTCTTCGGCCACCACGGGATCGTGAAGACCGGCGAGCTCGCGGTCGGCGACCTCGTCGCGGCGCAGGTCGACCTCGACAAGCGCGCGCGCACCATGCGCCACCACTCCGCCACCCACCTGATGCACAAGGCGCTGCGCGAGGTGCTCGGCACGCACGTGCAGCAGAAGGGCTCGCTGGTGGACGAGGACAAGACGCGCTTCGACTTCAGCCACAACGCGCCCATGACCGCGGAGCAGGTGCGCCAGGTCGAGTCGATCGTGAACGCCGAGATCCTGCGCAACGAGGCGACCAACGCGCGCGTGATGCCGATCGACGACGCGCAGAAGATGGGCGCGATGATGCTCTTCGGGGAAAAGTACGGCGACGAGGTCCGCGTGCTCGACATCGGCTCCTCGCGCGAGCTGTGCGGCGGCACCCACGTCGCGCGCACCGGCGACATCGGCCTCTTCCGCATCCTCTCCGAGGGCGGCGTGGCCGCCGGCATCCGGCGGGTGGAAGCGATCGCCGGCACCGTCGCGATCGCGTACGCGCAGCAGGAGTCGGAGCGCCTCGCGCGCGTCGCCGACGCGCTGAAGGCGCAGCCCGCCGAGGTCGAGGCGAAGCTCGGCCAGGCGCTGGAGAACGCGCGCGCTCTCGAGAAGGAGCTCGCGCGCCTCAAGGTGAAGATGGCGACCTCGCAGGGCCAGGACCTCGCCAGCACCGCGGTCGACGTGAAGGGCGTCAAGGTCCTCACCGCGAACCTCGAGGGCGCCGACGCGAAGACGCTGCGCGACACGCTCGACAAGCTCAAGGACAAGCTCAAGTCGAGCGCCATCGTGCTCGCGACTTCCGAAGGCGAGAAGGTGAGCCTCATCGCGGGCGTGACGCAGGACCTGATCTCGAAGGTCAAGGCCGGCGAGCTCGTGAACTTCGTCGCCTCGCAGGTGGGCGGCAAGGGCGGCGGCCGGCCCGACATGGCGCAGGCCGGCGGCACCGACTCCAAGGGGCTGCCGAAGGCGCTCGCCTCGGTGCAGGAGTGGGTCGCCGAGCGGCTCTAACGTCACCCCCGCGAAGGCGGGGGCCCAATCATCCATGAGTCTTGAAACCTTCACCTTCTGCCCGCGGTGCGGCAAGGCGCTCGCCGACCGCCCGATCACGGACATCGAGGGCGTGACCTCCACGCGGCGCGCGTGCGAGGCCGCGTGCGGCTACGTGCAGTGGAACAATCCCGTGCCGGTCGTGGGGGCCCTGGTCGAGCACGAGGGGGAGATCATCCTCGCGCGCAACGCCGGCTGGCCCGAGGGCTTCTTCGCGCTCGTCACCGGCTACCTCGAGGCCAACGAGGACCCGCGCGCCGCCATCGGCCGCGAGGTCAAGGAGGAGCTCGGCCTCGACGCAGGCGAGACGCACCTCATCGGCAACTACATCTTCGAGCGCAAGAACGAGGTGGTGATGTGCTACCACGTGGTGGCGCACGGCACCGTGACGCTGGGCCGCGAGCTCGCCGAGTACCGCCGCCACAAGCCCGCGGAGCTGCGCCCGTGGCGCCGCGCCACCGGCCTCGCGGTGGCCGACTGGATGCGCGCGCGCGGCCTGCCGTTCGAGTGGAACGAGCGCCCGGCGCTCAAGGCGGAGCACGACCGCACGTGAGCGAGAGCCGCGCCCGCATCACCGACTACCTGCGCAGCGCGGGCCTCGAGTCGCTCATGGGCCGCGAGGCCGACGTCGAGCGCGCGGTGCGCGACCTGCTGGAGGCCATGGGCGAGAAGGTCGAGATCGGCGACGACGCCTCGCTCTACTCCTACCGCGTGCCGATGATGACCGAGGACGGCGCGTGCTCGATCGTCGACGAGATGGCCCCGGTGCCCTACGACCTCGGCGCGATCCTGGGCGGGCGCAGCGAGCAGACCACCCGGCGCCTCGCGCTGCTGGAGCGGCTGGTCGAGCGCGCCGCGGAGACCACCGGCGCCAACTGGGTCGGCATCTACCAGCGGCGCGTCAATTCCGCCGGCATCCCGGTGCTGGTGAAGGTGGCCTA